>Ga0224486_100470_pt1 | contig 11638 bp, 12 predicted proteins | sample TexhydDE_CT_test_FD_172013 | JGI IMG/M metagenome (GOLD analysis project Ga0224486, IMG submission 172013) | Fracking water microbial communities from deep shales in Oklahoma, United States - hydraulically fractured wells DE_CT_test ...
GACGCCTGCGAAGCTCTGGGATCGGAGTATAAGGGCGAAAAAACAGGCAGCAGCAGTTTTGCCGACGCTGCTGTTTTTGCCTTCTACCCCAATAAGCAGATTACCACCGGCGAGGGGGGTATGATTGTCACCGATGATGAGCGGGTGGCCAGGCTGTGCCGCAGCCTGCGTAACCAGGGCCGGGGTGAAGAAGGACTCTGGTTAAACCACGAGCGCCTGGGCTACAACTACCGCCTGGACGAGCTTTCAGCGGCCTTAGGATTAGCCCAGATGGGCAGGATTGAAGAGATTATTGCCAAAAGACAGCAGGTGGCGGAGCTTTATAACCAGAGGCTGGCGCAGATACCTGGCATCCGTTTGCCTTACATAGCGCCGGAAGTAACCCGCACGAGCTGGTTCGTCTACGTGATCCGGGTCGGCGTTGATGAGCCGGCTCCGGATAAACAGGCGGCGGTGCGCGACCATGTCATGCAGCGCTTGCAGGCGGCGGGCATCGGCTGCCGTCCCTATTTCACCCCCATTCACCTGCAGCCCTTCTACCGCTCCCAGTTCGGTTATCGCGAAGGCGATTTTCCGGTAACGGAAGCCTTCGGCCGGACGAGCATTGCCATTCCCTTTCATAATAATTTAACGGCGGCGGAGGTTGATTATGTAGCATCAACCCTGGCAGAAGCCTTGAACTAAACAGCCGGGGAGGGAGAGGCGGTGAACAGGATGGTCCGCAACCTGGTTTTGATGGCGGTAGACGCCGTGGCTGTCAATCTGGCTTTATTTCTGGCCCTGTGGCTGCGTTTCGACGGCGTTATTAAACCTGCCTACATAAACGACGCCTTGCGAATAGCGCCCTTTGCCACCTGTATTTACATAGTTTCCTTTTATTTTTTCCGGCTTTACAATCGTCTCTGGCAGTATGCCAGCATTAATGAGCTGCTGGCCATAGTTACGGCCACCCTTGTCGGTTCCATGGCTGGCGTTTCCCTGGCTTATTTCCGCATGGTCGCCGGCACCTTCCCCCTGCCGCGCAGCATTTTTGTGCTGTGGACGATTTTAATTATCGCCCTGGTGGGCCTTTCCCGCCTTTCCTGGCGCTTTTTCCGCGAGTACCGCTTCCCTGTGGCGCGTAATGGTGGACGGGCTGTGCTGATCGTCGGCGCCGGGGATGCAGGGGCCATGGTGGCCCGTGAATACCGCAGCCGCAGCAATGGTTACGGCAGTGAGGCCCACCTCGTCGGCTTTGTCGACGACGATCCCAATAAGCAGGGCCGCACCCTGTTCGGCCTGCCGGTCCTGGGCACCAGGGAGGATATACCCCGGCTGGTGGAGGAACTTGGTGTTGAAGAAATCGTTATCGCCATGCCTTCGGTGCGGGGCCGGGTTATCCGGGAGATCGTGGAGATCTGTCACGGTACCGGTGCCGCTTTGCGTATCCTGCCGGGCATCTATGACTTGCTGGAGGGTACCATAAAGGTCGATCCCATCCGCGAGGTAAGGGTTGAAGATATCCTGGGCCGGAAGCCGGTCCAGGTGGACCTGGCGGCCATGGCCGGTTACCTGGCGGGGGAGACAGTCCTGGTGACCGGCGCCGGCGGCTCCATCGGTTCGGAGCTCTGCCGCCAGGTGGCCGGCTTCGGCCCCGGGATGTTGATTCTGTTGGGCCACGGCGAAAACAGCATTTATGAAATCCACCAGGAATTAAGCCGCAGTTTCCCGGATATTGAGCTCGTCCAGGCTATAGTGGATGTGAAGGACGAGGCCGCCGTTGACCAGCTTTTCCGGCAGTATAAGCCGGCGGTGGTTTTCCACGCTGCCGCCCACAAGCACGTGCCGCTCATGGAAATGAATCCCGCCGAGGCTATAAAAAACAATGTCCTGGGGACGCGGGTGGTGGCCCGGGCGGCCGATAAGCATCGCAGCAAGGTTTTTGTACTGATTTCCACGGATAAAGCCGTCAATCCTACCAGTATCATGGGGGCTTCGAAGCGGGTGGCGGAGATGGTGGTCCAGGAAATGGCCCGGCGGAGCAAGACCCGTTTCGCAGCCGTACGCTTTGGTAACGTCCTGGGCAGCCGCGGCAGCGTGGTACCTTTATTCCAGCGCCAGATTGCCGCCGGCGGCCCGGTGACGGTGACCCACCCGGAGATGACCCGCTACTTTATGACCATCCCCGAGGCAGTGCAGCTGGTCATCCAGGCAGGTGCTTTAGTGCGGGGCGGGGAGATCTTCGCCCTCGACATGGGCGAACCGGTGAAGATAGTGGACCTGGCCCGGAGCATGATCATCTTGTCGGGCTTTGTGCCGGGACGGGATATTGAAATCGTCTTTACGGGCATCCGACCCGGTGAGAAGCTTCATGAAGAAATCCTGACAGCCGGGGAAGGGGTGAACGCTACTTCCCATGAACGCATCTTTATAGCCAGGCCGGAGGAGTTCGACGCTGCAGTGCTGGAGCGCTTCCTGGCCATCGTTTCCCAGCCCGGCTGGCGGGCCGACATGGCCGGGGTGGAGGAGCTTTTGCGCCTGGTGCTGCCGGGATTTCGGCTCGAGAAGGAAAAGGAAATGGTGCAGGTGGGATAAGACGGGATATAGGAGGTACATATCATGACCAAAGTATTGGTAACCGGCGGGGCGGGGTACATCGGCAGCCACGTGGTGAAGGCCCTGGGGGAGAGGGGTTACCAGGTGCTGACCTACGACAGCCTGGTAACGGGCCACCGCTGGGCGGTCCTGTACGGCGACCTGGTGGTGGGCGACCTCCTGGACGCCGGTAAGCTGGAGGAAGTTGTCGGAGACTTCCGGCCCGATGCCGTCATGCACTTTGCCGCCCATATCGTCGTCCCCGAATCCGTGGCCCATCCATTGAAGTATTACATAAACAATGTACAGGGCACTCTAAATCTCCTGGACTGTATGCAGAAGTGCGGGGTCGATAAGCTCATTTTCTCTTCCAGCGCCGCTGTCTACGGCATCCCGGAGCAGATCCCGGTACCGGAGGAAGCCCCCTTGCACCCCATCAATCCATACGGTCACAGCAAGGCCATGGTGGAGAGGATACTGCAGGACCTGGCCGCCGCCGGCGGGATAACCTACGTGTCCCTCCGGTATTTCAACGTCGCCGGGGCCGACCGGGAGGGCAGGATCGGCGAGGGCAAAGAAGACGCCACCCATCTCATCACCCTGGCCACCCGTACAGCGGCGGGCAAAAGGCCTTATTTAAGCGTCTACGGTACGGACTACCCCACCCCGGACGGCACCTGCATCCGCGACTACATCCACGTGGAGGACCTGGCTGCGGCTCACGTCCTGGCCCTGGAGTATCTTTTGGACGGTGGGGGGAGCGATGTTTTTAACTGCGGCTACGGCCGGGGGTACTCGGTGCTGGAAGTGATTGAAGCGGCTAAAAAGGCGACGGGGGTGAACTTCCCGGTGCGGTACGAAGGCCGGCGGCCGGGGGACCCGCCGGTGCTGGTGGCCGACGCCGAGAAAATCCGTGAACGTCTCGGCTGGGTGCCGGCTTACGACGACCTGGAGCGCATTATTTATTCTGCCTGGCAGTGGGAGCAGAAGAGGAATAGCGTCCTGGCTAGGCCCGCGACTATTTCACCCAGGCGGTAACCAGTGAGTAAGAGATCAGTGAGCAAAAAGATAGTCCTGGGATTAGGATCATGTAGAAAGCGACCGTGTGAAGCCTGTAAAGAGAAAGATGCTTCATATCCAACCTTTTAGTGCGCTTAACCAGTAAAGGGCAGATGACTATTCCCCAAAGTATCAGAGCGTGCATCCTGAAGTGAAACTGGTAAAATACCGGGCTTCGCGGAGCAATGCCGGGAATTGAAGACAAATCGCTGGTATAAGCTGCTGGCACGCCCGGGGCGCTGTAGGGTGGCACATTTGACGCCTGCGTAACGGCCGAACACTAGCGCTTTTTCATGGAGGATAATATGGCGCGTAAATTATCTAAATACCTGAAGGCAGATATTGAACGCGGTTTTATCTTGGCCTATTATGAAATGGTAAAAGGCTGTACGGTGAGCCTGGATATTCCCGGGGAAAATATTGTCCCGGTAGTGGCTTTTGCCCATAAACCTGGAGAAATTTACGGCATGGATTTTTCCAGTACATACCATTTTGCAGCAAAAGAGAAACTGCAAACAAGGTTACGCCGGGTGCAGAAAAAAGTTGCTGCTCTCCAGCGCTATGCAGAGTTTGCAGCATTGCAAATGGAAATGAAGTATCAGGTGGTCTACGAAATCTGGTGTTTCATGCCGCCCAACAAATTAGTGCTTGAAACAGTGAGTAAAGCCAGAGAAGAGGGAATGCCGGTAGAGCTGGTATCTGTACAAGAGGTACATGCCCGCTTAAAGCAGGTAACCCTTCTCGAACCCATGGACAAGGACATTATTTACGAGAATGCTTTCCTGTGGGCGGCAAGTCTTTTCCGTAATGCCGGCGCTTGGAAATAGCCGGATAGCCTATTAGGGAAAGAAGCAACTATAATAATCGCAGGGATAGGGTGGGTATGATTATACCGGATTTAGTAGAACTAATCGTTTTGGCGGCAGGAAAGACAAATCTGCGCTGCCTCCGGTTGCCGGAACGAAAGATTATTACCTTACGGCCGGTCGGAGGCGTCAGGGATGAAACGGAGGGAGAAATCCTCAGGGTCATCCCCAAACTTCGTCTTTACCTGAGTGGGTAATTGCTGTTCTGAAAGCAGGTCCCCGTGAGGTATTTGAAATGGAGCAAATTATCCCAGGGGCGAACCCTGAGGAAATGGAGGACCCAATATCCCTGGCGGTTGAATATGCTCATCAGGGCAATATTGATAAAACGTGGGAAATTTTGCAGGGGTGCCTGACCAAAGATCTGCGCTGCATTGATGCCTTTGTCCACCTGGGCACATATACGTTTGGAGATGGGCGCAGCGCCTGGCATGCAAAAAGAGCGATGCAACGTTACCTCGCAGGGGTTAAAGTTGGCGAGCAGGCCCTGCCGCCAGGCTTTAACGGACTGCTTCCGTGGAGCTGGATAAATAATCGCCCTTTTCTGCGCGCCCTGCACGGGCTAGGCCTCTGCCAGTGGCGCCTGGGCCAGTTTGATGCCGCCCGCAATACATTCTGGCGCATTTTAATGTTTGATCCCATGGATGCCCTGGGATGCCGGTTTATTCTCCCGGATGTAGAAAAGGGTCACGATTACCTTGCAACTGTAGCGGATGAAAATTGGCCTTGTTAGAGGTGATTACGCCGGCTTGATCATCCAGTGTTATATCCATTGGTTACTCATATAATCTGCGGGGATTTAAAGAATAACTTAAAGACCGGCCCGGTTAAAGCCGGCCGGTCTTGGGAAGCGAGGGTCAATGTTTAATGGCAAGTCCCGGAAAAAGGTGGTTAGCAGTTCCTTGAACAGGCGGTCGTGATCAACGGGCATTGGCGGTTTCTCCTGTTTTTCTTTATTTTACCTGAAGAGGGTCAGGCTGAGGAAGGGTTAGTTATTTTTAATATTTTGCTAAAGGACCGGTCGCGGAGCTGCAGTCCCATCCAGTTCCCCCGGCAAATCTGCAGATGTTATTTTTGTCCTCTCGGGCGAACAGGGCGGGCGGGTGGCGACCGGGATAAAGCTCTACCAGGAAGGCCTGGCTCTAAGGCTTCTGATGCCGGCGGCCCCGTAAAATGGAACGTAACAGCGGCTGACATCATGGCCGACCAGGCAAAATTCCTGGGGGTACCGGAAAAGGATATCGTCCTTGAAAAGTGGGCTATCAGCACCTATGAGAACTCCTTTTACAGCCTTATGGCTCCAGGACCGGGGAATAGAAGTGGTGGGCCTGGATATCCTTATGTTATTTCAATGCCGCCGGGGTGTCGCCGGCAGGGGATATTGGGGAGGGCGGTGCGGGACTACATCCACGTCGATGACCTGGCGGCAGCCCACGTCCTGGCCCTGGAAGCCCTGGAGCAGGGCAGCCCCACGGCGGCCTATAATCTGGGCAGCGGCCGGGGCTATTCGGTTCTGGAGGTAATAAAAGCGGCAGAAAAGGTGACGGGGCAGAAAGTACCTTACCGTGTCGGTCCCCGGCGACCCGGCGGTGCTGGTAGCCTCGGCAGAAAAAGCCATGGCGGAGTTAGGCTGGCGGCCGGGATATACAGAACTGGAGGACATCATTGCTACTGCCTGGCATTGGCACCGCCGCAGGCCGCGGGGATTTAACGGTTGAGTTATACCAGGGTCATAGGGGAGCAAATGCGGCAGGATGGTGGGGTATTTAAAAGAAGAAGAAACAGATACCAGATTGAGTTGGAGACGTTTTTGGGGTATAATCTTACAGAATATAATTGATATTAATCTCGAGCCTTAGGAGTGATGGCATTGCTACAGGTTAAGAGAAGAGTAGAGCCAGGCGGAAGAATTACCATCGGAGAAGTATTGAAAATGGCCAAAATTAAACCTGGTGATTGGGTAGAGATTATCCCGGGTACGAACAAGATAACCATTAAGCTGACTAAACGTAGTAAATCAAAAGGTGCTGTCCTGGCGGCTGCGGGTATCTTAAAGGACCATCCTGAATTGGTTGAGGAGATGTTACGTATCAGGGAGGATGAAGATGATCGATCAGGTGTCGTACCCGAATAAATATGTGGTCGATACTAACATAATTATTTATACACTGGCAGGAGTAAAAGCAGCAGTTTGGGCAATGAAGAAACTAGAAGACGACGATATAGAAGTCTATTATTCAACAATAGTCGAGGCAGAGCTGTTTTCATTCCATGAACTAACTCTTGAACAAAAATCAAAGATAAGAGGTATTTTGGATATAGGAGAAATAGTGGATGTTGATTCTAAGGTCGCTCTTAAAGCCGCCGAATTACGCGCCCTTAGTAAAAAGGATTATAATCGTAAGCTAAAATTACCAGATGCCATCGTTGCAGCTACAGCCTTATTATTATCGACTGTTTTAGTCACACGGAATGTTGAAGATTTCAAACATCTTCGCAGGCATGGTCTACATTTATACAATCCTTTTGAACATGAGGAAGATAATAGTCAACGGTTTGTTAGTGAATTGGAACAAAACTGAAATGAAGCCTGTCTAACAGGCGCACCTCATCACCCTCTGCACCAGGGCGGCGGGCAGGCGGCGTTATTTGAGGGTATGTGATTCATTATGGAATTTAGTCCTGGAGAAGGCCCTGGCCTTCTACAGCCGCGCCTATGACTTCCGCGCTATATCACTGCGTTATTTCAACGCCGCTGGGGCGTCGCCGGCAGGGGATATTGGGCACGGCGGTGCGGGACTACATCCACGTCGATGACCTGGCGGCAGCCCACGTCCTGGCCCTGGAAGCCCTGGAGCAGGGCAGCCCCCACGGCGGCTTATAACCTTGGTACCGGCCGGGGCTATTCGGTCCTGGAGGTAATAAAAGCGGCAGAAAAGGTGACAGGGCAGAAAGTACCTTACCGTTTCGGTCCCCGGCGGCCCGGTGACCCGGCGGTGCTGGTAGCCTCGGCAGAAAAAGCCATGGCGGAGTTAGGCTGGCGGCCGCGGTATACTAGTTTAGAGGAAATTATTGCCACTGACTGGATGTGGTACAGCAACAACCCCGATGGGTTTTCTGCCAGCTGTAGCCAGATGTCGTAAAGGTTTTGCGATACGGGCTATAATTACAAAATAAATTGATGTTATTTCAGGAGGCTAACAAGGTGAAATCGGTAATGGAGCCAATTTATAACTTCTTCTTGGAGCCGTTTATTCCGTGCTCGCCTATAGTAGCAACAGATGGTACGGGTGACGAACTCTCCTCTCTGAGAGAGGTTAATGATAAATCTTTGTCAAAAATTATCGGTCACGCTGTCAAGCTCCATAGGCTCTATGGAGTTGAAGATGCCTACTATGCTCTTTACAACCCTAATTGGAAATTTGTAGATATTCCTCCTAAGACCTTGATGCAATATTACTATTTCCTAACGGTTATTAACATAGAAAGATACGACCTGGAAGAAATGAGAAAGTACCTTGGTAAATTAAATGATTATTTAAAGGATATAGAAAAATTGGAGGATGAATGGCACCGGCGCATCCATTTGTTAAAGGTTATGGCGGCAACTCTGCGAAAAGCTGAAGGGTGGGCGGAGCAGGTATTCCTGAAGCATGGTTGCACCTACATATGCAAGCTGAAGAACTGCTGCGCAAAGCGGACCGGGTCATCTTTATAGGGTATTCTCTCTCTGATGAGGATGCCTATTTTCGCTACAGGGTTAAACGAAGTCTTTACCGGGTTGAAAACCCCGTAGATATTGTTGTGGTAGACAAAACCCTAAAGGAAGAAAAACGCCCTACGAGCGTCGAGAAGAACTATTGGCATTTCTTTGGTCCAGTAGACTACCGGCCAGTAGGATTTCCAGCATTCTCGCTTGCACCATTTTAGAAGACATCCTGGGCCGGGAGCCGGTCCGGGTCGACCTGGCGGCCATGGCCGGTTACCTGGCGGGGGAAGTGGTCCTGGTGACCGGAGCCGGCGGTTCCATCGGGTGCTGCGCTTGGTCCTGCCGGACTTCCGGCTGGAGAAGGGACAGGAACTGGTGCAAGTGGGGTAGACACCGATTTTCAATGGTATGCCTACGAAGTTGGGTTTTTCTTGGTACCCAAGGGAAATGTACGGTTTGGTATTTTTGGGCTAACCGGTTAAAATAGTGCTAAATAAAAAACCTTCACGGAGGGATAATTGTGGAGAGCGTAGTATCTGCAAAGAAAGGAGTAGTAATTGGTCCTACACCCATTGTTCTGGCATATTTTGCTGAGAAGAAAAGAGGTACCAGGAAAGAAGTAACGAGGGTTGTTTTCCAGGTCGCTAAGCGGTTGGAAGAGACGACGATTCATATTAATGCTGTATTTAGGGGAAATATATCCGGGACTGGTGATGCCATTGTTAGTGAAACAGTAGATGAGGAAATATGGTATTGGCTTTCTAATCACTTTTTACGTGAATGCCAGGACCAAGGCGAAAATGATATATGCTTTGAAGCAAGCAAACCCTTTGAGGAATATCGTTTGGATAGGATATCGCAAAATTTAAGGGAGATAGGATGGCCTTCTGAAAAAGAAAGGCAGATTTTTTTAAGAGTATTAAGGGAGGTTATTTCTCTTGAACCATGGCGGGAAAACCTCTAAAATAATCCGCGCGATGTAGTGCATGGGTATATATCTTTATGCGAAAATGATCTACATATAATTGATACACCACTTTTTCAACGTCTAAAGCGTATCCGGCAAACAGGTGCCTATTCTGTTTATCCTTCAGCTAATCATACCCGCTTTGAGCATTCGCTAGGCGTTATGCATTTAGGCATGAAAGTTTTGGAATCATTAGGTATTGATGCGGATGAAAGGATATCCAACACAGTACGATATGCCTGTCTATTACATGATATCGGGCATGCCCCTTTTTCTCATCTCGGGGAGGCTTTTTATTCAAAAGAAGAGCTTATTAACTGGCTTAACATTGGTCTTAATAATGTAGGGCTAACAAATACTATAATGGGTTCAATGGGATCTCCACATGAATTATGTAGTTGCGCAATAGTCTTGAATAAATTTACCGACAGGTTATTAAGCTATGGCGTTGACCTGGATTTACTTTGTCGAATGATAACGGGGCAAAAGTATAATACATCGGATAAATTTACAGAAGATTGTCTCATAGATATTCTTAATTCTGATATTGATGTAGATAAGCTTGATTACGTTTTACGGGATGCTTTTATGTCCGGCGCTGAGCTAATAGCTATAGACGCTGAACGGCTTATTTCGGCATATACAATTCATAACGGAACATTGGCGTTCTCTGGTAAAGCCCTCAGTACTATAGGCAACCTTATATATGGAAGGAATGCACTTTATTTTTGGGTGTATAACCATCATATCACTGTTTATACTGATTTTCTTTTCCGGCGTCTTATTAAATACTTGATTAATACAGTACCTGAAGGGCGGGAAGAGTTATTTACCTATGAATCAATAGCGGAAAAGTTGGCAGATGACTATGATTTGATTACCTTTGTTCGTAAATATATGAGTATTGATGATTACGCCCGGGATCTATATAATCAACTATTTAACCGGGCTTTTTATAAATCGCTCTGGAAAACACCTTTTGAGTTCGAAGCAATAATAAAGGACCCTGCTCACCAGGATGCGTTCATCAGGCTTGTTGGCCAGTTTCGCAAAGAAGAAGACGGGTTAGAAGAACTTGAGCGAAGGATTATAGAAGCAAATAATGGCCTTACTAAGGGAGATTTCTATATTGCCGTTGCTGATTTTAAACCCTTTGTTCCTGTTGCTGGCAAGGCGGTTTATATTATGCTTGGTGATAAACGTAAGAGGTTCCAGGAGATCTTTCAGGAAAGTATCTTTCAAAATCCTTTTCGTGAGATCCCTTACATTTTTGTAAAGAATGAACAAGTAAAAAATATTTTAGTAAACAGGTTAAATGAGGGGAGGTTGTTGTAAAAAGTGTGTCACCCCCTAGTTGACACTGGTTTTCACCAACTTTCCCTAGGTACCTCAAACCGGGAGGGGTCCTGGGCAGCCGGGGCAGCGTGGTACCCCTTTTTCAGCGCCAGATTGCCGCCAGCGGCCCGGTGACGGTGACCCACCCGGAGATGACCCGCTACTTTATGACCATCCCCGAGGCGGTGCAACTGGTCATCCAGGCCGGCGCCCTGGTCCGTGGCGAGAATAAAATAAAAGGAGCTGTTGCCTCATGGAAGAAGTATCCTTACGAGAACTTATAGAAATCTTAATAAGACGCAAGCGGGTTATAATATTTATTACAGTTGTGGCGCTCATTACCAGTGGCGTTCTGAGCTTCTTTGTTTTGCCTCCAGTATATGAAGCCACGGCTACCCTGCAGGTTGATCTTCCTGCGGTGCCCAAAACCCCGGAAGGGAACAGCCCGCTCGAAGCCCTGCTCCAATCGCTGGCTGTTGCCAGCCATCAGGCTTCCCTGGAAACGTACCGTTACCAGGTGACAAACCCAACTGTATTGGAACGTGTCCAGAAGAAGCTGGCCCTCGACCCTCAAGTCTATTCCCTTCAGGCATTGGCAAATATCATCAAGGTGGAAAATCCCAAGAATACGAATTTATTGGAAATACATGCAAATAACTCTGACGCCAGGTTGGCCAGGGATCTGGCCAACACTGTGGCCCAGGAATACATAGCTTTCATGCAGGACTTGCAGGCCCAGAGGCTAAACCAGGTGAGTTCCACCATTGAAGCCCAGCAAAACAAAGAAGAAGAAAAGCTGAATCAAGTCATGGAAGAATACCGGCAGTTTCTGGCTCAGCCGCGCAGCGTCAAGCAGCTCAATGCCGAGCTGGAAGCCAAAGTGCAGTTGTTGACGGAATTTAAAACAAATCTAAGAAAAACTCAGGTGGAGTTGGAAGGCACCCGTCGTGCTTTAGAAGCTGCCGAAACGAAACTGGCAGGAACGCCTGCTACCCTGAAGACTGTAAAGGTGGTGGGGGACGATCCATTATTGTTGAATATAACTGAAAGTAAAACCGGCCGTCCGTCTCAAGAAGTAGCCGGGCTTAAGCTGGAAGACGAAGAACCCAATCCAATTTATCTCTCTTT
>Ga0224486_100471_pt1 | contig 11630 bp, 12 predicted proteins | sample TexhydDE_CT_test_FD_172013 | JGI IMG/M metagenome (GOLD analysis project Ga0224486, IMG submission 172013) | Fracking water microbial communities from deep shales in Oklahoma, United States - hydraulically fractured wells DE_CT_test ...
AAGGCCGAGCGAAGCGAGCCAGGCAAAATTTTCGTCTCATCAGGGGGGATCAATGCTGGTTATTTTTGTTCTCCAGTGGGTCAATTTTATTTGCACATAGTGGGTCAATTCTATTGACAATCAACAGGTAGATTTCCAGCATGCGGGTCATCTTCTCCAGCTTGCCCTTGTTGGGAGGCAGGAGCTTGATTTTGAGGGTTACCGTCTGCATCCGACATCTCCTCCGGTCTGCTTAAATTATAGCACAGCCGGAAGAATAAACCAAGCCGCCATTCATCCCCCGATTAAAATCGGGGGCATTCTGGCGGGATTTTTGTAAAAAAGAAAAAGCCCGTTTTTATCTGCAAGCTGAAAGCCCGCTTCAAAAAGCGGGCTTTTTTCAGGTGCATGCGTGCAGGGACCGGTACTGCGGACCGTACACTCCTTAGCCGGGCAGGATTCTGGTTGCCCCTCTGTAGTTGGCGGCGTAATAGGAATCATTAAGGGAAGAATAAATTACTCCCCGGGTGGTGGAAGCATGAATAAACCGGTCCTGGCCCACATATATACCTACATGATTAATGTTCCCGCTGCCGTAGTAGCTGAAGAAGACCAGATCTCCCGGTGACAGGTCGCTTCGCTCCACCCGCTTTCCGAGCTGGGCCTGGGCAGCCGCATTATGGGGCAGGTTTATCCCCGCTGCCTTCCGGAAGACATAGCTGGTAAAACCTGAACAGTCAAAGGCCCCGGGGCCGCTGGCCCCGTAGGTATAGGGACTTCCCAGCAGGGAATCGGCCGTGGCCAGCACCGCTCTTATGCTGCCCGTACCACTGCGGGAGACCCGGGTTGCAGCATTGCTGGCTTCCTGGCTGCCCCGGGGTAATATTAAAACCCACCCGGGGTAAATCAGGTCAGAAGTAAGATTATTGGCTTTCTTTAATGCCTCCACTCCTACACCGTAACGCAGGGCAATGGCATACAGAGAATCTCCCGGACGAACCGTATATTTACTAACCCCGTCAGAGGCGCTGCCGTTCCCGGTTACCACGTTGTTCCGGGACGACCCTGCTGTACTCTGGCCGGGGATAATTAACACCTGGCCGGGGTAGATTAAATGCCCGCTGATACCATTGGCTGCCTGCAGGGCATTTACGGTAACCCCGTATTTCTGGCTCAAGCCATAAAGTGTTTCCCCGGCTGCTACCGTATGCTTGAGGTTGGCCCAGGAAATTGAAGGAACCAGACATAGCATTAAGGAACTCAGGAGAAGAACCAGCCACCACCGCCCGCTCCTGAGGGGCGGGTAAGGTAATTTTTGCATGCATCACTCCCCTCTCTGACAACTTTTTGAGATGACGTGGATTGTATTCGACAGTGCTGGCAAAAATCCTTTTTTAAAACCAATTTTTTCTGATTAAAATACCTGCCGGAATGTTCACAAAAATATTTACCCCGGTTATTAATCTGCCGGGGTCTTAATATATATATATTGTTAATGTATGCCATTGGAATAAACTGGTCCTGTGGATTCCGGCCGAAAAACCTTTGTTAAGGAGGGAATACATCATGGAGAAAGTGGATATCTTCCGGGATATCGCGGAACGGACCGGCGGCGATATCTACCTGGGCGTCAGTGGCGGCGTGCGCACGGGCAAGTCCACTTTCATCAAGCGTTTTGCTGAACTGCTGATGATTCCGAACATTGAGAACCCTTACGACCGGGAGCGGGCCAAGGATGAACTGCCCCAGAGCGGTGCCGGCAGGACAGTAATGACAACCGAGCCCAAATTCGTACCCAACGAAGCAGTGGAAATTACCATTTCACCCAACCTCGTGGTGAAGATGCGCCTGGTGGATTGTGTGGGCTACCGGGTTGAAGGTGCCCTGGGTTATGAGGACGAGAACGGCCCGCGGATGGTGTCAACGCCCTGGTTTGAAGAGCCTATTCCCTTCCAGGAGGCAGCGGAGATCGGTACCCGCAAGGTAATTACGGACCACTCCACCATAGGCGTGGTGGTCACAACGGATGGGAGTATAACCGATATACCCCGGGAGAATTACGTGGAAGCTGAAGAAAGGGTCATTACCGAATTCAAGGACATTAACCGTCCGTTTGTGGTACTGCTGAACAGCACCCATCCCCTCGATCCCCAGACGGTGAGCCTGGCCGAGGAGCTGGCCGAGAAATACGATGTGCCTGTCTTACCGGTGGACTGCCTGCAGATGACCCAGCAGGACGCCCTGTTTATTCTGGAAACTGTGCTGATGGAATTCCCTGTCAATGAGGTTAATGTGGTGCTTCCCCAGTGGGTGGAGGAGCTGGACAGCGGCCACTGGTTGAGGCAGAAGGTAGAAGAATCGGTTCGTGAAACCATCCAGAACGTGCGCCGCCTGCGTGACATCAATAGCGCGGTGGAAAGACTGGGGGAATACGACTTTGCTTCTTCCGTTAAAATTACCAGGATGGATATGGGCACCGGGGTTTCAGCCATTGAAATAACCTCACCCCAGGAGCTTTTCTTCCAGGTGCTGAGCGATGAATCGGGCTTCAGTATCAGCGGGGATCATGAACTTTTCAGGCTGGTTAAAGAGCTGGCCGTTGCCAAACGCGAGTATGATAAGGTGGCCCACGCGCTGACAGAGGTACGGGAAACGGGCTACGGTGTGGTAACTCCCAGCCTGGACGAAATGGTCCTGGAAGAGCCCCAGCTGATTCGCCAGGGTAATCGTTTTGGGGTTAAATTGAAGGCAACAGCTCCTTCCATTCATATGATCCGGGCGGATATTGCTACCGAAATAACACCTATAATTGGAACGGAAAAACAATGTGAAGAGCTGGTGCGATACATGCTCAATGAATTTGAATCCAACCCGCAGAAAATCTGGCAATCGGAGATTTTTGGCAAGTCGGTTCACGATCTGGTTAGAGAAGGAATACAGAATAAACTGTACCGCATGCCGGAAAATGCCAGGGCAAAACTGCAGGAGACCATTCAGCGTATTGTTAACGAAGGAAGTGGCGGGCTCATTTGCATAATTATTTAATAACCGGTCCCGGGCCGGTTTTTTGTTTGCCCTTAACCGGCAGGCGATGATAAAATATTCATATCCAAATCCGGGACAAGTGCTGGAAGGAAGGAGAGAGGATTTCTTGCAGCCGGTTAAAGTAGCGCTTTTAGGTCTGGGAACGGTTGGCCGCGGGGTTTACCGCATTCTCACCGGCAATGCGGCAAACATCGCGCAAAGGGTTGGTGCGCCAGTAGAAATCTCCCGCATCCTTGTCCGCGACCTGACCAGGGACCGGGGCATCCAGGTGGACCCGGCCCTGCTTACCGATAGTTATCAGGATATAATTGATGATCCCGAAATTAATGTTATTGTGGAAGTAATGGGAGGCATTCACCCGGCGCTGGATTATGTTATGGATGCTTTGAAGCGGGGCAAAAGTGTGGTTACGGCCAACAAGGATATGATTGCCCTGCACGGTAAAGAACTTTTTGCCGCTGCCGGGGCCAGCGGGGCGGGTTTCTTTTTTGAAGGCAGCGTTGCCGGGGGAATTCCCATTATCCGCCCCCTCAAACAGTGCCTGGCGGCCAACCGGATTCAGGAAATTATGGGTATTATTAATGGGACAACCAACTATATGTTGAGTAAGATGACCCTGGAAGGAATGGATTTTGACCAGGTATTGAGGGAGGCCCAGGCCAGGGGTTATGCCGAGGCCGACCCCACTTCCGATGTAGAGGGGCTGGATGCGGCACGCAAGCTGGCCATCCTGGCTTCCATTGCCTTTAATTCCAGGATAACTTTGAATGATGTTTACGTGGAGGGCATAAGTAAAATTACGGCCAGGGATATTGCCTACGCCCGGGAGTTAAATTATGTCATCAAGTTGCTGGCCATTGCCAAGGAAACACCGGAAGGCGTGGAGGTACGGGTACACCCAACCATGATCCCCCAATATCACCCCCTGGCTTCGGTTAACGATGTTTTTAATGCCATTTTTATCCGGGGTGATGCGGTGGGAGATGTGATGTTTTACGGCCGGGGGGCAGGGGAGCTGCCCACGGGAAGTGCTGTGGTGGCCGATATTATGGATGCCGCCCGCCATATAGTCCACCGGGTGCCGGCCTTTATGGGCTGCACCTGTTACGAGGAAAAGCCGGTCAAACCCATGGCCCTTGCGGAAAGCAAGTATTACATCCGCCTGACGGTTTCCGACAGGCCGGGAGTGCTGGCGTCCATTGCCTACGCTTTCGGTGATAAGGAGGTCAGCCTGGCTTCGGTAATTCAGAAACACACCGATGGTGACAGGGCGGAGATCGTGATGGTAACCCACCGGGTGCGGGAGCAAAACCTGCAGGATGCCCTGCGCCTGGTGGAATGCTTGAGTTCGGTGGACCGGATAGACTGCTGCATCCGGGTAGAAGGTGAATAAAAATGGTTCGCGTACAGGTGCCCGCCACTACGGCCAATCTGGGTCCGGGGTTTGATTGTCTGGGTATGGCCTTAAAATTCTATAACATTATCGAGATGGCACAGGTGTCCAGCGGCCTGAGCATTGAAGTGCACGGGGAAGGGGTTCAGGATATAACCCGGGACGAAAGCAACATCGTTTACCGGGCGGCCATGCACCTCTTCAAACAGGTGGGCTTTGTCCCTGCGGGACTGCGCATCCGCCTGCTCAACAATATTCCCGTGGCCCGGGGGCTGGGCAGCAGCGCTTCAGCCATCGTGGGCGGCCTGGTGGCGGCTAACGTGCTTTCCGGAAACAAGCTTTCCCCCCGGGAACTGCTCACCATGGCCTCGCAGCTGGAAGGCCATCCCGACAACGTGGCTCCAGCCCTCCTGGGCGGCGTTATTATTTCCGCCATCGTGGAGGGGGAGGTGCGTTACGTTAAGATAGACCCGCCCCCCGGCCTGAAGGTGGTGGTGGTGATACCGGATTTCCAGCTGAGTACCAGGGCGGCCCGGGAGGTTCTGCCCCAGCATGTCAGCCTGGGGGATGCCGTTTTTAATCTGGGACGGGCGGCCCTCCTGGTGGCAGCCCTGCAGCAGGGCCGGCTGGATCTGCTGGCCACCGCCATGGAAGACAGGCTCCACCAGCCTTACCGCGCTTCTCTCGTACCCGGGATGAAGAAAGTGCTGGCAGCCGCCCGCCTGGCCGGAGCCCGGGGGGTATGCCTGAGCGGCGCCGGCCCGAGCATAATTGCCCTGGCCGACAGCAATATGGAGCTTATTGCCCGGGTAATGAAAGATACTTTCCGGGAAAGCGGTATCCCGGCCCGGGCGCTGGTTCTGGAGCCCAGCTCCATTGGCGCCCGCGCTCTGGAAATAAAATCCAGACTCTCGTAATATACGGGGGGATTTTATGACGGCAGTCAGGCGACCCGGTTTTGAACAATTCCAGGAGGATCTGCTGGTCTTAATTAAAGAAATGGTTAAAAAAGAAGATATTCTTCCTTCCACTCCCTGGCTGGAGGTGGGTGATGCGGGCACCAGGGAAGCCATCCTGCAGGCCTTTAAAAAGCGGATGGAATCCATTTATGGCGTGGAGCTGGTTATCGAGCCCCACCTGGTTAACCTGGACCGGCCGGTGGAAAGTATTGCCATTCAGCTGCATCATGTTTTTAATACCATTTTTTTGATGGAGCAGATTAATGCCAGGATCAGGGCAAGGCTGGGGAAAAACAGGCAGGGGTAAGTTTAAAAACAACTTTTGAGGGCCAGGGGGGAAGCTGCCAACCTGGCATAATTTGTCACTTGGCGCCGGCGGTTTTGTTCTATATAATTACTAACTGGTAACAGAATTACCAGCGGCCGAATCCCCGCATGCAGAAGGCGGGGTACGGGGGAATCTCTATCCCGAGCGGGGTGAATCCACGCGTTTAGAGGAGGTGAGGGAAGGACGCGTGGAAGGGTGTACCCTCTACCCAAACCCATCAGCTAACCCCGGAGGCCCGAGGAGGGGAAAGGATGGACAAGTTTTTCACCGGCTTTCGTTACCTTTTGTCGGTGGTGGCCATATTTTTACTGCTGCCTGTAGGTGCTGCAGCAGCAGCCACCCACACAGTCAGTCCCGGCGAGTCCCTGTTCCTGATCAGCCGCGCTTATGGGACTACTGTGGACGCCCTGCGCCGGGCCAACGGTATTTACGGTGACCTCATCTATCCGGGGCAGAAGCTTTATATTCCAGATGAAAGCCCGGGTACATATACCGTTCAGCCCGGAGACACCCTTTACCTCATTGGCTTGCGTTACGGGTTAACTTATCAGTCGATAAAAGCAGCCAACGGATTGACCGGCGACATAATTTACCCGGGGCAAAAGCTGGTTATCCCCGGCAACCGCAGTGCAGGGACAAGCCCGGCACCGGTAAGCCGCGGTACCATCAGCTCGGGTCCCGTTAATTATAGCCGTTCCGATGTAGACCTCCTGGCGCGGTTGATTACCGCGGAGGCTGATTCCGAATCCTACCTTACCAAGGTGGCCGTAGGGGCGGTGGTATTGAACCGGGTAAGGAGCGGTATTTTCCCCAATTCCATTCCCGGGGTTATCTACCAGGTGGATGAAACGGGTTCTTACCAGTTCGAACCCGTTTTAAACGGCTGGATTAACCGCCCGGCCAGCGAGGAAGCCAGGCGGGCTGCCCTGGACGCATTGAATGGCGTTGACCCCACCAATGGGGCGCTGTACTTCTTTGAATCCTGGGTGCCCAATAGCTGGCTGCAATCACGCCCCGTAAGCCTGATCCTGGATAGTTTCACCTTTACCTATTAGAGACAAATTAGAACATCATGTTTACCCTGCCGCGGGCAGGGTTTTTTATTGACCAGAATATTTAATAAAAATTTAACAAAAATTAAGTAGAAATGACACACTTTTAAGGTAAAATCTTAACCGTGACCGGTACTGTTAACGGGAGGTGCCTTTGTGCGCAGGTTTATCTTTTTTGTACTGCTCCTGGCCCTGATGGTTCTCATGATCCCGGGCCTGCGTCCTCCGGTGAGCTAAAACTTGCGTGAACGCAGGATGGAAAAAACCAGGGCTAAACCCAGTACCCCTCCTCCAATAAAAGCAGCTTCTGCCAGGGGCAGGCCCCAGAGGATGGTGTAACCCTTTCCCATCAGCAGGGAAGAACCCACGATCAGAGAACCCAGCAGGATACCCAGAACCATGCGGTTGACCATGGCATTGAGCTGGGCAATCATACGGTCCAGGTCCGGGTTAACCGCTTTTATTTTTAATTCACCTGCAGCAGCCAGCTCCAGCACTCTGTCCAGGCGGTGGGGTAACCCGGAAAGGAGCCCGCAGTAGTCTTCCAGGAAATTCTGGAGCCTTTTTTTTATTCCGGGCAGGCTGAACCGGCGTGCCAGCAGTTGCCTGCCCATGGGGCGGGCAATCTCCACCATGCTTAATTCCCTGTCCAGCTGGGCAACCACGCCCTCTACGGTAACCAGAGACTTTACCAGCAGGGTGAACTGGGTGGGAACCCGGATCCGGTATTTAAAAGCTACTCCCATAATATCTCTCAAGGATTCACTCAGGCTGATCCTGCTCAGGGGGATTTCATAGTATTTATTTCTCAGGGCATCAATATCCTGCTGCAGGGCGGCACGATCCACATGCGGCGGCACAACACCCAGTTCTTCCACTGCTCTTACCACCAGGGCGGTATTGCGCCGGAGCAAACCCAGAACCAGGTTGCCTATTTTTTCCCGGGTCTCTTCATCCAGGCGTCCCACGATACCGAAGTCCATAAAAACCACCCTCCCACCCGGCAGGGCGGCCAGGTTTCCCGGGTGGGGGTCGCCGTGAAAAAAGCCGTGCATCAGGATCTGGCGCAGTAAAGCACCGGCCAGATTCCGGGCTACCAGTTTCCGGTCGATCCCCCTGCCGGCCAGTTCTTCCGGGTGGGTTAATTTTATCCCCTCAACAAACTCCATGGTTAATACTTTGCTGGTGGTATAATCCCAGTAAACTGCCGGGAAATAGACGGTACTGTCCCCTGCAAAGAGCTGCCGGAAGTTTTCGGCATGGCGGCCTTCCACCGTAAAATCCATTTCTTCCCGCAGGAATTTTTCAAACTCTTCTACCATCTCTTCAAAACGGTAAAGTTCCCGCCAGGGGCCGTGCCTGTCCACCAGGCGGGCAACGTCGTGAAGAATCTCAATGTCGGTCAAAATCGTTTTTTCGACGCCCGGACGCTGAACTTTTACCACCACCGGCCTGCCATCCCGGAGGTTTGCCCTGTGAACCTGGCCGATGGAAGCGGCAGCCAGGGGAGTTGCTTCGAAGTGGTCGAATATTTCTTCCAGGGGGGCGCCCAGCTCCATTTGAATACGCTCCCTTACCTGGGCGAAGGGAAAGGGAGGTACCTGGTCCTGAAGCTTTTCCAGTTCCGCAATGTATTGCGGGGGCAGCAGGTCCGAACGGGTGGAAAGCACCTGCCCCAGCTTGATAAAAGCCGGGCCCAGTTCCTCCAGGGCCTGGCGCAATCTTTCAGGTGGTGAGGGCTGCTCCCTGACGGTCAGGGCTCCTTCGCCGGGTAGCCGCCGGCGCAGCCTGTACCGCTGGCCAAAATTCAAGAATTCGGTTAACCCCAGCTGGTAAGCCAGGTAGCCAAAGCCGTGGCGGACCAGTATATTGGTAATTTCCCGGTAACGGGCAAAGTGTTTATATCTTTTACGCAGGTATAGCTGCATTTCACTGCACCTCCCTGCCGCCAGGAACCACCCTTATTACTTATTTTTTCCACGGGTGATTTTGAAAACCCTTCTTTTGAGCGTACGGGCTTTCACCGGCCTGGAAACTGCTGGAGAATATTTTCTTGCCGTCCGGGATAGGAAACAGTATAATATTTACGCGTGGAGGTTTAAATATGCGTGTGACCCTTTATCCAACAGCTGAAAGCCTGGAACAGGCCTTTCTGGCCGGGGGGACGGCGGTGGTTTTTGATGTTTTGAGAGCTACCAGCACCATAGTTACCGCCCTGGCCCATGGTTGCCGGGGTGTGGTGACCGTTGTCGATCCGGCGGAAGCACAGGAAGTTGCAGCCAGGCTGGCCGGGGGGAATATACCGGTACTGCTGGCCGGTGAAAGGGGCGGCGAAAAAATTCCCGGCTTCCCCCACGGCAACTCCCCGCTGGAATTCCGGCCGGAAGTGGTGGGCGGCAGGATGCTGGTTCTCACCACCAGCAACGGCACCCGCGCCCTGAACCTCGCGGCAGGAAGAGCCGGTACGGTGCTGGTGGGAAGCCTGCTCAATGCCCGGGCGGTGGCCCGGGAGGCCTGCCGGCTGGGCAGGGACGTAATCCTGGCCTGCGCCGGCACGCAGGGCGAGTTTTCCCTGGAAGATGCCCTGGGGGCTGGAATGGTGGTGCTGGAGATGATGAAAATGGCGGACCCGGGCTGGTTGTACTGCCCTACTCCCGGAGCGTCCGGGCTGGATCTGTCCGACTTTGCCGTGGCTGCCCTGCACCTGGCCCTGGCCTATAAAGACAACCCCCGGCGAGCTTTTGACCATTCCCTGCACGGGCGCAAGCTTTTCAGCATGGGCCTGGCGGCCGACCTGGACTGGTGCGCTTCCCTGAACACCTGTGAGGTGGTGCCGGTGGTTGGGGAGGGGAAGGAAATAATTCCCGGCTGCCCCGTAATTGTAAGGAGCTGATACCTGTGCGCCCCGCCTGTCCGGGAATAAAAAAACAGGCCGGCCCCCCTTGCACCCGGCCGGCAAATGTGTTAAAATAACACCTGCAACGGTAAAACTTCAAATGGGCGCGTAGCTCAGTGGGAGAGCGCTTGACTCACATTCAAGAGGTCGTAGGTTCAATCCCTACCGCGCCCACCAGAAAAACGGGAGCCCCGGAAAACGGGGCTTTTGCTTTGCTCGAAAAACCTTAAGCCTGCCGGGGTTTTGACGGCCGCCACATGGCCGAAACCTTCGTTAAAAATAACAATTTCCCATTTCGGGAAGCAGAGCAAATTTTAGGAAGAAGCGGTGAAAGCAGCTGGGGGCGGCGGTAGCAATGCCCGGTCGTCACTCGATTAATGTACGGATTTTGACGAGAGTTTCTGCGACAACCTCCGCCGGGGCTCTGCAGGCGAATTCAGCTCGTCTTGCCCGCCAATCCAGGCTCTTGATTTGATCCGCCAGGACGGCCCCGGAGACCTTTAATTTTTCCGGCAGTTCAACTTCAAAAGGATACCCTTTTATTTTTGAGGTTATCGGGCAAAAGAGGGCCAGACCGACCTTTTCGTTGTAAACACGGGGGGAGACAACCAGTGCCGGCCGCCTTCCCGCTTGTTCGTGGCCGGTTTGTGGATTGAATTGCAACCATACTATGTCGCCGCGTTTCGGAATATACGGCTTTTTGTCGCTTACCATGTTTCCCGCCCTAACGAATAACCGGTATCTATCTCAGCATGAAGATTTTCGGAAGTGACCTGGGAGAGAAGTGCTTTTAGGTCGTATTTTTTCTTACGGATGACGATAGCCTCGTCCACTATCTCCAATATCACGGGCGTTCCTTCAGTGAAGCCGACTTTTTCGATAATTGATTTCGGAATACGGATGCCCAGGCTGTTTCCCCATTTTGCGATCTGGCTTTGCATGTGCCCCACCCTTTCGAAGAGGTGTTTATACAAAGTATATACCAGCCCAGGAAAGTTCGCAACCAGAAACGGGGGATAAATAAATGTTTGAACTCCGTTTTTACCAAAAAGAGTGCCTCGAAAAGATAGACGATGCGAAAGAATACGGCGTTTACCGTCCATTAGTTTTTTCTGACGCTTGACTCACATTCAAGAGGTCGCAGGTTTAATCCCTGGTGCGCCCACCAGAAAAACGGGAGCCCCGGAAAACGGGGCTTTTTGTTTTGGTGTGGAAGCTGCAAACTATTACTGTTCGACATAAAATGACATTATTTACTTGACACAGGAAAATTATGTTGATTCAATAGAATTAATTATGAAATAAGTAGAAAAATAGCGAATAAAGTTTAACCCCGGAGGGCAAACCCGCGCGAAAGCCGGGGACGCAAAGCCACAGGTCTAAGGTTTCCCGCAAGAAGCTTTTTTGCGGGGAGCTATGACGGCTGGGCTGCAGGGGAGAAAAGTAGCTACGGGGCAGGGTGCTTTTCTCCCTGTAGTTTTTTTCTTTGTTTGCCTTGCATTTCCGAAAGGGAAAGTTTAACAGGCCGTCAGGTTCCCGGGGCCGGAAGTAATCGTGGATAAAAGAAAGAAGGGGGAGTGCTTTTAAGTGAACCTGCTTCCATTTAAAAAGAAAGCTCAACCGGAAGAAATATCTCCACCTCCGGCGGTCGAGCCGGTGGAACCCGCTGCAGCTGCCGGCGATAACGGGGGTGAACACCGGGCGGAGCAGGCGGAGCCCGACCTTTTAAAATGCGCCCTGAAGCTGGCCCCCTTTATCAAGGGGATGCTGGGGGAAGAGATGGGAATTTATGTATCGGACCTGGAGCGGTATATTTACTGCGACCCGGGTCAGGTGGGCCTTTCTTTAAAGGCGGGTGACACCATCAATGAAGGCAGCGTAACCGCCCTGACCCTGCGCACCGGCCGCAGGCAGGCCAGGCGGACGGGGAAGGAGGTCTACGGCATACCTTACATCGGCGTTTCCTACCCCATTACCG
>Ga0224486_100472_pt1 | contig 11617 bp, 6 predicted proteins | sample TexhydDE_CT_test_FD_172013 | JGI IMG/M metagenome (GOLD analysis project Ga0224486, IMG submission 172013) | Fracking water microbial communities from deep shales in Oklahoma, United States - hydraulically fractured wells DE_CT_test ...
CGGCATTTCTGAGGAGCTCACTTTCACCAATGGCCATAGGGCTGGATATCATCGAGAGCCAAAGGGACCATTTGACCCAGATGGCAAGGCTAATCCTTTCCCTTACACCACAGAACAGCCGGGGAGTCCCCCTTTTGATTGACATAGTGGACAAGGAGGTCAAGATTTCCGACCAGATGATGAGGGGTATGCTGGAAAGGTACCTTGATCGGGGAGTATATGAAAGGTTCTTTGTGTCCGAGAGGGATAAGAGAAGCTGACTAATTCACAATTCTCAATTCACAATTTATTGGGATGCCAGCCAGGGTCATAAGACTCTTCGCTTGGCTCAGAGTGACAAATACTAAGTCATCTTGAGTGAAACTAAGGATCCTGTAGCTTTGGAGTCGTCCTCTTAAAAATGTTAATTGTGAGCTGCTTATGGAATTGATTTGATTTGGTCTATTAACTAAAGAATCTTTTTCATTGTGAATTGTTATTTGCTTGTGCACAGCAATAGAAATATCCAGAATTTTTGATTCTGAGATATTTCAGTGACAGGGTATGAACTGTGAATTAGAGAAGGTTTTTCATTGTGAATTGTGAATTGTGAACTGTGAATTTAAATGGGGTGTGATTGTATGAAGGTTGTAGGAATAACAACACAGCAGGAATTTTACGTAGGCTCAAAGGAGAGGAACTTTAGAATAAACGAGTTTCTCCTTATCCAGGACCCCTTCCAGGAGGACCTGATCGGCGAAGTGGTGGAGGCCAGGACCTTCAACCGCTACATTCCCCTGGACATCGGAGGAGACTTTGTGGACAACGCAGTCCTTGAAAGCCTAAGGGCACTTGGCTATGACGTAGACGAGGACACGATCTACATTGCCAAGGTAAGGCTTCTCAACGAGGCCCTCTATCCCGTGCAGACTGGCTCGGATGTAAGGCTTCCAAAATTCCACGAAATAAGGGATATCATGTTGAAGACGGACCCTGAAAACGGCCTGGTGCTTGGAGTCATAAGAAACACCGACGACGTTGCCAAGGACATGGACGAGAACCTGAAAAATATCCTCTACACCTTTGAGGAGGGAGGTCTTAAAGAACAAAGGGAGCTACCATTCATAATGGACTACAGGTCAATGCACCACTATCCCCACATTGGAGTGTTCGGGGGCTCTGGCTCCGGTAAGTCCTTTGGACTGAGGGTTCTCCTTGAGGAGATCATGAAGAAGGAGATTCCAACAATCGTTCTTGATCCCCACTTTGAGATGGATTTTTCAAATACGCCGGAATACCTGAAGGAGGGAGAGGAGGATTTCACATCTCTGTTCTCATGTCTTCAGGTTGGAGCCCATGTTGGAGTAAGGTTTGAGGACCTTTCCGCTGGAGACCTGAAGAACCTACTTGACGCAGCCAGCCCTCTTTCCGACGCCATGAACGGGGTTGTTGATGTGATGTTTAAAAGAAGGGATTCCTTCACAAGTTTTTTGCAAAGGCTTGAGGGCCTTACGGAAGCGCAGGAGGAGGGTTCTCTGGAACGTATAGATAGAAGGATTGCAGCATCTGCATCCCAAAGCGAAAGGGAATCATGGGAGGCCAAAAAGGATCTGTATCTTTCCTATGACAAGACCTGCAACTACAATTCGGTAAAGGGTGTCCTGTGGAGACTTAGGAGGCTATCCCACGAAGGGATTTTCTCCAAGGACAGCAGGGAAATCGAGAACAAGCTCCAGGATGGAAAGCTTGTTGTAATCCAGGGAAGCACCAGGATCCTCCAGGTTTACAGCACCTATCTGCTGAACAACATCTACCACAAGAGAAGGGACTACAAGGATTCCCTTTACAAAAGGGAGGCTGGAGACTACTTCCCGCCATTTATCATCGTAACTGATGAGGCCCACAACTTCGCTCCAAAAGGATATGACTCACCCTCCAAATCCATACTACGGGAAATATCCCAGGAGGGAAGAAAATATGGGGTTTTCCTCATACTTGCAACCCAAAGGCCAACACTGCTTGATGAGACCATAACGGCCCAGCTTAACACCAAGTTCATCTTCAGGACAGTCCGTGCCTCGGACATTGATACCATAAGGGAGGAAACGGACATAACCCATGAGGAGGCAAAGAGACTTCCATACCTGAGGACCGGCGATGTCTTCATATCCTCGGCACTGATGGGCAGGACCCTCTTTGCAAGGGTAAGGGCTGCCTACAGCTCAAGTCCCCATACACTCAACCCCTTTGACGAGCTAAGGAAGCAGTCAAGAGAGGACGAGGAAAAGTATCTCCAGCTTATCATGGACAAGCTGCCAATCATGGAATCGGACCTTCTTGGAGTCATCCAGGAGCTGGAAAAGGAGGAGGGGGTCATTATGACCCTTGGAAGACTGGAAGAAAAGCTCCAATTGTTGGCAAAAAAGAATTATATCCAGAAAGAAGACACATTTTTGGGGTATAGATATACAAAGGTATAGCTATACCTTTCTTCAAAAATGGGGAAATTAGGGAGAATGATAACCTGGGAATCGAATGGAGGGCTGGATATGATCGAGGGAAATGAAACTAAATACTTCTACATAGATGACGGAGAGCTGGATGCCTACCTGTTCCACGAGGGAACCTTCTATAGGGCCTATGAGTTCATGGGAGCGCATCCATACAAGAAGGGCCGAAAGAAGGGATACCGGTTTGTTGTCTGGGCTCCAAGGGCCAGGGAGGTCTATCTTGTTGGAGATTTCAACAGCTGGCATGAGTGGAATCTACCTATGGAAAGGATCCCCGGCAGCGGACTGTGGTCAATTGTCGTCCAGGATGTCCAGGATTATGATAAATACAAGTACAGAATCATTGCAGAAACGGGAGAGGTCAGGTACAAGGCTGATCCCTTCGCCTTCCACTCAGGGACAAGACCTGAAACTGATTCCAAGGTTTATGATATAAAGGGTTTCAACTGGCAGGACAGGAGGTGGATGAGAACCAGGAAAGACAATCTACACAGCTCTCCTGTGTCAATATATGAGGTGAACCTCCTTTCCTGGAAAATGAAGGAGGGGGCTCTACCCTATTCCTACAGGGAGCTTGCTGACGAGCTGGTGAGGTATGTCAAAAAAATGGGCTATACACACATTGAGCTGATGCCCATCGCGGAGCATCCCCTTGATGCATCCTGGGGCTACCAGGTCACGGGATACTTTGCCCCAACCAGCAGGTTTGGGACCCCAAAGGACTTTATGTACCTGGTTGACCAATGCCACCAGAACGACATAGGGGTTATACTTGATTGGGTACCTGCCCACTTCACAAGGGATGACCACGGTCTGGCCAGATTCGATGGAAGCTACTGCTTCGAGTCCCTGGACAGGAACCGGGCGGAGAACGACCAGTGGGGAACCCTCAACTTCGACTATTCAAAGCCGGAGGTCCTGAGCTTTTTGATTTCAAATGCCCTCTACTGGCATGATTACTATCACATTGACGGACTGAGGATAGATGCTGTTGCCTATATGCTCTACCTTGACTTTGGCGGCAGGGACATAAGGAATCAGTACGGGGGCAGGGAGAACATCGAGGCCATAGAGTTCATAAAGAGGCTTAATTCAGTGGTCTTTAAGAACTATCCTGGTACAATGATGATAGCCGAGGAATCAACAGCCTGGCCAAAGGTCAGCCATCCCCTTGAGGATGGCGGTCTGGGCTTCAACTACAAGTGGAACATGGGCTGGATGAACGACACCCTGAAATACATGGAGCTGGACCCCATATACAGGAAGGACCATCACCAGGCCCTTACCTTCAGCATGATGTATGCATTTTCTGAAAGGTTCATATTGCCCCTGAGCCATGATGAGGTGGTTCATGGAAAGCGATCGCTGCTGGACAAGATGCCAGGCTTCTATGAGGATAAATTTGCAAACCTGAGACTTCTTTACCAATACATGTACGCCCACCCTGGCAAGAAGCTACTCTTCATGGGAGGAGAGTTTGGTCAGTTCATTGAATGGAGGGAGTACGACGGGCTTGACTGGCATCTTCTGGACTATGAAATGCACCAGAAGCTGCACAAGTACGTCAAGGACCTTAACAAGCTGTACATTGAGGAGAAATGCCTCTATGAGGTGGATACATCCTATGACGGATTCCAGTGGATTGAGCATCAGAACTGGCAGGAGAGCATAATATCCTTCGAGAGGTTGGACAAGGAAGGGAACAGGCTTGTCTGCATATTCAACTTTACGCCTGTACCAAGACCAGACTACCCCATAGGAGTGGTGGAGGAGGGGACCTACAGGACGGTATTTACAAGTGACCATCAGAGATATGGTGGAAATACTAAGAGGATAAAGAGCTATAAGGCAAGTGATGAGAAGTTTCACGACAGACCCTGGAGTATCAGGGTCGATCTACCCCCTCTTGGGGCAATGTATCTGAAGCTGAAGGAAGAAAAGAGGACAGGAGGGAAGTAATATGATTGAAAGCAAGGTAGTTGCAATGCTTCTGGCCGGAGGTCAGGGCTCCAGACTAAAGACTTTGACGAAAAAAGTAGCCAAACCCGCAGTGCCCTTTGGAGGCAAGTACAGAATCATAGACTTTGCCTTGAGTAACGCGGCAAATTCAGGCATTGATGATATCGGTATACTTACCCAGTACAAGCCATACCTCCTTAACTCCCACATTGGAATAGGCTCATCCTGGGACTATGACAGGAACATGGGAGGGCTTAGGATACTGCCGCCCTTCACTTCAGAGGACGGTGGCCGCTGGTACACCGGAACGGCAAATGCAGTGTTTGAGAACATTGACTTTCTGGATGAGATGAATCCTGAATACGTGCTTATCCTATCCGGAGACCACATCTACAAGATGGACTATTCTCAGCTTCTCCACGCCCACAAGGAAAAGGGGGCTGATGTTTCAATCGCGGTGATGGAGGTGCCATGGGAGGATGCCTCAAGATTTGGAATAGTTAATGTGGATGAAGAGAACAAGATTGTGGAATTTGAGGAGAAGCCTGAAAATCCAAAGAACAATATGGCATCAATGGGAATCTACATGTTCAATTGGAATGAACTGAGGGAATACCTCATAAAGGATGACGAAAACCCAGATTCCGACAATGACTTTGGGAAGAACGTCCTTCCCATGATGCTGGAAGAGGGAAAGAAAATGTATGCCTGGTTATTTGACGGATACTGGAAGGACGTGGGAACGGTCAAGAGCTACTGGGAGGCCAACATGGACCTGCTTGATCCACTGAACACCCTGGACCTGTACGACAAGGACTGGAGAATCTACACAAGGACCAGAAATCTTCCACCACAATACCTTGCAAGAGGGTCGGTTGTGAAGAACGCCCTGGTAAACGAGGGCTGCTACATCAGAGGCACCCTGAAAAACAGCATACTCTTCAGCGATGTGGTCATCGAGGAGGAGGCAGTGGTTGTGGACAGCGTGGTCCATTCCGACTGTGTCATAGAGAAGGGCGCCAGGGTCTACAGGGCGGTGGTCTCTGAGGGGATGACCGTAAAGGCAGGACAGGTTATCGGACAGGAAGGCTCAGAGAACATATACCTTGTCTCTGAAGAAGGAATCTCAGTGGAATAAGGAGGCGAAAAGGATGGAAAAATGTCTAGGAGTAATAAGCGGTGCAAACATAGAAAACAACTTTGGAGCCCTTTGTGTCCACAGACCGGTATACATGCTTCCCTATGCAGGAAGGTACAGGTTGATTGACTTCAGCCTGTCAAACATGGTAAACAACGGAATACGAACGGTTGCAGTATATACAGGGGAGAAGGTCAGGTCAACAATGGATCATGTGGGGGATGGTAAGGCCTGGGACCTGAACAGAAGGTTCAACGGACTCTTCCTTTTCCCTCCGGTAAGTCACGGCCTGTCAGCAAAAAGGACCGGGGAGATTCCACAGTTCTATACAACAAGGGATTTCTTCGAGCAGGCAAAGGAGAAGTATGTCTTCATAAACCACCCCAACATACTGGCCAAGGTGGACCTGGCTGAAGCCTTCAAATTTTTCAGGGAAAGTGAAGCAGATATCACCTTCATATACAAGAAGCAGAGCGATCCCTACGGTGAGTATGTGAATACCCAAAAGATGAACATTGCAGAGGATGGGGAGGTCCTTAACATAGGGACAAATCTGGGTACTGAAAGGGAATTCAACATGTACCTGAAGATGGGATTCTTGAAGAAGGAAGTCTTTATTAAGCTTGTGAAGGAGGCCATCGAGAGAGGGGAATCTGATAACCTGCTGGAGACAATACTGATCAACAAGGATAAGTACAAGATTAACAGCTACGAGTTCACAGGTCATGTTGAAAACATCAGGAACCTGAAGAGCTTCTATGATGCCAACCTCAACCTTTTGAAGAAGGACATAGCAAGGGAGCTTTTCTATACAAACGGTACAATATTCACAAAGACCAAGGATGAGCCATCAACCCTCTACACTGAAGATTCAGTGGTCCAGAATTCCCTGGTCGCAAACGGATGCGTAATAGAAGGAACCGTTGAGAACTCCATAATATTCAGGGGAGTCAAGATTAAGAAGGGTGCCATTGTCAAGAATTCGATAATCATGCAGAAATCTGAAATCCATGAAAATGCAGCGGTCATAAATTCCATTATGGACAAGCAGGGAATCGTTGGAGAGGGCATAAGAATAGCCGGAAGCATGCTAATGCCCTTTATAGTGGAGAAGAAGCAGGTAATCAGAAAGGATTGATGGGGAATGAAAATATTATTTGTAGCCTCTGAAATGGCTCCCTTCGCAAAGACCGGAGGCTTGGCCGATGTGGCGGGCTCACTGCCCTTTGCCCTTCAGAGGGAGGGACACCAGGTGTCTGTGGTTCTTCCCCTTTATTCAAGGATTGGTGAGAATTTCAGACAGAAGATGAGGAAGGTAAGGGAGTTTTATGTGGACCTGGATTGGAGACATCAGTATGCGGGAATTTACCTTTATCAGGAGGATGGATTGGATGTCTATTTCATAGACAATGAGTATTACTTTCACAGGCATGCCCTCTATGGGATGTATGACGACGGTGAAAGATTCGTATTTTTCAACAAAGCCGTTGTGGAGATGATCAGGGAGCTTGACCTCCAAACCGACATAGTACATGCAAATGACTGGCACACTGGCCTGATTCCCCTCTACATAAGGGACTTCGGCAAGGGTGACCAGTACTACAAAAACATAAAGACCGTGTTTACAATACACAACCTAAAGTACCAGGGGATATTTCCTCCTGAAATACTTGGACTGGCGGGGATATCAAGGGAATATTTCCACGAGGAGGGTCTCAAGTATTACGAAATGGTGAATTTCATGAAGGCTGGAATCGTGTACTGTGACGCCCTGACAACCGTTTCCCAATCCTATGCACAGGAGATAAAGTACGAGTTCTACGGGGAAAGCCTCCAGGGTATAATCAGGAGACATGAGTACAAGCTGATGGGAATAGTCAACGGTATAGACTACGATCTCTACAATCCTGAAACCGACAAGAGGATACCCCACCACTACTCGGTGGAGGATCCAGGGGGCAAGGCAAAGGACAAGGAGGCCCTCCAGAGGACCTTCGGACTCCCCGTCAGGGAGGATGTACCTGTCCTTTCAATGGTATCAAGGCTTGTTGATATGAAGGGCCTTGACCTGGTGAGATACATACTGGATGAGCTTTTGCAGGAGGACATCCAGATTGTCGTCCTTGGAACAGGGGAGAAGGAATACGAGGACATGTTCAGGCACTTCCAGTGGAAGTATCCCGACAAGATGTCAGCACATATCTACTTTAACGAGGAGGAGGCCCATCTTGTATATGCAGGCTCTGACATCTTCCTGATGCCTTCAATGGCAGAACCCTGCGGCATATCCCAGCTCATCGCACTGAGGTATGGAACCGTGCCGGTTGTCAGGGAGGCCGGAGGACTTAAGGATACCGTGATTCCATACAATGAGTTCACCCAGGAGGGAACAGGTTTCTCCTTTGCAAACTACAATGCCCACGAGCTTCTCCACACAATCAGGAGAGCCCTGGAGGTCTATAGGGACAAGGAGTCCTGGAAAGGGCTGGTGAACAGAACCATGAAGGCCAAGCACGATTGGGAGAAATCCTCCAAGGAATACACAAGGCTCTACAATACATTGCTGCACCAGAGGTGGTAATATGACTATCTTGGACGAAAGACCGGAAGAAGAGATTCAGAAAATACTCTATCAGCATGGAGCAGTCACCATAGAGGAAGCATCGTCAAAGGAACTTTACAGAGCTGTGAGCTACCATATCAGGGAGACCATCGGAAGGCAGATGTCCCGGACTGAAAAAAACAGCAGAGAGGGGATGACCATGGTTTACATGTCCATGGAATACCTCCCGGGCAGTCTCCTTAGAAAGAACATGGATTATCTGGACAAGGGAGAATCCCTTAAGAAAGCCCTTGAGAAAAGAGGCTGTAATATCAATGACCTCATTTTGGAGGACCGGGAGCTGGGTCTTGGCTATTCCGATATAGGATACCTTTCCAATGGACTTATGGATACCTTTGCAAGTGGTTCATACAACGCAATCGGCTATGGCCTTCTCTATAGGGAAGGCTATTTCCGTCAGGAAATCGAAAATTTCCAGCAAGTGGAAAAATCCGATACCTGGTGGGTGAGGGGTAAGAACTGGCTCTACAAGGGAGACAGGAAGTACAAGGTGACCACAGGTGGAAGGGTGGACATATCCATGGGTGACAAGGGTTTGGTATTCACCACTGCAGACACCAAAGACCTGACCCTTAGGTATTACGACCTGCCATACCTTGGCTACAGAAATGGCTTTTGCAATAGACTCAGGCTCTTTGACCATGAAACCATAACCAGGAGTATAAAGCCCCTTGATGTCACCAGCGAAAACAGAAGGGAAAGGTTCAAGCAGGAGTACCTCCTGGTTTCAGCGGCACTTCAGGATGTCATAAGGACCCACCTGTCAAATGGGAGGGAGCTTGATACCCTAAATGAACACTTTGTCTTCCTTATGATGGATACCAATCTCCTTTTGGCCATCCCTGAGATGATGAGGATCCTGGTGGACCAATACAAGCTGGAATGGGACCATGCTTGGGACATTACCTCGGATGCCTTTTTCTACACCCCCCTTGTGCCCCTGGAGGATACCCTGCTGACCCTTGAAGGCAAGACCTTCAGGGAATGGCTTCCAAGGCTGTGGATGGTCCTTGAGGAAATCCACCACAGATACCTCAACATGCTTAAAAGCACGGGAGAGGTTGAGGATGGAGGCATAGAGTCCTCGGGGATACTATGGGATGACCAGGTGAGGCTCTACAACATACCGGGAGCTGGAGTCTATGAGGGACCTCCCATAGGACATCCTTTGGCCGTATCCCACAGAAGATGGATCCTTTCCGGAAACCCACCCTTGAGGAAACTTATGGAGGAATACCTGGGTGAGGAGTTCATCAGGAATCCCGGAGTGGTTAAGAGGCTTCTTCAACTGGATGATGACAGTGACCTGCTTCAAAGGATTGCAGGTGTAAAGGAAGAAAACAAAAGACTCCTCTGTCAGGAGCTGTACAGAAAAGAGGGGATTCTGCTGGATCCAAACACTGTCTTCCATGGTTATCTTAAGGATATCTCTTCCCCCAACAGGCAGATTCTCATGCTCCTGTGGATTATGGACCAATACCTGATGCTAAGGGACAATCCCAACATCGATATGGTTCCAAGGACCATCTTCATGGGTGGAAAGGCGGCGGCAAATGATTCTGAAGGCAAGGATACAATAAGGCTTGCCAACCGATTGGCTAATGTGATCAACGGGGACAAGGCCATCAAGGAGAAGCTGAAGCTTATATTTGTTCACGACCTTTCACTTAAGAAGGAGGGGTTTGTCTATCCTGCCCTTGACATAACCCATTCCCTTACCACCCCAACAAAGGGAGGACTTCATCTTGCAGGACTTACGGCCATGATCAACGGAGCCATTGCAATCGGCAGCAGGGAAGAGACCAACGAGCTTCTTGGAGAATATGCAGCTGACGGGTCCATGGAGCTTTTCGGAACGACTGCAGAGGAAGTCACCAGGTTCTATAATACAAAGGAATACAGTTCCCAGGAGTTTTACTATCTTAACAGGAATATCAGAAGGACGGTGGATACCCTTCTGGGTAAGAATGATATAATATGGGAAGGGGAGTTCAGGACAATTCACGACATGCTCCTAAAATACAATGACAATAACTTCGTCCTAAGGGACTTTGAAGAGTACAGGAAACGGATAGAGACCATGGAGGCGGACTACCTGACCGGTGATGAATGGACCGCAAGGATGCTGCATAATATAGCCTTGATAGGTGAATTCGCATCGGATGTTGTTGTTTCAAGGTATGCGAAAAAATTGTGGCAGACATCCAAATAGGAGGATCGGATATGTCAGTGCACATGAAGATAACCACAGACAAGAAGCTTGGTATGGATTACAGCCCCGAAATGACATCTTTCAGGGTGTTCTCCCCCGTTAGAAGCGATGTAACACTGAGGGTCTACGAAAACTCAAGAAGCATAAGGAGAGTGGAGTACCCCATGAAAAAGGAGGAGGATGGGACCTTTTTCGTCCAGATAAAGGGAGACCTCAAGGGCAGATATTACACATATGTAGTTGAAGGGAAATATGAGGTAACCGATCCCTACAGCCTTGGTTCATCCTGCAATTCCCTGAGATCGGCAATCATTGACCTTAGGGATACTGATCCAGAAGGGTGGCATGGCCACAGGGAGCCTGGGGAGATATCCCCTGTTGATTCCTTCATCTACGAGACCCACATAAAGGATTTCACCGGTCATGAAAGCTCAGGTGCAGAGAAAAGGGGCACCTATCTTGGAATGGGAGAGAGAGGGACAAGGTACAATGGCCTTAAGACAGGCATAGACCACCTTGTGGAGCTTGGTGTTACCCATGTCCACCTTATGCCCGTAAATGACTTCATCTCCGTCAGGGAGGAAAGGGAGTACGCCCTCAGGGATGACAACTACAACTGGGGCTATGACCCGGAGCTATACAACGTACCGGAGGGTTCCTACTCAACGGACCCCCACAGGGCGGAAACCAGGATCAGGGAGTTCAAGACCCTTGTAATGGCCCTTCATGAGGCGGGGCTAAAGGTGGTTCTTGATGTTGTCTACAACCATACCTTCAGGAGCAAGGATTCCAACTTCAATATCCTGGTGCCGGACTACTACTACAGGATAGCCGAGGACGGGTCCTTCTCCAACGGGTCCGGTGTGGGCAACGAGCTGGACACCCAAAACCCCATGACCAGGAGATTCATTTTGGACAGCCTTGAATTCTGGCTCAGGGAGTACAAGGTAGATGGATTCAGGTTTGATCTGATGGCACTTATTGATATTGATACTGTTGAGATGGCCGTCCAGAGGCTAAGAAAGATCAAAAGGGATGTCCTGATATATGGTGAACCCTGGATGGGTGGAATAACAACCCTTCCATCCCACAAGACCACCTCAAAGGGTAAGCAGGGAAGACTTCACTTTTCACTGTTCAACGACAATTTCAGGAATGCCATAAAAGGAGATAATGACGGATACGGCTTGGGCTTT
>Ga0224486_100475_pt1 | contig 11571 bp, 9 predicted proteins | sample TexhydDE_CT_test_FD_172013 | JGI IMG/M metagenome (GOLD analysis project Ga0224486, IMG submission 172013) | Fracking water microbial communities from deep shales in Oklahoma, United States - hydraulically fractured wells DE_CT_test ...
GTGCCCTTGTGGGTGGAGAGACTGCAGAAATGCCAGGCTTCTACCAGGAGGGGGAGTATGATGTGGCAGGCTTTGTTGTGGGAGCCGTGGACAAGAGCAAGATCATAAGTGGAGATACAATCCAGCCAGGGGATGTTATCCTTGGGCTTCCATCAAGTGGACTTCACAGCAACGGATTCTCCCTGGTGAGAAAAATTGTTTTTGACAGGATGGGCTACTCCGTGGATACCCATATAGAGGAGCTTGGAAGTACCATTGGGGAGGAGCTTATAAGACCTACCAGAATCTACAGCGAACAGGTTCTCCCGCTTCTGGAGAAATATGAGGTAAAGGGACTTAGCCATATAACCGGAGGAGGCTTCTTTGAGAATATTCCAAGGATGCTTCCTGATGGGACAAGGGCCAGGGTTTACCCAAATGTGATAAGGACTCCAAAAATCTTCAAGCTTCTCCAGGAATGGGGAGAGATTGAAGAGGAGGAGATGTATGGAACCTTCAACATGGGGGTTGGCATGGTCCTGGTTGCAGCTCCTGATGAGGCGGAAAGAATAGCACACCATCTTGTGGAAAGGGATGAGGACTTCTACGTTCTTGGGGAGGTCATTGAAGGTGAAAAGGGAGTAGACCTATGGAAGAAGTAAGGATTGGGGTTCTGGTTTCCGGAGGTGGAACCAATCTACAGGCACTTATTGATGCCTGTCAGGAAGGCAAGATAAATGGCCAGGTGGTCCTTGTAATCTCAAACAGGGAGGATGCATATGCCCTGGAAAGAGCGTCACAAAAGGGAATAAGGAACAAGTTTGTAAGTCCTTCCTCCTTTAGGGGTGAAGATTATGACAGAAGGCTCGTTGAGCTTCTTGAACAGGAGGAGGTCCAGCTGGTTGTCCTGGCAGGCTACCTAAGGGTCCTGTCCCCTGCTTTTATTGATAGATTCAGAAACAGGATAATAAACATACACCCCTCCCTTATCCCCAAATTCTGCGGCAAAGGCTTCTACGGAGAAAGGGTTCACAGGGCTGTTCTGGAATCGGGAGTAGAACAGACGGGAGCCACTGTACATATGGTGGATGAGGGAACCGATACAGGTCCTATAATCTTGCAGGAAAAAGTTCCGGTGATGGAGGAAGATACGGTGGAGTCACTGCAGAAGAGGGTGCTCCAGGTGGAGCACAGAATCCTTGTGAAGGCCGTTGGGGAAATGTGCCTTAAGCTTGGAAATGAAAACAATGGAGGTAATCATGAAGAGAGCATTGATCAGCGTCTATAATAAGAGTGGAATAGTTGAATTTGCTGAAAAGCTGGTCGGGATGGATTGGGAAATAATATCCACTGGAGGTACCTACAGGCTTCTATTGGAGAATGGAATTGAGGCCAGGGAGATAGATGAAATCACAAAGTTTCCTGAAATCCTTGATGGAAGGGTAAAGACCCTCAATCCCAGAATACATGGCGGAATCCTTTTCAGGCGAGACAAGGAGGACCATAGGAGGGTCATTGAGGAAATGGGCATATTTCCGATCCATATGGTTGTAAACAACCTCTATCCCTTCGAGGAGACCGTAACAAAAAAAGAAGTGGGGATGGAGGAGGCAATTGAGAACATTGACATTGGCGGTCCCTCAATGATAAGGGCTGCGGCAAAGAATTTCCAGGATGTGACGGTCTTGATAGATCCGGCTGACTACAACAAGGTGCTCCTTGAACTGAGGCAGGAGGGGGATACAAGACCAGAAACAAGACTTGAGCTTGCAAGGAAGGTATTCAACTACACGGCCTACTACGATGCCCTCATAGCCCAGTATTTCAACGAGCTGTGCCAGGAGACCTTTCCAGACTACCTTACTCTTGCCTACAAAAAGAAGGACCAGCTCAGGTATGGAGAAAATCCCCATCAGAATGCTGCCTTCTACACTGATTACAGCCAGACTGAAGGCACAATAGCAGGGGCGAAGCAGCTTCATGGCAAGGAATTGTCCTACAACAATATAAATGATGGAAATGGAGCCATTTCAATAGTCAAGGAATTTGAAGAGCCTGCAGCAATTGCTGTCAAGCACGGCAATCCCTGTGGTGCAGGGGTTGGCAAGACAATCGTTGAGGCATTTGAAAAGGCATATGAATCAGATACGGAGTCAATCTTTGGAGGTATTGTGGCCCTTAACAGGGAGGTTACAAAGGAGCTTGCAGAAAGACTTTCAAAGATATTCCTTGAAATTATCATAGCCCCTTCCTTTTCTGTTGAGGCTCTTGAGCTATTGATGGAAAAGAAAAATGTAAGGCTCTTGCAGATACCCGAGCTGTCAGAATCAAGCTACACAAAGCCCATGGCAAAGCAGGTGGAGGGCGGAATGCTTCTTCAGGACAGAAACAGGCTGCTTCTTCAGGATGACATGGAGATAGCAAGCAAGAGATTCCCAGAGGAGGATGAGCTTGACGACATGGTATTCGCCTGGAAGATAGCCAAGCATATATCCTCAAATGGTGTGGTCATAGCCAAGGACGGGGCAACCCTAGGAATAGGTCTGGGAGAAGTCAACAGGTTCTGGGCTGTCCAGAAGGCCATAGAGAGGGCTGGAGACAAGACAAGTGGAGCAGCCCTTGCTTCAGATGGCTTCTTTCCCTTTAAGGATTCCATTGAGGCCTTGGCCCAGGCGGGGATATCATCGGTGATTCAGCCAGGAGGCTCAGTCAGGGATGCTGAGGTTATAAAGGAAGCGGATCTGAACAATATGGCCATGGTTTTTACTGGAATCAGGCATTTCAGACATTAGGAGGGATTAGATGAAGGTATTGGTAATAGGAAGCGGAGGAAGGGAGCACGCCCTTTGCTGGAAGCTGGCTCAGTCAGATAGGATAGAGGAGCTTTATTGTGCTCCGGGAAACGGTGGTACCTCCCTTGTGGCAACAAATGTAGCCATCCAGTCCAATGATCTGGAAAGACTCTTGGAATTTTCCAAAACTACGGAAATAGACCTGGTTGTCGTTGGACCTGAAGAGCCACTTGTACTTGGAATAACGGACATGTTTGAGGAGGAAGGGATAAGTGTATTTGGCCCTGATGCCTTTGGTGCCAAACTGGAGGGAAGCAAGGACTTTGCAAAGGATTTTATGATCAGACACAAAATACCCACAGCAAGGTACAAGACCTTTACGGACTACAACAATGCATTGAAGGGACTAAAGGAGTTTTCATACCCGCTTGTCATAAAGGCTGACGGTCTGTGCCTTGGCAAGGGTGTGGTGATTTGCGAAAATGAGGAAATGGCCAAACAGACATTGAAGGAGGTCCTGGTGGACAGAATCTTCGGAGATGAGGGACAAAGGGTTGTTATTGAGGAATTTCTGCAGGGTACTGAGGCATCCCTCCTATGCTTTGTGTCCCACAACAGGCTGTTCCCCATGGAAAGCGCCAAGGACTACAAGCAGATTTTCGAGGATGACATGGGCCCCAACACTGGCGGTGTGGGCTGCTACTCCCCAAGTCCCCTGTTCGATGAAGAGTTCAACAGCAAGGTAAGGAGGGAGGTCCTTGACAGGGTTGAAAAGGGCCTTGATGAGGATGGGCATAGCTTTACGGGTATTCTTTTCATAGGCTTTATGATAGGTGAGGAAGGTCCGAAGGTGCTTGAATTCAATGTAAGATTTGGAGACCCTGAGACAGAGGTTGTGCTTCCAAGGCTGGAATCAGACCTGCTGGATATTTTCCTTCACGCAATTGTGGGAGACCTGAATGAGGACCACATGAGCTGGAGGGATGAGGCCTGCATGACAGTTGTCTTGACTTCGGGAGGATATCCGGGATACTATAAGAAGGGACACAGGATTTACGGCCTGCCATATCCGGATGAGGATATAATTGTATTCCACAATGGAACCAAAAGGGAAGGGAATAATTTCGTATCCAATGGAGGCAGGGTCCTTTCAGTTACCTGTACAGGTGACATGGCTAGCACCCGGGAGAAAATCTATCAGGCTATTGAGGGAATCTCCTTCAAGGACATGGGCTACAGAAGGGACATAGGACTCTTCAAGTAATTAGTAAATTATTTAACAATTAAAAATATTTCAAATTCGGCTCATATCTGCTATAATATAAGCAGTATGAGCTTTTTCCATTCCAAATTACCAACATTCCAGCTTTATTTCATGCCCTGGTGGGTATAAATGTAAGAGTTGGACATACTACAATTAAGAGGGGGAATTTTTTTGAAAACAGATGTTCAGATAGCACAGGCGGCAAATATGATCCCAATAAAGGACGTAGCTGCAAACTTAGGCATTGGAGAAGACGACATAGTAAATTATGGTAAATACAAGGCTAAGGTTTCATTGGATGTATTCAAGAGCATGAAGGACAAGCCAGACGGAAAACTTATTCTGGTTACCGCAATCAACCCAACTCCGGCTGGAGAAGGAAAGACCACAACAAACATAGGACTTTCAATGGGACTTAACAAGATAGGCAAAAAGGCAATAACAACACTTAGGGAGCCTTCCTTGGGACCAAGCTTTGGAGTCAAGGGTGGAGCAGCAGGTGGAGGATATGCACAGGTAGTACCGATGGAGGACATAAACCTTCACTTCACTGGTGACTTCCACGCAATAACAACTGCAAACAACCTGATTTCAGCACTGCTTGACAACCACATACATCAAGGCAACAAGCTTGGCATTGACCCAAGAAGAATTGTTTGGAAGAGAGTTCTGGACATGAACGACAGGGCACTTAGAAATGTAGTTGTTGGACTTGGGGGCAAGCCAAACGGAATGCCAAGGGAAGACGGATTTGACATCTCCGTTGCATCAGAGATAATGGCAATATTCTGTCTTGCAGAGGACCTTGAGGACCTTAAGAGAAGAGTTGGAGATGTAATTGTAGCCTACAAGTTCGACGGAAGTCCAGTACATGCAAAGGACCTTAACGCACAGGGTGCTGTGGCACTTCTTATGAAGGATGCCATAGCTCCAAACCTGGTACAGACCCTTGAGAACACGCCAGCATTGATCCACGGTGGACCATTTGCAAACATAGCCCACGGCTGTAACTCAATGCTTGCCACCAAGCTTGCTCTTAAGCTTGCTGATTACACAGTCACAGAGGCTGGTTTTGGTGCCGACCTTGGTGCTGAGAAGTTCTTTGACATCAAGGCAAGATTCGGTGACCTTAAGCCGGATGCAGCAGTTATAGTAGCTACTGTAAGAGCTCTTAAGCATCACGGAGGAGCCAAGAAGGACGAGCTTGGAACAGAGAACCTTGACCAGCTTGCAAAGGGATTTGAAAACCTTGAGAAGCATATCGAGAACGTCAAGAAGTTTGGAGTACCAGCTGTTGTTGCAGTTAACAACTTCCCAACCGACACTCAGGCAGAGCTTGACTTTGTGCTGAACAAGTGTGAAGAGCTTGGTGCAACAGCCGTTCTTTCAGAGGTATGGGCAAAAGGTGGAGAAGGTGGAGCAGAGCTTGCCAAGAAGGTAGTTGAGGTTGTAGAGAAGGGCGAAGCAAACTTCAAGCCACTTTACGATGTAAACGCGCCAATCATGGAGAAGATAGAGACAATAGCCAAGGAAATCTACGGAGCAGACGGTGTAGACTTTACAAAGGGTTGCCAGAAGCAGATAGCAAACATAGAGAAGATGGGCTTTGACAAGATGCCAATCTGTATGGCAAAGACTCAGTACTCAATGTCAGATGACCCAACTCTACTGGGTAGACCAAAAGGATTCAAGATCACCGTAAGAGACATTAAGGTATCAAAGGGAGCAGGCTTCCTTGTTGCCTTGACTGGAGACATCATGACAATGCCAGGACTTCCAAAGGTTCCATCAGCGGACAATATAGACATACTCCCTTCAGGTGAGATAGTAGGATTATTCTAGATAAATAAATTAGCTGGGTGAAAATCCCAGCTTTTTGTTTACAATTTCACTTTTATACAGTAATATATAAGTATATTAAATCAAAGATAGGAGAGGATAAAATGGTCTATAACTCAAAAATCAAGAGTAAGCAGGCAGACAGTTTGTTTGAGGCTATATTGCAGCTGGAGAACATGGATGAATGTTACCGCTTTTTCGAAGATATCTGTACAATAAAGGAAGTTCAGGCAATTGCACAGAGACTTGAAGTTGCAAAACTCTTGAAGGCCAACAAGACCTATAATGAGATTGAAGAGGAAACAGGCGCTTCAACTGCTACAATCAGCCGTATCAACAGGTCACTGAATTATGGGGCTGACGGATACAAGGTTGTGTTTGAAAAACTTGGTCTGATTGAAAAGGAATAAAGATTAAGGATTTCTCAGTGGAGAAATCCTTTTCCTATTTGCGGCATCTGTCTATTCTGGAGTGAAGCTGTCAAATATCAGGATATCAAAGCGAGTCCTGTTCCTTTCCAGGTCTCTCTGGGACTTCAAGGTATAGGCTACGGTTGTTATGCCAAATAGACTTCTGTTTAGGATAAGAGACAGGTTATTTCCATAAGTATGATTGTAGGCTATGAAATCTGGCTTAACCATAAAATTGAAGAGAAGATATTGAAGGGACAGGTTAAGAAGCAGACCCTTTTTGCCCTCCTTCATATGATTTGTGGACAGCTGCCCCCTTATGACTGAGGGTCTATTTTTTTTGTACCAGATCATAAGGACTGGATTGAAGGACTCCACCATGTAGTCACCCTTGTAGCTATCAAGTATTGGGGCGACCACATCACATATGGTGGTGTCGCCTCCTGTATCCTGCTTCAGTTCCACAATGATCGGGACCCTTCCGTCGATTTCTGAAAGGACATCATGAAGTGTTGGGATTCCCTCATTTGAATCAAACAGCTTGATTTCAGCAAGTTCTTCAAAGGTGAGATCAGGGACCATGATGTCCACTCCTCCCACCCTTATAAGGCTATTGTCATGAATCACTACAGGGACATGGTCCCTTGTAAGCCTTACATCAAATTCAACCCCATATGACCTTTCAACTGCCAGTGAGATTGCCTTCCTTGAGTTCTCAGGTGCATCTGATTCATTATCAAAAAGACCCCTGTGGGCGTAGTACCGTCCAAGGAAGGGCTCCAGATTTTTCCTGCCGGGAGGATTCGGCTTTATGGCGTAAAGGTATAGGGCAAGCAATCCTCCAATCAGTGCTATAAACATGAAATCCTCCTTTAATCATCAACATCGAAATGGTCAAGGGTGCTTCCTTTTTTTGGTGGCTTGGAATCCCCATGTCTTACCATGAGCATGGTTGCAAGTGATGCCAGGGAGAAGAAGACTGAGTAGGGAAACAGTGTCCTGTAGCCTACGTTCTCCAGAAAGAATCCTGAAAGTATTGGAGTGAAAATCTGTGCCGACATGGAAAAAGTGTAGTAAAGACCTGTGTATTTACCAACATCTGCACTCTTGCTCATCTCCACTACCATGGGATATGAGTTTACGCTTATGGCGGCCCAACCGATGCCTGTAAGGGCAAAGACTGCATTTATTGCCGGGGAGTACTCCACAAATAGGAATCCAAGAAAGTATGAGGTGCTCATCAGGACTATACCTGCAATGATTGTCTTTTTTCTTCCTACCCTGCTGGCTATTATACCGATTGGAATATAGCTTAGAATGGCAGCTCCTGTAGCAACAAGGAGTGCATTTGCAAAGCTTCCTCCCTGAAGTCCCCAAACACGGCCTGCATATCTTGAGAATGCAGTGGTTACGGCATTGTATGCCGTGAACCAAAGAAAAATGGAAGCGAGAATGAAATATAGGCTTCTTTTCACGTCAGGAGGCATATCTCCACCACCTCCATTGGTCTCCTCATCCTCAAGATCCTGTGAATGGTTGAATTCCTTCATTTCTTCAGAAAGCCTCTTTTCCTTGATGGTCCTTACAAGGACCAGGACTGAAAATACCATCAGGAGGGAGATTACCAGAAATACGCTGAAATAGCTTGGGTTCGCCTCATCTGGTACAAGCAGTGAGATCACTGCTAGGGCAAAGATTGCTCCAACTGCTCCCATGAGGTTGATTATTGAGTTGGCCTTGCTCCTGAGGGGCTTTGGAGTCAAATCAGGCATAAGGGCTACAGCGGGAGACCTGTAGGTGCTCATTGCCAGAAGAACCGCCCCAAGGGATATGAAAAACAGGGGGAAGCTCTTGATGTTATTTGAGATTGGAATCAGGAGCATAAACGACACAGCTCCCAGTGTGCCCAGTACAATGAAAGGGGTTCTCTTTCCAAACCTTGTATCGACCCTGTCGGACAGGGCGCCAAAAAAGGGTAGCAGGAAAAGGGCCAAGAGGTTGTCCATGGCCATAATGGTTCCTGTGAAGGTTTCACCCACTCCAAAGGTGTTTTGGAGGATGAGGGGGATTATGTTATCGTAAAGCTGCCAGAATGATGCGATGGACATGAATGCAAGACCTATGAAAATAGTACGTTTATTGTTTAGTTTCAAGACGGCACCTCCTATTTATGTATAAGTCCATTATACAATATAAGTAGATGGTTTGAATTTTTTTGTTAAGAATACATAATATTTAATACGGAGTGGGATCCGGGGTGATATAATTAATAGTGTTAACAGTTAATGGCATTAACTATGGAGGGATCAGGATGGATGACTACAAATTGAAGAACCAGCTAATAGAAGCCCTGGGCAAGGTCTACTACATGGAGGCCTTTTCCCAGCTTGTGGAGTTTCTTCAGGGGGAGCTTTATGTCCTGTATTATCTTGCAACGAGGGAGGATGTTGAAGCCAGTCCTTCGGAGATAAGTGAAAGGCTGCATATGTCAAGGCCAAGGACCACAGCAACACTCACCGCCCTCAGAAAGAAGGGCTTTGTGGTCACAAGGGCAAATGAAAGGGACAGGCGTAGGGTGGATGTGATGATAACTGGCAAGGGCAAGGACCATCTTGAAATGAAGAAGGATGCGGTAAATGAAAACCTGGACCTATTCATAAGGGAAATCGGAGAAGAGGAAGCCCTCCATTTGATAAGGATAATAGACAAGGCAGCAAGCCTCAAGGAGATTGAGAGGGGTAATTGATGAAGAATTTTGTAGTGCTTGAGAATGTATCCAAATATTATTATATGGGAAACCATAAAATAGAAGCTGCCAACAAAATAAGCTTCACAATAGACAAGGGGGAGCTGTGTGTAATAGTAGGCCCCTCTGGTGCCGGCAAGACCACGGTACTTAATATACTGGGCGGGATGGATTCATGTGACGAAGGAACCATAATGCTGGATGGCCTTGTGGTAAGTAGCTTGAATGAACGCCAGCTAACTGATTACAGAAGGTATGACGTGGGTTTTGTTTTTCAGTTCTACAACCTGGTCCAGAATCTGACGGCCCTTGAAAATGTGGAGCTTGCATCCCAGATTTGCAAGGATCCCCTGGACCCTGCAACCGTCTTGTCCCAAGTGGGTCTAAGCGAGAGAATGGACAATTTTCCCGCCCAGCTATCTGGCGGTGAGCAGCAAAGGGTTTCAATAGCCAGGGCACTTGCAAAAAATCCCAAGATTCTTCTGTGCGATGAACCCACCGGAGCCCTTGATTATGAAACCGGGAAGAATATACTGAAGCTGCTTCAGGACTCCTGCAGACAGTTTGAAAAGACCGTTATCCTTATAACTCACAATCAGGCCATATCCCAGATGGCTGACAGGGTCATACATCTCAAGAATGGAAAGGTGTCTGAAATGAGCACCAATCCCTCTCCCTTGCCCATTGAAAGGATTGAATGGTAGTGAAAAACGCTTACGGAAAGATCGTATCCAGAGAGTTTATCCAGAGCTTTGGACGTTTTGCGGCCATTTTCGGAATTGTTGCCCTGGGTGTGGGATTTCTGTCGGGGCTCCTAGTAACAACACCTGATATGCACAACTCAGTTGATGAATATTATGATAGCAACAATATGGCTGACATTTTCATAAAAGCTACCATGGGTATCACGGATGATGACCTTCAAACAGTAACAGAGCTGGAGGAGGTCAATCAGGTCATGCCCGCTTATGTAATGGACATGATTGTTGATACATCACAGAATGGAACCCTGGTTACAAGGATATATGGTCTACCCTTGATAGACGGAAAAGCGGACATCAACAGATTACAGCTGCTTGAAGGAAGGATGCCAAGTAAGGCGGATGAAGTCCTGGTTGAAAGGAGTGGAACCTATCTGGCTGACATCCCCTTGGGATCAACAATAACCATCTCTCCTGAAAATGAGGACTACGATGAGATAGGGGATTATTATGAGGTCCTATCCTATGAGGTTGTGGGAGTGGTTGGCAACACCTTTCACTTCTCCACGGAACGGGAAGTGACCAATGTTGGAAGTGGAAAGCTGGGGGCAATCATATACTCTGACCTGTCAACCTATGCCCTGGAAGAATGGACAGACCTTTACATCACGGCAGAAGGTGCCCTTGCAATGGATCCCTTCTCCAACGAATATGAAGCTAAGATTGAGCGTCTGGTCACCAGGCTTGAGGACATATCTGAGGAAAGGTCGCAGGTTAGATATGAGGAAATCCTTGCCAAAGCCCAGGAGGAAATTGATGATGGCTGGGAGGAATATTATGACGGCAAGGAGGAAGCCGACCAGGAGCTTGGAGATGCATGGCAGGAGATACTGGATGGAAGGAAGGAGCTTGCTGATGCCCTTATAGAGCTTCAGGACGGCGAACAGGAGCTTGCCGATGCCAGGATCACCCTAAGGGATGAGGCTGCGGATGCTGAAAAGGAAATTGCAGATGGAGAAGAGGAATTGGCTGATGCCCTTATAGAGCTTCAGGATGGTGAGCAGGAGCTTGCCGATGCCCATGTTGAGCTTCAGGATGGAGAAAAGGAATACTATGAAGGATATCTGGAATTCCTGGACGGAAAAAGGGAATTTGAGGATGGACTGGAGGAATACCTGGACGGAGAAGAGGAGTACAGAAAGGGTCTTGAAAAACTCCAGGATGGAAAAAGAGAGCTTGCAAGGGGTGAACGTGAGCTTGAGCGGGGAAGGCGAGAGCTGGAAGCTGGAGAGGTTGAGTACTCAGCAGGAGTGTCTGAGCTTCAGGAAGGGAAGGACCAACTTCTTGCGGGAGTTTCACAGATTGCAGATAATTTCGGTATAGAGGGCTACACGGCCCAGGAGCTCGTGGGAACTGCTGAGGGACAGGCTGTACTTGGGGCAACTGTCGATGGTGCAAAAAATGAACTTGAGGCAGGAATTAATCAGTTGGAAGATGGAATTTCACTGCTTGAAATTAAACTTGGAGAGGCAACTGCAGGAAGGGAGCAACTGGAGCAACATCTCCAAGAGCTATTGGAAGATCCAGAGAGCAACCAGGAAGAAATCAATGCTGCTGAGATAGAGATAGATAATCTAAATTTAAAAATAGCAGCAATGGAAGAGGAGCTGAAGCTACTTGAAAATGAGCTTCAGGGTCTTAAAACCCAACTCACCCAAATCGCCCAACTACCTGACCCTGAGGAGCTTATCGGGGGCTGGAACCAGATCCTTTCAGGGGAAAGGGAGTTGGAGTATGCCAGAATACAGCTGGATCAAGGCTGGGAGGAATACTATGAGGG
>Ga0224486_100477_pt1 | contig 11507 bp, 10 predicted proteins | sample TexhydDE_CT_test_FD_172013 | JGI IMG/M metagenome (GOLD analysis project Ga0224486, IMG submission 172013) | Fracking water microbial communities from deep shales in Oklahoma, United States - hydraulically fractured wells DE_CT_test ...
GACAAGAGAGCGTTGAGTTGTTCATATCGGGATACCTCCTTTGTCGAGAGTTGGTTGGGGGGTGTCCCCTCTTTATAAGGATAATGCGGTTTTTGGAAAGTTTCAATACTTTTAGTTAACATTATCTTCAAAGCCTTCGGGTATCAATATATGGTTCTTAACCATGAAATCAGGATGGAGTCCGGTGTAACTTATAACATGATACATCTTCCTGAATCTGGTACCGTAAATAGCTTCACGTACAACTTCGGCAAGAGTGTCTTCATTTACTCCCGGAATTCCTATTATTTTCCTTGCACCAGCAAACCTTCCAACGGTAGCCCCATCGTTGAAAAGCAAGATTTTTGTGCCATCGTCAAGGTTCAAAAGTTCCGGTTTATAAACTGGCAAATCTGTTACAATAGTTCCTGGTGAGCTAATAGCTTTTTTGTACGCTTCTCTTCTGGATGTCACCAATTCAACGTTGTTACCATAAAAAGCGCTCTCAATGGTTGTACGAATCTTTGAAAAGTTAGACTTGTTAACCTCCGACCACTGCCACCTTCCCTTAGTTGCCATCTATGATTCCTCCCTGGCTTTAGGTTTAGTTTAACTATCTCTGTGCTGCTTTTTTATTTTATAACCTTCATACGAGGTTAGTTAAATATAGCATACTCAAGCATACTTATAGATAACTTTGAAAGAATTTACATAATGGAAAATTCCTACAAGTACTAAATTATTTTGACTTTTTTCATTTTGAAAAATAAAAATTGGAATATTTAGTTCAATTTTTGAACTATTTAGAGTTTGAATTGTCTAAATATCGTAGAATGATAATTTAAATTTGGAGGTTATATACATGGAAGATAAACTACAAAACTATGAAAATATATTGGAAATAACTCTGGATACCATAACAAATTTTGTAGCCATAATGCCGCGAATAGCTGAGATTGAGAATATGCACACAACGGAGTTTTACGTGTTTCTATTTATTGGTGTAAAAAAATGTGTATATAATAGCCAGGTTGCGTCTGCTCTGGGAATTAAAAGAAGTTCCGTAAGTATGATATTAAGAAAATTAGTACAAAAAAATTTGATAGAGCTTTCGGAAGACGAGATAGATAGACGTTATACATGTATTTATCTTTCAAAAAGAGGCAGAGAAATTTTTTTGGAATTTCTTGAAAATTTTAGTTTTCTTACACAAAAGATTATGGAAAGATTAGACAAAAATACTCTTAAGGATTTGAACGAAGTCTTTCATCTGATCAATAGTTTTTCACGTTCGATGCTTGCGGAGAGAAAATCTAAAAAATAAGAGGCGATTAATATGTTGTTTGTTACAGGAGCAACAGGTCATTTAGGAAATGTACTCGTAAAATCATTGAACAACAAGTTAGAAAAAATAAAGGTTTTGGTACATCCAAAAGATAATCTTATATCTCTTCAAAACATCCCTTTAGAAGTTGTTTACAACGACATAACTAATGACTTTTCTTCAGCATTAAAAAATGTAGAATGTGTCTTCCACCTTGCTTCGTTGATATCAATTACACCTTTTAATAAGAAACTGATCTATAAGACAAACGTTGGTGGTACAGTAAACGTGGTAAACTTATGTAAAAAATTCAAAATTCCATTAGTTTATGTAAGTAGTGTGCACGCATTAGCAGAGGTCCCACGAGGTTCAATCGTAGATGAACATATTCCAGTCGATGAGAATAAGGTTAAAGGAGATTATGCAAAATCAAAAGCGTTAGCAACTAAATATGTGTTGAAAGCATTTAAAGAAGGTTTAGAAGGATATATTGTATTTCCAACAGGAATATGTGGACCGTTTGATTACAAGTTGTCACATTTTTCAAGAGTGCTTGTGAAATATAAAGAGAGAAAGTTAAAAATAGCCGTTGAGGGAAAGTTTGATTTTGTCGATGTCAGAGATGTAGTAAGAGCAATCGTGGCTCTTTATGAGATACTAAAAACAAAACATTATCCTGTTAACCATCAAAGTTATATAGTTTCAGGAAATAATGTTCATTTTGAATTGCTCCCAATACTATGTGGGTTAGAGAATTACAAAGTTTTAGATAATTTTTCATCAAATATAATTAGTTATCTTTCTCTTTTTGCTAACTGCGTATTTGGAATAAGAACTGAATTTCTTCCTTACGCGCTTCACACTATTAGCATGAATTACAAATACTGCTGTAATAAACTCAAAGAAACTATCGAGTACCATCCTAAAAAATTTGAAAAATCTGTACAAGACTTTTTTGATTGGTTTTACAGCAATTCAATCAATAATAACACGTCAAAAACATACCAAAAAATTTGAAGAATAGATAAACGTTTTTTTCAATTGGTTGAACTAATTGAACAAGGTTAATATTGTGTGCTATAATATCAGTTGAAGAACTGAGGAGGTGGATTTATTGGCACGATTAAGGGTATACGAATTGGCTAAGCAACTCGATATGGATACCAAGGAACTACTCCACGAATTGGAAGAGCTTGGTATCGAAGTAAAAAGCCACATGAGTTATATCGATGAGGAAACAGTTAACATTCTCCTTGATATATATAAAGAAACTCTCGATGAAGAGGAAGAACTTACACTCACTAAATCACGCGAACCTGTAAAAGAAAAAGTTGAAACCAAAAAGCCTCCAGTCCATATAACAGAGGCTGATCTTAAGCTTGATAAATTCGCCGAAAAAATAAAGGTACCTCAAAATAGAATTATACAAGATTTCTTCATGAAAGGCGAAGTTCTCCGCCCAGGTCAAGCTATTTCCGTATCCTTAGCGAAAAAGATCGCTAAGATGTACGACGTCAGGTTAACATTTGAAGAAGAGGAAACATCAGTAAAAGATGTTGTTAAGCTAGAAAATCCTCTCGATGAACTCAAGAGAAAATTTACAGAAATATATGAAAATAACAAAGATAAACTGGTCAACAGACCTCCGGTTGTAACCGTTATGGGACACGTTGACCATGGTAAGACAACGTTACTTGACCACATCAGAAAGACACGCATTGCTGAAAAAGAAGAAGGCGGAATTACTCAAAGTATAGGTGCTTATCAAGTTATCGTCAATGGTAAAAAAATCACGTTTATAGACACTCCAGGACACGAAGTTTTTACTGAAATGCGAGCAAGAGGTGCACAGGCAACGGATATCGTTGTCTTAGTTGTTGCCGCTGACGATGGTGTAATGCCTCAAACGATAGAAGCATACAACCACGCAAAGTCTGCAAATGTACCTATAATTGTTGCAATTAATAAGATAGATAAGCCAAACGCAAATGTGGATCTCACAAAGCAAGATTTGGTAACTAAACTCAATCTCATCCCAGAAGATTGGGGTGGGGATACAATTGTCGTTCCAATTTCAGCAAGAAATGGAATCAATATCGATACTCTTCTTGAAATGATTCTTTTAGTTGCAGAAATGCAAGATATAAGATGTATACCGGATAGTCCTGTAAGAGCTGTAACCATCGAAACAAGACTCGATAAAGGTTATGGTCCAGTTGCAAACGCCGTTGTCAAAGACGGAGTTCTAAAAGTTGGAGACTACGTTGTAGCAGGTAAAGTATACGGAAAAGTTAAAGCGTTGATAGATGACAAAGGTAGGCGAATCAAAGAAGCTGAACCATCAACACCGGTTATGATAGTTGGCTTTGAAGAATTACCAGATCCACACAGTATCATTTACGTTGTTGATTCAAAAGAAGAAGCGATAGAAATCGTCGAAAAGATAAAAGAGATAGAAGCAAGAGAATTGAGAAAGAAACGCCAGATAAAACTTGAAGAGATACTCAAGAAGATGCAAGAAACCGAAAAGAAAGAAGTTAAACTTATTCTGAAAGCCGACACCGTTGGTTCATTGCAAGCACTTCAGAACGCTATAGCAAAACTTAGAACAAACGAAGTTGATATCGATGTTGTCCACGCAGCTGTTGGAGCTATCAATTCAAGTGACGTCATGTTGGCAAGTGCTTCTGAAGCAGTTATACTTGGCTTCAGAGTGAAAGCAGATAACCAAGCTTCAAAACTTGCAGAAACGGAGGGTGTACAGATAAAAACATATACAATCATATACAAATTACTCGAAGAACTCAAAGCCGCTCTCGAAGGAATGCTCGAACCTGAAGAAGTTGAAGAAAAGACCGGAACTGGAGAGATAAAGAAGGTATTCAAAATACACAAAGTTGGAAACATCGCTGGTGTACAGATGTACGATGGATACGTGGAAAAGAATGGTTTTGTAAGGATATACAGAAATGGCGCACTTGTATTCGAAGGTAAATTAGAATCGCTCAAGCACTATCAACAAGATGTGAACAAAGTCAGTGCACCTCAAGAATGCGGAATTAAGTTCTTGAATTTTGACGATATAAAAGAAGGAGATGAATTGGAATTTTACATAATCAAGAAAGTACCAAGAAAGCTAACAACTGTCACTGAACAAAAGCCTGAAGAAGAATTGGAAGCTGAATGAAGTGTAAAAATCCCCCAGATCGTATCCTGGGGGATTTTTTATCTGGTATTTTTGAGCATTTCTTCCATAAGCCTTAATTCGTATTCTCCATCTTTATCAAGCCAAACATTTTCAAAATCCCAGTTCTTCGACGAATCAGAGATATTTGCTTTTCTTTCAAAATTCACACCATCGTCTGAAAAAACGGATATACAATTTCCAAAGAGTGCTTTATCGGAAATATAATTCACAAAATAATTGAATCGTTCTTTTTGGTTCTTAAAAATCACCTTTGAAAAAACGTTATTTACCTCTCCGCCATCACCTAACTTGTATCCTATGTTATTTATATTTTTTGTATACACGTTAGCGTGAAAATAAACATCCTCTATCTTTCCAAAATTCTCGTAAAACACCCCATTCACGTTGTTATAACTTCTTATTTCCCCGTTGAAGAAACTTTCAAAAATCCTTCCTAAGTTTGATTCTACAATACCGCAAACTGAATTAAAAGCAGTTAAAGAACCAATCATCCCTGTCTTATCGACAAAACCTGTCTTCGAATTCACATAAACAATCCCAGCAACACTATTTCCTTCCATTTGTCCATTAAAAATGCTCCTTGAAATAGTTCCATCATTTCTAAAAACCAAACCAGCGGCATTTGCAAAATTTCCATCGGTTTTGATTTTAAAGGAAGAAGAACTATTTTTAATCATACCACCAGATTTATTCCATGTGCATATCCCAGCGATATCAACGGAATAAAATCTTTCAAATGTAATTTCACCGTAGGTTTTGCAATTATCTATCGTTCCATCTTTTTCATTTTCCACACAAATTCCACTTATCAGATATAGTCTCTCATCCTCAAAAATTTCCGATGCAATCTTTCCTGAAAAAGTACAATTTTCTATCTTACCTTGATTTACAGTCGCGATTCCACCAACTTTAATTGCCAAAATTGTTACTGTATTCGGATAATAATATCTAACCTCCGAACTTGCCTTTGGAGGTTCTTTAAAAAACAACTCAGCTGAAACTTTACAATCTTTGATTTCTCCTTGATTAAAAATAGAGATACTTGAAGATTTTGCTCCAGGTACTATCACCAAGTTTTCAAAAGTTAGGTTCTTTATCTGACCAGTTGGCAATATCTTCTCAAAAATGGCTGAATTACCATCTTTATTCGGTGCGATTTTCAAATTCTTGATAACATGTCCATTTCCGTCAAGTATACCGCCGAAAACTTTTATTGGTTTAAGCTCAACTCCTGAAAAATCTAAATCATTCCCCAAAATAAAAAACTTTCCCTTTGTTTGTATCTTTGAAAGCGAATTAAATTGCTTCACTGTTTTAATGACAAATGGTGAATCTTGTGTGCCGTTACCTTCGGTGAAAAATAACCGTGGATAGTATGTAAGAAATAAAAATAAAACAGACAGCAATACCAAAATTAATAACAATGTTTTCCTCACAACCTATTCCCCCTTTGAATTTTATTTTCATAAATGCTCGTTGTAATTATACATAGTATATTATTTAATGTAAAAGCAACTAAAACAATAAAATTGTAAGAAATCATGAGAAAAGAAAAGAAAAGAAAAGAAAAGAAAACTCTAAGAAACGGAAGAGATTTATCAATATCTCTAATTTAAAGAATTTTCAACAAAACAGTTGTTTTGATAAAATCTTGATTGAAAATGCTTGTACAAGGGGGGATTTAGATGGATATTTCAAGAATAGACGGAAGTGGATATCTTCCAAGATGGGAAGATGAAATGAGAAGAGCTGTTGCTCAGAAAAAAGCAAGTAACACGATAAAAGAAACAGATTCCAGATGGGAAGATAATCCTGATCCAGCAGGATGGTATGGAACTTCAAACTATACAAAAACTCGACATGAATTCGCAGGTAATTATTATTCAGAGCTTGAACCACAAGACAGAACATACATAACGTTTGGAGGCTATAACGAAGGGATAATATCAACCCAAATTGTAGAACCAGACATTAGAAAAGTAGCTGGTGGTGGAGCACCGTGTGAATTTGATTACGATTGGACAAGGAAATATACCAAATAACAAAGATATCGATTTCAAAAATTTAAAAATAGTACTGTTTTATAGCAATTGCACGGAAAATATTTCTTTCAAAGAATATTGGCTTAAGGTCAAAACAAACGATACTTACAAACTATTTTTGAACAACCAAGAAATATGTTATAATATTTTCGGAGATGAAAAAATAGAACTTGGTAAGAAAGTATTTTTTAAGAAAACATTGAGCAAAGACACAATATTAACTCAAAATTTCAAAATTGATCTTTTGATTTTTGATTCTAACGGTAGACAAAGAACAACTTTTATGCCAGAAATTGATGAAAAATTTACACTTTTAGTCTCTGGAAAGTTTTTCAATAATAGAAATTCACAGTTAAGAGAGACACTCTCTATTGTTCTTAGTATAGACAAAAGAATAGTTTTTCTCTTTACTAAAGAATTAGAAAGAGAATTTCATTTTGAAAAGGATTTCTATTTATTCCCAATTCTTCAAAGATTTCGTGAGAAAGGTAACTTAATTCCCATAGAAATCAAGTGTATGACATTACTCTCGGGAATTTGTCTTTTAGATAAAAATATAAAAGTAGGGAGATTGATTTATAAAAAATGAAAATTAACACTCATAAATTAGTTTTTCTTATCAAGTTCATCTCTATAATTATCGTTAATGAAATTATTTTTGTTTTAACAAGTAGAATATTTGCAAATAACTTTTTCAGATTAATGGCTGATATAGTATTGAATCCAGCAGTTAGGTATGAATTAGCTATTGAAAATAACTCTATTATTTATAAGTTTATGATAAGTTCATTTCTAAAATTTCTTGTGCTAATATCAACTATAAGTTTTTTCTCAAAACTTCTTTTCAAAGACGAAGAAATTTTCACGTTAATCAAAAAGAATTTAAAACTCATTCTCTACCTCACTATAACGATACCTTTTGTCTTTTCAATCTTATTATTTTTAAACTTTCTCATTCCAGATACTACAAAAATCTTTGTAAAATCAAATATAAATTTTTTGCCAACTAATGTTCAAATTGCTTTTCTTTTTCGCTTTTTTATGGGCGCTCTTTATCAAGAATTTTTTTATCGATTTGTATTGTATAAAAATTCAAGAAAGTTTTTCGGAGTTTTTTCGTCATGTTTAGTTGTTAATTTGATATTTGTTGGTGTTCATTTCTCTTCGTTTAATGTGAATCAATTGTTTTTGAAAAGTTTCCTGAGAACAGCCTTTGAAATCCTTATAATAGGTACATTAGTTACTATAATCTTCGAAAGCACAAAAAGCCTTTATTTAGCAACATTAATTCACTTTTTACATAACTTTTTTGGGGCTTGGTATTCGCAAAGGTTTAATTTTCTGATACATTCCAACTTATTCAATTTTATTTCACTGCAAAGTTGGATAGAGTTTTTTATATTACTCACAATTATTCTAATTATAAAACCAATAAAAATAGTTTTCCCAGCTGAGAAAATACGAAAAAATATGACTCCTTGACTTAAAATTTCTATAAGTTCTTCCGCCTGATTTTTTCAAAAGCTTCCAACGCCCTTTTTCTTGTTTCTTCTATCGAAGCCATGGGTAACGGATAATCTTTTCCAAGTTCTAAACCTATCATTTTAAGTAAATACACTGGTGCATTCCATGGCTCATGTATGTATTCGTCTGGAAGTTTTGCAAGTTCTGGTACCCACTTTCTGATGTACATACCCTTCGGATCAAACTTTTTCGATTGTAAAACAGGATTGAATATCCTAAAATACGGTGCCGCATCAGCGCCACAGCCAGCTGTCCATTGCCAACCTTGAACGTTGTTAGCAATATCAGCATCCACAAGTGTATCCCAAAACCATTCTTCTCCAATTTTCCAATGTATCAGAAGATTTTTCGTCAACCAAGAAGCCACTATCATGCGCACTCTGTTGTGCATCCAACCTGTTTTCCATAACTGACGCATACCAGCATCGATTATCGGAATTCCAGTCAAACCCTTTGTCCATTTCACATAATCATCTGTCTTATCCCATCTCCAAGGAAAAGCATCGAATTCCTTTTTCAAATTGGCATTTACCATATCAGGATTGTGATAAAGAACATGGTAAGAAAACTCTCTCCAAGCCAATTCACGCAAGAAAGCCTCCGCACCTTCTGAAACTCCATTCTTTTTACTATTTACAACCGAATGCCAAATCTGTCTTGGCGAAATCAAACCACTTGCAAGATACGGAGACATCAAGGACGTACCATCTAAATCTGGTCTATCCCTGTTTTCTCCATAACCATCCAAAGCATGTGAGATAAACCAATTTAGACGTTTCTGTGCATCTTGCTCACTAACACTCCAGAAATTTTCCATCTCAGCGTACCACTTTATTTTCGGTAACAAGTTCAAATCTTCTAAACGCTCTAAATGAACATCGAACTCCACACCTTGCAAACGCTCTGGTACAGGTAACGGTGCTGACACAACAATTTCGTTTTGGAATTTCTTCCAGAATGGGGTAAAAACACCGTATGGCTTTCCATCGGCGGTAAAGAAACTATTTGGATTATGCAATAAAAAGCCGTCAAAACATTCGACGTTTATCCCAGAAGAAATCAACTCTTTCTTTATATTCTCATCCCTTGATTTAGCCAATGGATCAAAACGTTTATTCCAATAAACCGAATCGGCGTGTACCTCACTGATTAGACTTTTCAAAACAGATGAAGAATCTTTCCCTTTTCTGATAATCAATTTTACTCCTAAACTTTTCAAACTTTCGATCAGACTTAAAAGGGACTTATGTAACCACCATTTCTTTGCTCCACCTAATTCTCTTACATTATCACTTGCATAAATAAACACTGGAACAACTCTTCCCTGTTTAGATGCATAATATAGAGCGGGATTATCAGAAACCCTCAAATCATTCTCAAACCAAACAATAATTGTCCTCATACAAAAACCTCCAAAGATTTCCATTGTATCTTATTAACTCCTATTTTACCATAAATTCTTACTCTCTCTTTTTTAGGAAGACTTCATTTTGTTTTGTGATATAATAAAATAAGAATATCGTCAGAAAATTGAGAAACAATTTTTTACGGATTCCAGATCAGCAGATTCCGATGAAAACACTCGCAACCCGACACTCGGAACTTGCGACTTTAAAAGAGGTGTTCCGATGAGACGATTCTGCACCACAGGACCGGTCGATAAAGAAACTTGCTATTACGTTGAACGACCAGTTGAAATGCAAAAAGCTCTTGAATACATCGAAAATTATCGATACTTCACCATCTCTGCTCCCAGACAAACTGGGAAAACTACGTTTTTAAACGATGTAAGAGACAAAATCAAAGACAAATACCTTTCTATTTTTCTTTCCTTTGAAACCTATTTTACCAACAACAAAAATGAATTTCTCAAAGTATTTGTTGATGATATAAAACGAAGCATAAAATGGGATTATGGAAAAGATGTAGATATAGCTGTACCAGAAAATATGGAAGGCATAAAGGGATTGTTTGAAAGATTGTATGAAATTGAAGAAAAAGAGATAGTACTGATGATAGATGAATTTGAGCTGATGAATAATTCGGAAGTAATGAACAGCTTTTTACATGTGATAAGGGGGATATATCACAGAAAAAAAGAAGTGAAATTAAGAAGCGTGATACTGATAAGTGTAGGGTATTTAAGCGGGGTACTCTCAGATAACGCAAGTCCGTTCAATATAGCGGAACACCTTTGGCTTCCGTATTTTACCAAAGAACAAGTGTACGATTTACTCTCCCAACACGAAAACGAAACAGGGCAAATGTTCGATGAGCAAGTCAAAGAATTAATCTGGCACAACGCAGCTGGACAACCAGGATTAACAAACGCTCTTGCATACGATTTAGTCGAAAACAAAGCTAAGAATGAGAAAATCATTACCAAACAACACTTTGATAAAACACTATACGATTTCCTCAAAGTGTACATAAATAGAAACATGGAAAACATCGTTGCAAAGGCAAAAAAAGAACAAGAGATAATGCTCCGTATATTGTTTGACCCAAATAAGGTGGAGTTTGATATAAGCGATGAGAGGATAAAGTTTTTATACTTACACGGAGTGATAGACAACTGCGAAGGAGTATGCTGTGTCAAAGTACCGTTGTATTACAAAAAGCTTTATTCTTACTTCAAACCAAAAATTAATGGTGAGCGAGATTACATGATAACGCTCAAAGACACGATAAAAACGTACATAACCCAAGATGGTGGGATAGATTTAAACAAATTACTTGAACGATACATCCGATACATTGAGCAACGAGGCGGGATAATGTTCAATGGAAGAAATTACTACGAAGGCGTTTACCAATACAACTTGGATCAATTCTTGAGTACGTACGTTGAGATAATCGGAGGGAAAGTGTACCCAGAAGCACAAATATGTGGAGGACGAGTCGATTTACTTGTGAACGTGAACAACAAAGAATACCTGATAGAAGTAAAATCGAATATATGGTACGACGAATATGAGAAAGGGAAAAGGCAGTTGTTGGAATACATAAAAAGAAGAGGATTAAACGAAGGATGGTATGTGATATTTGAGAAAGAAATAGAAGAGAGTAAGTATGAGAAAGAAGAAATAGAAGGCAGAGTATTGCATATCTGGTGGATAAAGACAGGATATGAAAAACCGTCGAGAATGTAAGAAGTTTCGAGTGGCGAGTTACGAGTTGCGAGAAAGTGATTATTTTTTGTTTTTTCACTCGCAACCCGCAACTCAGAACTTGGCACTTGTACCTAAAAAACAAACACTCCCTGAGTATTTTTCAGGGAGTGGTTTGTTCATTTATCCTAAACCTGGGCACTACCTACTCTCGCAAGGGGTCGCCCCCTTACTACCATCGGCCCGCGGTGGCTTAACGGCCAGGTTCGGAATGGAGCTGGGTGTTTCCCACCGCAGTATCGGCACCCAGGGTCATTCAA
>Ga0224486_100480_pt1 | contig 11424 bp, 4 predicted proteins | sample TexhydDE_CT_test_FD_172013 | JGI IMG/M metagenome (GOLD analysis project Ga0224486, IMG submission 172013) | Fracking water microbial communities from deep shales in Oklahoma, United States - hydraulically fractured wells DE_CT_test ...
TGGAGGTGGATATCGCTTCCGAATTCCGCTACCGCCAGCCCCTTGTTGATGAAAACTCGCTGGTGATAGTGATCAGCCAGTCCGGTGAAACGGCAGATACCCTGGCGGCTTTAAGGGAAGCGAAGCGTCTGGGTGCCCCGGTGCTGGCCGTGACCAACGTGGTGGACAGCTCCATTGCCCGGGAAGCCGACCACGTGCTCTATACCTGGGCCGGCCCCGAGATCGCCGTGGCCTCCACCAAAGCCTATACCACCCAGCTGGTGGCCATGTACCTGATTGCCCTGCACCTGGCCACGGTACGGGGCACCATTACCCTTGAGGAGAGGCGGGCGATCATCAGGGAGTTGAAACAGCTGGACAGCCGGGCGGAACTGATCCTGAACAACGGCCACGTGATCAAGGACCTTGCCCGGATGTACGGCAGGGCCGAGGATGTCTTCTTCATCGGCCGGGGCCTGGACCACGCCGTGGCCCTGGAAGGTTCCTTGAAACTGAAGGAGATCTCCTATATACACGCAGAAGCCTACGCCGCCGGGGAATTGAAGCACGGCACCCTGGCCCTGATTGAAAAGGGCGTGCCGGTGGTCGCCCTGGCCACGCAGAAGAACCTCTTTGAAAAGACCTTGAGCAACATCAAAGAGGTGAAGGCCCGGGACGCCACGGTAATCGCCCTGGCCATGGAGGGGCAGAAGGAGCTGGAAAAGGTGGCCGACCACGTGCTCTACATCCCGCCCACCAACCCCGTCCTGGCCCCCGTGCTGGCCGTGATCCCCCTGCAGCTCCTGGCCTACCAGATGGCCGTGGTCAGGGGCTGCGACGTGGACCAGCCCCGCAACCTGGCCAAGAGCGTGACGGTGGAGTAGGGGGCAGGGTTAATTGTTTCGTTGTAATTCCCATTTATACATTCTCTCCTTGCAAAAAAAGTGATTCCGATTGGAAGTGAATTAGGAAAAGGGACTAAGGGGTAAAGGCACAAGGAATAAAAAGGGATAAGTGCAAAGTCTTATAAATGCAGGGCTTACACCACTTATCCCTTTTCTCCTTGATTCAGCCTCTCTGGAAATTTTGGGGGATAAAAAATGATTACGGAATACCATGCCAAATATTATGCCAATGAGCTTGTCAGGCGCGCCGCACATGGAGATATAGATAAAATATCTGCCGCTTTATTTGACGCTGCTGTTGATATAAATCCCCATCAAATCGAAGCGGCATTGTTTGCTTTCAAGTCTCCTCTATCCAAAGGAGTGCTGCTTGCCGATGAAGTGGGACTTGGCAAGACAATTGAAGCTGGGCTTGTTTTGTGCCAGTATTGGGCGGAAAGAAAAAGGCGGCTTCTTGTCATTTGCCCTTCTTCGCTCCGCAAACAGTGGAGCCTGGAACTAAAGGAGAAGTTTAACCTACCAAATGTGATTTTGGAGACCAAAAACTACAACCAGGAAAAGAAAATGGGAAAAACCATGCCTTTTGAGCAGGACAGCATCGTAATAACCTCCTTCAACTTTGCCAGCAGCAAAAAAACCGATCTGAAATCTGTTCAGTGGGATTTGGTGGTTATAGATGAAGCTCATAAACTGCGTAATGTATACAGATCCAGCAACCGTACTGGGCAGAACCTGAAATGGGCGCTGGAAGGCAGAAAAAAACTGCTTCTTACTGCTACCCCATTACAAAATTCACTTTTGGAACTTTACGGGCTGTCGACCTTGATCAGCGACCATATTTTCGGCGACATTAAGGCATTCAGAGAGAATTATGTGAATGACGGCAATCTTGAAGAGCTGAAAGAAAGGCTTAAAACTTTTTGCAAAAGGACTTTGCGTAGCCAGGTGCTTGAATATATAAGATATACGGAACGGCATCCGTTAACGCAAAAATTCAGGGCAACCGATGAGGAACAGGAACTGTACGAGGCAATATCTGCTTTCCTACAGCGGGAGGATACCTACTCGATCCCCAAGAGCCAGCGTACCCTCACCACCCTTATCCTGCGCAAACTTCTTGCTTCCTCTTCACGGGCGGTAGAACAAACTCTTGAAACAATCAGGGACAGGCTTTTGGATATAAAAAAGGGGATTATCAGGGACCTTAGTCTGGAAGACCTGATGGATGAGGATCAGGCAATCCTTGCGGAAGAAGACAGGGATGAACTGGAAATGGATGAAGAAGGTGCGGAAGAATCAGCGGTGGAAAGTTGCGAAGAAACCATTGACCTTAAAAAAATAGATGCGGAGATTGCAGAAGTTGAAAGATTCATTTCCATGGCAAGAGGGATTCGTGTTGATACCAAGTCCAAAGCCCTTTTAAAAGCATTGGAGGTAGGCTTTCGGAAGATGGAGGAGCTTGGAGCCAAGCGAAAAGCCCTGATTTTTACCGAATCCCGCAGGACGCAGGACTACCTGAAGCAATTCCTTGAAGCAAACGGGTATAAAGGGAAGATCGTCCTTTTCAACGGTTCCAACTCCGATAAGGAATCTACGGAAATTTATAAGGAATGGTGCAAGAAAAATGAAGGTACAGGTAGGATCAGCGGCTCTCGCGTGGCGGACAAGCGGGCAGCTCTGGTGGAATATTTCCGTGATCATGCCGAAATCATGATTGCTACCGAGTCGGCTGCCGAAGGCGTAAACCTGCAGTTTTGTTCCTTGGTGGTAAACTACGACCTGCCGTGGAACCCCCAGCGGATTGAGCAGCGGATTGGCCGCTGCCATCGTTACGGGCAGCAGCATGACGTCGTTGTTATCAATTTCCTCAACGAGCGCAACGAGGCGGATTGCAGGGTGTACCAACTGTTGGAGGAAAAATTCAATCTGTTTAACGGTGTATTCGGGGCTTCGGACGCTGTATTGGGTTCCATAGAATCAGGCGTGGATTTCGAAAGAAAAATTCTCAAGATATACCAGCAGTGCCGCACTCCAAAGGAAATTGAGGAAGCCTTCAAGGCCCTCCAGGCGGAAATGGAAGAAAAAATCAAGTCCAAAATGGACAGAGCAAGGACGGTGCTTTTGGAAAACTTTGACGAGGATGTCCATCAAAGGCTGCGGTTTGAATTGGAGGCTACCTCCAGCCGACTGGACAGGTTTGAAAAAATGTTCTGGCAGTTGACCAGGTTTATTTTAAAAGACGATGCTGATTTTGACGATAGCGCTTTAAGTTTTTATTTAAAAAAGCCTTACGGCAACCTGACCGAAGCGGGTAAGTATTACCTGGTATCTAAAAAGCGCAAGGATATGGAGGGACGGATAATATATCGTCTTTCACACCCGCTGGGCGAGCATGTATTGGAAAGGGGCTTAAACCTGCTTACCCCACCAGCAAAAGTAAGGTTTGATATTACTAATCATCCAGTAAAAATCAGTGTAGTTGAGCAGCTCAAGGGACAGACAGGCTACATGATCCTAACAAAACTGACCATTCAGTCCTTTGACAAAGAGGAGTACCTGTTATTCAGCGGTTTCACAGCTTCTGGCGAGCCGCTTGATCAGGAAATCTGCGAAAAAATAATGCTGTGCCAGGGGCAGGTCATGGAAAGAAAAAACTTGCCAGCCTTTGCGGTTCAAAAGCTGCTCCAGGAATCCGAAAGGTTTTGTGAGGCGACGGTCAGCCGAGTGATGGAAGCCAACAACAAATTCTTTAAAGAGGAGCAGGAACGGCTGCAGAAGTGGGCGGACGATCTTATACAGGCTTCCGAAAAGGAACTGGAGGATATCAAGGTTCGGCTGCGGGAATTGAACCGCCAGGCGAGACTCGCCACTACAACAGAAGAGCAGCACAGGATACAGCTTCAGATTGCCGAAATCGAAAAGCAAAAGAAGGCAAAGCGCCGCAGAATTTTCGAGGTGGAGGATGAAATCCTTGAGAAGAGGGATGCCCTTATTAAAGACCTTGAAATGAAAATGATGCAGAAGGTAGAAAAGGAAACCCTTTTTATGATCGAATGGGAAATAATTTAGGGAGAGTGGAAGAGCATGAGCAGAAGCTACGAAAAACTGATCATGCTTTTAAAACAAATGTTTCAAATGGATCAGGCCGATCTTGATTTTGGAATTTACAGGATCATGAATTACAAGAGAAAGGAAATTGAAAAATTCCTCAATGAAGACCTGCTGCCCCAGGTACGTACCCAACTGGAGAAATACGTTTCCGCCAAACAAAAGAGCCTCAAAAAGGATCTGGAGGAATTAAAAAAGACTCTTGATGAAACAGGAGTGGTTTATGAAAGCAGTGCCAAATACATGGCGCTGAAAAGCCAGCTTGAATCTGGCATGGATCTGGAAAAAATCGAAGATGAAGTGTATTCCCACCTGACGGACTTTTTCAGCCGCTATTATAATAACGGGGACTTTATTTCCCAGCGCCGCTACAAACAGGGTGTATATGCCATACCCTACGAAGGAGAAGAAGTTAAGCTCTACTGGGCTAATGCCGACCAGTATTACATTAAAACGGCAGAATACTTCAGGGACTATACTTTTACCCTGCCTGACGGCAAAAGAGTACATTTCAAGCTGGTGGAGGCATCTACTGAGAAGGACAACAACAAGCCACCTGAAAACAAGGAGCGCAGGTTTGTCCTCTATCAGGATGAGCCAGTGAAAGTGGAAAACGGCGAACTTATTATCCAGTTTGAGTACAAAGTGCATGAAAGCAAACAAAAAGATTTAAACGATGAAGCAATTAAAAAAGTTATTGAGATTTTTAATAGAGGTAAAGGTACTTATTCCCCGTTTTTAGGCATTTTTACGCCAAGCCCGACTGAGGCAAATCCCAAGAGAACGCTTTTGGAAAAGCACTTAAATGACTACACTGCCCGAAACACCTTTGACTATTTCATCCATAAGGATTTGGGCGGCTTTTTGCGCAGGGAGCTGGACTTCTATCTTAAAAACGAAGTTATGTTCCTGGATGACCTGGATACCGAACGTGAAGTAAGAATTGAGCAGTACATTACCAAAATCAAGGTAATCAAGAACATAGGGTATAAGATTATCGCTTTCCTTGAGCAGCTGGAAAACTTCCAGAAAAAGCTTTGGCTTAAAAAGAAGTTTGTGGTACAGACCGACTACTGCATTACGCTGGACAGAATAGATGAGGAATTTTATCCAGAGATTGCGGCAAACAGGGCGCAGGTTGAAGAATGGAAAAAGCTTTTTTCCATAGATGAGCTTGAGGGGTACAGCGAGCCTTTGACGGTGGAGTTTTTGAAGACAAACCCGTACCTTGTGCTGGATACTGCCTTTTTTGGGGAGGAGTTTAAAGAGAGGCTGATTGAGAGTATAGATAATATAGACGAAAAAACTGATGGATTGCTTATAAAAAGCGAGAATTTCCAGGCGTTGAATTTGTTGCTAGAAAGGTATAAGGAACAGGTAAAGTGTGTTTATATAGATCCGCCATATAATGCAAAGTCAAGTGAAATTATGTATAAAAATGGATTCAAACATTCATCTTGGAACTCTATGATTTTTAATGGATTAATAAAAGCAAAAGAATTAATGTCAGAAAATGGTATAATTGAATTTGCTATTGATGATTATGAGCTAAAACACTCTTTATTATTATTGGAAACTGTTTTTGGAGAAGATAATTTTATTGCTAACATAGTAATAGTGCATAATCCAAGAGGAAGGAACGACGATAAGTTTTTTGGCACTTCTCACGAATATATGACTGTATTTGCAAAAAAAATAGATTGTGCTGAGATAGGTTTATTTGAACTTAGTGAAAGTGATATCGCTGCTTATAATCAGACAGATGGAATCTCAAATTTTAGTTTAGTGCCTTATATTAGAACGGGGAACAACTCATATCGCTTTGAAAGACCAAATTTATTTTATCCAATATATTATAATCCAGAAACTGACGAACTATCTTTAGATAGAAAAGATGGCTGGATAGAGTTACTTCCGATAAATTCTAAAGGAGAGGAAAAAACTTGGCGGTGGGGAAGGGAAACATTTTTAAAAAAATGTAAAACTGAACTGGTTGTAAAAAAAGATGGACAAGATTACAAGATATTTAAGAAAAGAAGATTAGAAGGAGCAGGGAAAAAACCCAAGACGATATGGGCTGACTCAAAATATGATGCTTCGAGTCATGGAATAATGCTTTTGAGAAATATGTTTGGATTAGGAAATCATTTTAGTTATCCAAAATCATATTACACAGTATATGATGCTTTATTCCTTGTTTCAGAAGAAGAATCAATAATTCTCGACTATTTCGCAGGCTCTGGCACTACAGCCCATGCGGTAATAAACCTAAACCGAGAAGACGGCGGCAGCCGCAAGTACATCCTTGTGGAAATGGGGGAATACTTTGATACTATTTTAAAGCCGAGGATACAGAAGGTCATATACTCCAAGGACTGGAAAGATGGCAAGCCAGTGTCCCGTGAAGGTATCAGCCACATGTTCAAATACATGAAGCTGGAGTCTTACGAGGATGCTTTGAACAACCTGGAAATCAGAAGAAGCGAAGATCAGCAGATGGTGCTTGATCTAAGCAGGGATCTTAGGGAGCAATATATTCTTTCCTACATGCTGGACAAGGAAACCGAGGGCAGCATGTCGCTCCTTAATGTCGACCAGTTTGCCAATCCCTTTAACTACAAAATGAAAATTGCAAACGGCCTGGAAACAAAGGAGACTGCTGTTGACCTGGTAGAAACCTTCAACTATCTTTTAGGGCTGGTGGTTACAAGAATTGACGCTAAAAAGAGCTTTAACACTGAACTTGATGAAACAAGTGACATACCAGGGGCCGTAAGGCTTATATCCGCCAAAGACGGCAAAGGGGAATACACCTTCAAGGAAGTGGAAGGTCATACCCTGTTGGGAGATAAGGTGCTCATCATCTGGCGCACCCTTACTGGTGACATTGCCAAGGACAATGCTGTTTTAGATGCATATTTCAAAAAGAAAAAGTACAATACTCAAGACTTTGAATATGACCGCATCTACGTAAATGGCGACAATAACCTGCAAAACATGAAGCAGGAAGGCGAACGCTGGAAGGTGCTGCTCATCGAGGAAGAATTCAAACGCCTGATGTTTGATGTGCAGGATGTTTAAGGGGGTGGGCAAATGGCAGCAAGAAAACAGACAAAAAAGAAAGAGGCTCCCTCTTTAAAATTCTACAAAAAATTGGTGCTGAACCAGTACATGCTGAAACTCTTCGGAGTCGATTCCTTCGAGGAACTTGCGGAAGAAATGAAGCAAGTAGAGGACGAAGGTTATGATGAAAGCAACAGCACCTATTACTGCCGGGTACTTATAGATAAATTTGCAGGCAAGTGTGCTATTCCGCCTGGTAAGCTGCTGCAGTATGATGATAATATTGTCCGCCATACAATGCGCATCTCCGGAAAGCGGCAGCAGCCTATAAGGTGGAAATATTTTCAGTACCTGTCTTTGCTGTTTTCCGAGATCTACCTTGACAGGTATTTTGCAGACAGCGAAAAGCTTCGGGAGGAATTGAATGACTATATAAGGATTTTTAACAGCAATAAAGGAACTGCCGATAAAATCGATGAATATAAGCCTTCAGATCTTAACAAAATAGCTTTTTGGAACGCTACAGGATCGGGTAAGACCCTGATTATGCACGTAAATATTCTCCAGTACATGCATTATTTAAAGGCATACGGTAGGGAAAAAGAGATAAACAGGATAATCCTTCTTACTCCCAACGAAGGGTTGTCCAGGCAGCACCTTCGGGAGCTGGAGCTTTCAGGGCTTCCTGCCGAGCTTTTTGATAAAAACAGAGGAGGGTTATTGGTCAGCAGTGACAGAAAAATAGAAATAATTGACATTCACAAACTAAAAGATGAAGCCAAGGAAAAGACTGTTGCTGTCGAGTCCTTTGAACGGAATAACCTTGTCCTGGTGGACGAAGGCCATAGGGGAAGCAGCGGCAAGGACTGGAAACAGAAAAGGGACACTTTATGCGAACAGGGATTTTCCTTTGAGTATTCCGCCACCTTCGGGCAGGCTGTCAAAAATGACCCGAAACTTACCCAGGAATATGCCAAGTGCATCATTTTTGACTATTCTTACAGGTACTTCCACGGTGACGGCTACGGAAAGGATTATAACATCCTGAACCTTGCCGATGACAGTGATAAGGACAGGCGCGAACTTTACCTTACAGCGTGCCTGATGGTGTTTTACCAGCAGCTGAAAATATATGAAGAAAACAGGAAGACACTTGCACCGTTCCTGATTGAAAAGCCTCTCTTAGTCTTTGTGGGTGGAACCGTTAACGCCGTCAGGACTGAGAACAAAAAGAACGTGTCTGATGTAGTAGATATACTGCTTTTCTTCGCTGACTTTATCAAGAACGAAGGGAACAAAACTGTAGATAACATCGCCAGGTTGCTTAGCGGTAACCCTGGCCTTTTGGACAGCAAAAACAGAGAGATTTTCAGAGACAGTTTCTTTTACATCAAAGGTAAGGGTATGTCGGCAGACATAGTCTATATGGACATGCTCAAGCTCATCTTCAATGGAGCCGTACCTGGGGCTGGGCTGCACATCGAAAGCCTCAAAGGAACGGACGGCGAAATCGGGCTCAGGGCAGGTAGCGCAGAAGATTACTTCGGGTGCATTAATGTTGGCGATGACAGCAAACTGATCAAACTTTGCGAAGACCTTGGGCTTTCCACAGAAAAGCGTGATTTTTCCCAGTCTTTGTTCCATACAATTAACGAAGAAGGTTCTACCATAAATGTACTGATCGGTTCAAAGAAATTCACTGAGGGCTGGAGCAGTTGGCGTGTCAGCACCATGGGATTAATGAACATGGGCAAAAACGAGGGTTCCGAGGTTATCCAGCTTTTCGGGCGCGGCGTGCGGCTCAAAGGCTATGAATTCTGCCTGAAGCGGAGCAGCAGGGCGGAGAATATCCCTGCAAGTCTCCTGCCCCGAAAGTTTAAAAATACCGTTGCTGCGGTCGAAACCCTCAACATTTTCGGCGTCAGGGCAGACTATATGCAGCAGTTCAAAGAATACCTTGAAGAGGAAGGCGTATCAGACCCTGAGAACAAGGTTCCCTATATTCTGCCTGTAGTTTTGAATATTAAGGCAGATAAATTTAATGCTTTGAAAACCCTGAAGCTTAAAGAGGGGCAGGACTTCAAACGCAGAGGCCCGAGGCCAGTGCTGGATCTGCCCCATACATGCCCAGGTTTGCGAAAAATAACCCTCGACTGCTATCCGAAGCTGCAGGTGATTTCCAGTAATGAAAAGTCAGGAGTGCCTAACAATGCGGTGATCCATAAAGGCACCTTAGAACCAAAACATCTCGCTTTTGTGGACTTTGACAAGGTGTATTTTGAATTGGAAAGGTTCAAGAATGAAAAGTCATGGTATAACTTAAGCATCCCAAAGCAGGTTTTAAAGAAATTAATGCTCAATCCTTCCTGGTACGAACTCTTGATACCTGAAGAGGACCTTGAGATCAAAGACTATCGGAATTATTTCCGTTTCCAGGAAATCACCACCGCATTGCTCAAAAAATACTGTGAAGCCTTTTACTATTATAAAAAACAGGCTTACGAGCTTCCCAATCTTGAATATCAAACGTTGAAAGAAGACGACAGAAATATGGTAAAAGAATACAATATTACGGTTTACGATGACGGAAACCAGGAGACCATCAAGGCAAGACTCGAAGCATTGGTAAATGATTTAAAGAAGGCAAAAGATGAAGGGTCTCTTGAAGGTCTGGATTTTAAAAATTACGCCCATGCTTCCTTTGAACCGTTTAATTTCGAAAGGCACCTGTATGCACCACTGGTTTATATAGCAGGGGGAGAAACCCAGATAGTTGTAAGCCCTGTCCAGCTTAATGAGGGAGAACGGCAATTTATCAAGGACTTAAAGGGATATTATGAGAAAAACAAAACCTTTTTTGCTGATAAAGAGCTTTACCTTTTGCGGAACAAGGCAAAAATCGGGATCGGTTTCTTTGAGGCAGGCAATTTCTATCCTGATTTTATCATGTGGATAATAAAAGATAAAAAGCAGTATATCACTTTCATCGATCCGAAAGGTATAAGGAGTATTGCAGGAGAAGAAAATAATCCTAAAATACAGTTTTATAAGACGATCAAGGATATAGAATCACGCATAGGTAATCCTGATGTGGTGCTTAATTCCTTTATTGTAACGCCAACGCGCTTTTCCGAGATCCAGCATAGCTGGCGAGGAACTATTACCAGGGAGCAGTTAGAAAGCTGCAATGTACTGTTCCAGAAAGATGATCCAAAATATATTGAGAAACTGGTGAATAAGGTTTTGACATAATTTCAAAAACCCATATTCAACGTAGCACAAGTAATTAAAGGTAAGAGGAGAGAAGTCTTCTAATGGATATTCTTCCTGACGTGCTTAAACCGGGTCTTAAAGTGGTTTTCTGCGGGACGGCAGCTGGTAACCGTTCGGCCGCAATTGGAGCCTATTATGCCGGGCGAGGTAACCAATTCTGGGCGGTGCTGTACCGTATTGGTCTGACCCCTCGCCAGTTACAGCCACAAGAATACCGTAGCCTTCTGAGCTACGGTATTGGCCTTACTGATCTCGTGAAAAGGGTCTCCGGAAATGACAATACCTTGGAGAAGGAGTTCTTTGATATTGGGGGGTTCCGGCAGCGGCTGGTAAAAGCGGCTCCAAAGGCTGTCGCCTTTAATGGTAAGCGGGCTGCCATGGAATTTCTAGGCCGTCACGTGAAATACGGGTTACAGCCGGAAAGAGTGGGGTCATCGGCTGTTTTCGTTTTACCATCCACCTCAGGTGCAGCACGAGCTTACTGGATTGAACAATACTGGTTGGAACTTGCCGAGTATGTAGGACGGTATGATAACAGGGGCACTACACAAGTTCTGAGCATGTCCTGAATATCGTGGAATTTCGGTAGCGCCCTTTTTCGCGTTTTTTAAGCTGTTTTCATTGCCATGGAATATTTTAGAGCAGTGACGACTTCAACCAACGCTGTGGCCAATAGAGGCAGCTCTCGATACCCCTTGAGACGCTGAAACCCCTTCTCTGCAGACCGGGAAGAAAGCCTTTCCCTTTGAATTCATGTTACGAGATAGTATAATCATGATTAACTAATCACACGAGGTACTTTAAATGGTTTTTGTAAACCGCAAAACGGAATTGAACTGGCTGGAGGAAGCTTATAGAAGCGGTCGTGCCGGGCTGCTGGTGTTATACGACTGCCGGCGGGTGGGGAAAACGGAAATGCTCAGGGTTTTTGCCGGGGGAAGAGGCACATCTTTTTTGTGGCCGACCTGGCGCCCGGCCGGGAGCAGCTGGCCGCTTTTTCGCAGCGGCTGTGGGAGCAGGCCTACGGACAGGCAGAAACGGGTTTTTCCTTTCCTTCCTGGGAAGCTGCCTTCTGTTTTATGGGTGGGCTGGCCCG
>Ga0224486_100483_pt1 | contig 11297 bp, 8 predicted proteins | sample TexhydDE_CT_test_FD_172013 | JGI IMG/M metagenome (GOLD analysis project Ga0224486, IMG submission 172013) | Fracking water microbial communities from deep shales in Oklahoma, United States - hydraulically fractured wells DE_CT_test ...
TAACCACGTATGCCGGATGACATTTTTTAATAGCCCGTCCAGCACCGGTCCCAGGTAGAGGATGCCCCAGGTGGCAGCAAAGGAAAGCTGGAACCCGATGTCATAGAGGGAGAGGGGCCTGACGATCCTGGCTGCGGCAGCCCTGGTCACTTCAGGCAGCTTGCCGAACAGGCCGGGGTAAGCTCCGAAACCATAAAAAACGCAGAGAAAGGCATTTGTAGTTTGAGGGTACCCACGGCAGTAAAGCTGGCTCGCGTGTTCAAAGTTTCTCTCGGGCAACTGACCATACCGGATACCATAGACGGGACGAGAGGGGAACTGGCCGGCAGGGTCAGGGCTTTGAGGCTCATGCTGGGGCCCGAGTTTGAAAGGCAATATCTCCCATCCCTTGCGCCCCAAGGGCTTCAGGGCACAAAAGGGTGACGTACCACTACATATTTCCTGTATGTGGTAATTGGGTAAGTATCTGTGCTTTTAGCGGCGGCCTTAATCCCAGCACCCGAAATGCTTCATAGGCATCCCCCTGTAGCTCGGTCCGGAAAAGATAAACTTTATCATTGAAGCTAAACTGGATGGCGTGCAGGGTGGCCAGGTCGGCCATCACTTGCAGATAGCCGGCTTTCGACTGTTTTCCCTTCAGATAACGGATGAGGGCGCTTTCCAGGACCAGGGCCAGAAAACACACCATGACGTGCCCCCTGACCCGGGATTCGGTCCAGTGATAGATGGGGCGCAACTCCAGCCCTGGTTTCAGTTCCCGGAAGACCCTTTCCACCCGCCAGAGCTCTTTGTAGGCCAGGACCACCTGGTCCGGAGGAAGGTCGGTGTTGGTTTTCAGCATGTATTTGCCGTCATAGCGGGCTTCCCGCCTGATAGCATCGTGGTCGATGGTTACGGCGTTTTTACTGGCTTTGAGATACTGCCGGTAGCCTTTGTTACCAAGCAAGCCCTTGATATTGCCGCTGTCCAGTTTCCTTTTCAGCTTGATGATCATTTCCCGGCGGGCATTGCGGTCCCGTTCTGCTCCTTCCGGATTGAAACAGAGGATGTACCGGCTAATCCCGTTGCTCCATACTTCCTTGACCTTGAGGTTTTCTTTTACCCGGGTATAGGGGGCATTCCAGCTGAGCATCCGGTCAATGTCCGGCCGGCGGCGCATCTTTACGCCCACGATATACTGGAGCCCGGCGGCACTGATTTCCTGCAAAACTTTTTTACTGACCATTCCCCGGTCTCCCACCATGATTACCCGGGTGACATTAAACCGGCGGCGCAAATCAGAAAAGGCGGCCTTAAAAGTCCTGACATCGCCGGTGTTGCCGGGGAAAATGTGGTGGGACACCGGTATGCCCTCTTTGGTCATCAACAGGCCAATCATGATTTGCAACCGGTCGGGCCGTTTATCCTTGGAATAGTCGTATTTGGCCAGTTCTTCCGGCCCGGAGCCTTCGAAATAGGTGGAAGTGGTATCCCAGAACACCAGGTCCAGTTCGCAGTTAAAAAGGTTGCGCACCCGGTCGAAAAGAAAGCTCTCTATCTCGTTTTTGTATTCCGCCACAAAATCCAGGGCGTGGTAGAAATGATGGAACTGGAGCTTTTCCAGGGGCGGGTGGTAAACGCTTTGCAACCACCTTTCGTTGAGTCCTAATTTAGATAACGGATCGCATAACCGGTTTAAAACCATGGCAAACAGGGCTTCTTCAAAGGGAGAGGTCTTTTCCGTGCGATTCAGGATACGCCGCACACAGGGACCCAGTCCCAGCTTTTCTTCCCACAGGTTGTGGAAGATTAATGCCGGCCCCCATTGTTTGGACCAGCTGGCCTGTGTTTCATCCAGGCTCATTCTGACCCATTGGGTTTCGCTGAATCTGGTCAGGTTCTCAATCAGGCGATCCAGCTGTCCACCCTGCAGGTCTTCAAGCCGGCCCAGGTTAGCGATAACTCGCTGGCGGGATCTACCGTTTACCCGGTAGGATTCCACCAGCTGGAGGTATTCCCTGGTAGTACCGTCTTTATTTGTAAAGGTCTTTTTTCTGATGAACATGGCATCCCATCCTGTGGATAATATTTGCATTTATCTTACCTCAGGAGAAGGGATAGTGTCTAGCCATATATTACCAACGTGGCACTACAACTTTTTAAAAATCGCCGGTTTTTTGACAGTTGCTTTCCATTCTGGCAGTGCTTTACAACACAAAATGCCCATTTTTCAAGGCTTCGCGGATTTTTGGGGGTAAAATAACAGTTTCTAGCTTTCAAACTCGAGTTTAAAGTCTTTAAACCAGTAAAAAGTTGTGCGTAAACTCTCTGGTGTTAAATAATTAGCCACTCTCAGGATTCTCTCCAAGCCAGTGTACCTAATATATAAATTCGAAACCTGATATACCCGTCTAGGTATAGCTATTGAGACTCCTACTTTATACCTTATAAAAGTTTTTAAAAAATTTAAAGTAATAATATTAAATTATAACTTTAATAATTCACTCAAGATGAGTAGCCTTTTTAGATCCTTAAGATAAGGAATTTTTCTACGTTGCTCAGTTACTTCAGTCAGATCCACAGTGGCAACAATTGCTTCGTCATCGTTTTTAGCTTCTATTAAAATTTTACCCTGTGGGTTCACTATCCGAGAGTGACCGGCAAACTGGGTATCTTTTTCCTGGCCGGTCCTATTAGCGGCAATTAAAAACAGGCCGTTTTCCAATGCTCGGGAACGAGTAGCAAGATCCCACGCATATAATCTAGGCATTCCAAAAGCTGATGGGAAAAGGAGCATATCTGCCCCTTTTAAGGTAAGGATACGAGCACCTTCAGGAAACCCTACCTCATAACATATTTGTATTCCGACCCTACCAAAGGGAGTATGGAAAACCGGGTATTCCTCGCCACAGCCCCACCGCAATTGCTCCCTATCCCAGAGGTGAACTTTGCGATAAGTGCCGATTAACCCATCGGGGCCAATTAAAAAAGCTGTATTATAAACTACTCCCCTCTTTACACCCATTTCCATGATGGTACCAACCAAGAAAACCTTCTTTTCCCGAGCATACTTTCCTAATTGTTCTACAGCGTACCCCGGTATGGTCTCAGCCAGGGTAAGATCTTCTTCTTCAACACGGTAACCGGTTAAAAAAAGCTCAGGCAAAACAATAAGCTCCGCCCCCTTACTCCGGGCATCATCAATCAAAGTTAATGCTTTTTGCAGGTTCTTTTCCTTATTCCCAGGGAAACATTTCATTTGCACCGCTGCTACCGTTAGCGGATTGGCGCTCAAATTTTTCATCCCCCTCTTTACCTAATTAAAGTATTCGCCTTAACGAATCAGTTCATTAGCTGCTTTTTTAAAACTACTGCCAAATTGCCCAGTTCATTATCTATTGCCCAGTTCATTATCTATAGCATTTATCTCTTGAGTTGAAGCAGTTTGCTGTTGAGCCGCCGATATTTACGCCGATTTTTATTCAATCGCATGCGTCAAATCCAAAAATAGAGCGTTAAATTTCCTGCAGTGCTTGCATAAATTCTTTGCACTACCTCCTCCAAAGGCATCTCCCGCCCTAAAGGAAGGCGAACGCTACCGTGGTTACAGTAAATGTACCGTTTAAAACCAAGGTAGTGACAATATTCCGTAAAAGCCACGTCCAAACAAGTCAAGTAGTGGGCGTTAAAAACAATCCCCTGTACGTCAATTTCGGAATAGTGAACCCTCCGATCCTATTTTGACCTTCCTTGCACTATTAGGAACCCATCTCCACAGAAGAACATAAATGCTGGATAGGTTGCAAGCTTTAGTAGCGTTCCAGGAGAATGATGCTAGAATAATCAACCATCCCTCAGCCAGCGGGCTACATCCTTGGCATGATAGGTCAGGATGATATCCGCCCCGGCTCTTTTTATACCCGTAAGAATTTCAAGGACCACCCGCCGTTCATCAATCCACCCCCGGAGGGCAGCAGCTTTTACCGTAGCATACTCACCACTGACGTTGTAGGCAGCTATGGGATAAGGGAAGCGTTCCCGAACCTGGCGAATGATGTCCAGGTAGGCAAGGGCTGGCTTGATCATGATAATGTCCGCTCCTTCCTCTATATCAAGAATAACCTCCCGGAATGCCTCGCGCGCGTTTGGGGGATCCATTTGGTAGGAGCGGCGGTCGTCAAATTTTGGCACAGAATCAGCCGCTTCTCGGAAGGGGCCGTAGAAAGCCGAAGCGTATTTAACTGTGTAAGACATGATAGCGACATCTTGGAATCCAGCATCATCCAAGGCCTGTCTTATGGCTGCCACTCGGCCGTCCATCATGTCCGAGGGAGCCACTATGTCCGCTCCCGCCCGGGCGTGGGAAAGGGCAGTACGGGCCAACAGCTCCAGGGTGGGATCGTTTAAAATGCGCCCCTCTTCCACTACCCCGCAATGACCATGGCTGGTATATTCGCAAAGGCAGACGTCCGTAATGACCAGCAAGTCGGGAAAGTGTTGTTTGAGAACACGTACCGCTTGCTGAACGATGCCCTCGTCGTCGTAGGCCTCGCTTCCCATCTCATCTTTGTAGGCTGGAAGACCAAAGAGGATAACTCCAGGAATACCCAGCTCGACTATTTCGGCTGCCTCTTCTAGAAGCGTATCTATAGATAGATTGTAAACTCCTAGGGACTCTATAGGTTTTTTTAAACCCCTGCCGTGGGCTACAAAAAGCGGGTAAACGAAATCCCCTACTTCTACTGTGGTTTCCTGCACCAAGCAACGGATCTTCTCGTTCGCTCGCAGGCGCCGGGGCCGCTGAGTTGGAAACGCCATGATAAAACACCTTCCTTACTCAGTATTGCAATTTCGATTCCTGCTTCAGTCAAATAACAATTTAGGACAAGCTTCCAAAACACTGGCGGGATCAAGTTCTAGAAGACAGGTAATGTCGTACTGGCCACGAAAAATTTCGGCCCATTATTGGTGACGACCACCACCCGGACGTCACCTTTTTCTATTTACTGCCGTAGCTTTTGAATTGTTTCCCTAAAGTTCTTTTAATAACGCTGCGCTCAGTGCATTCACTGGCGGGTTATCTAACCGGATAATTGCCATTCGTCCTGCATATTCAACGTAGACAGGCAACGATTATCACCTCACAAGTCTTCTGTACAAGCAGGGGAACCTTTCCCATAAACCGCCCTGGCAGTTTAATATGTATAAAAGCCTTTGCCGGTCTTCCGTCCCAGGTGCCCAGCACGGACAAGTTTTCTTAGCAAAGGACAGGGACGGTACTTAGTATCACTGAATTCAGTGTATAAAGTTTCCATAACTGCTAGACATACATCGATACCAATCATATCAGCGAGGGCTAGAGGACCTATTGGATGGTTGGCACCCAATTTCATAGCGGTGTCAATATCTTCAGCACTGGCCACACCTTCCATAAGGATATACGCTGCTTCATTGATCATAGGTACTAACATGCGGTTTACAATAAATCCGGGTGCTTCGTTAACAGCTACGGCGGTTTTGCCTAGTTTTTCCACCAAAACTTTAATTGCGGTAAATGTTTCTTCGCTAGTGGCGAACCCCTTGATAACCTCCACGAGTTGCATGATAGGTGCAGGGTTAAAAAAGTGCATACCTATTACCTTTTCTGGCCGGGTAGTGGCAGCAGCCAAGGCACTAATACTCAAAGCTGAGGTATTACTAGCTAAAATAGCCTCTTTTTTTATAATACGATCCAGTTCCCTAAAAACGTTTAACTTTGCTTCTAGATTTTCAGTAATTGCCTCTATAACCAGATCAACATCAGTACCGTCGGCAATATTAGTAGTAGTTGTGATCCGGTTTAGAATAGCCTCTTTACTCGCAGCTGTTATCTTCCCCTTTTCCATCTGTCGAGCTAGGTTCTTTTCAATTAGTTGTAAACCTCGTTGCACAAAACGATCTTCTACATCACATAAGATAACCGAAAAACCAGCTTGAGCAATTACCTGGGCTATACCCGACCCCATAGTGCCTGCTCCTAAAACTAATACCTTTTCCATGGTACTATACCCCCTTAATTTTTTCTGCTTTTAGTCAATCATTTCAACTACTGTAGCCATGGCTGGCCCGCCACCTACACACAATGAGGCAACTCCATAGCGTCCACCTCGACGTCGTAGTTCAAACAGAAGAGTTACGATAATCCGGACCCCAGTACATCCTACCGGATGTCCTAAAGCAATACCAGAACCATTAGCATTCACACGCTCAATGTCAAGCTTTAATTCCCGGTTGACAGCCAGGAACTGAGCAGCGAAGGCTTCATTAATTTCAAAGTAGTCGATATCTTCTAACTGCAGTCCTGCGAACTTCAATGCCTTAGGAATGGCATAGGCCGGCCCGATGCCCATAATCTCGGGAGCCACACCATAAGAAGCGGTAGAAACAATTTTTGCCAGAGGTTTTACACCCAATTCTCGGGCCTTAGATTCTGCCATCAAGATAAGTGCTGCCGCAGCATCATTAATCCCGCTAGCATTTCCAGCCGTTACAGTTCCTCCCTCTTTGAATACAGGACGAAGTTTAGAAAGAGCCTCCAGGGAAGTGTCTGGCCGGGGATGTTCGTCAGTATCTACTACCACAGTTCCCTTTCTGGTCTTGACTTCTACTGGAACAATTTCCTCTTTAAATTTCCCTTCACGAATGGCAGCTACTGCACGTTGGTGGCTTAACAAAGCCAGTTCATCCTGTTCCTGACGAGTGATACCGTATCTTTCCGCCAAGTTTTCTGCAGTTACCCCCATATGATAACCATGAAACGCATCATGAAGCGCATCGTATAGCAAGGCATCCTCAACACACCCTGGACCCATCCGGTATCCTGTCCGCGCGCCCATAAGCAGGTATGGTACCTGGGACATATTTTCCATACCTACTACCAAGCTAATATTGGATTTCCCAAGCATAATCTGTTGTGCTGCTATCTCTAATGCTCGCATTCCCGAGGCACATTGTTGTTCCACAGTAACCGCAGGGGCCTCCACCGGAATTCCGCATTTTAACTGTACCTGCCGGGCCGGGTTACCCTTCACGCCTTCTTTGTACACCATTCCGCCTACCACATCCTCCACCTGTTCAGGGCTAACCCCGGCACGTTCCATTGCCGCCCGGGCTGCAATTACCCCCAGATCTACTGCTGTAACATCTTTCAGACTACCCAGAAAATCACCAATAGGAGTCCGAGCTGCACCTATAATGACGACACTTTCCACCTGCTTACCCTCCTTGTATACTGCCGGAATTTCTTTTAATACAGCTAGTGGCTTAATTTAGAACTAATAATATCGGCGAGGTAATGATGATTTTTACATCATCATCACCCGCCATGTATCATAATAATAATTTAATTTATTTAAGCCTTTTTTAAGCCTTTAATGTAGATTCAGATTTCGGTAAGGTAGCGGTCAACGGTTTCTCGCTCAGAAAAAGGGTCAACACGGCCGCAATTATAGCCATGGCTGAAAAGAAGATAAACACGTTGGTATAAGAAACCACTCCGCCAGACTTCTCCACCACCAGGTAACCGGCAATAAGCGGAGCTACAAATGAACCAAATTGGCCAAATCCATTTGAGAGGCCAACTGCGCTACCAACAACTTCACGTGGGTAGCGGATCTGTGGATATGCATAAACCGCACCAAAGCTTAAGTTTACAAAGAACCCCATTAAAACCAACATCGTTATAATAGTTGATACATGGCCTTTAGGAATCATTCCCATATAAAGTAAAACCGGTATACTTACAATGTAAGACATTAATAAAACGGGACGCGTTTTGTTCTTAAAAATATTATCAGTAAGCCAACCACCAATGATCATTGCTACAAAAGCCACTGCATATGGAAGAGAAACTAGTGCACCCATAGTTTTTAGGTCAAAACCGTGTTGTTCATATAAGAAAGATGAAATCCATGTAGTGCTACCCCAATAAATTGCTAGATTCATGAATAACACTATACAGTACATCCAGAAGTATATGTCCCTAGCTACGATGGCCAAACCACTTGAATGGCTACTTGCTTGAGATTCTGAAACAACACCTGCTTCAATAAAGTTTGCCTCATCCTGAGTCATTCGACCACGCCGAACCATTTCGTCTGGTTTATCAGTTACAAAATACCATAGCAAAAGAATCCCAATTATACCAGGTACCGCAAGCCAGAAAAATACTGGCCGCCAGCTTCCATAAAACGCGGCTAGCCATGTAATGATAATTGGTATAACAGCTGGGCCTACAGCCCAGGCAGTAGAAAAGAAGCCAGCAGCGCGACCCTTTTCTTCCTTAGGAAACCAGTTAGCAATGACCTTATGAGAAGGAGAGAAATGATGACCCTCAAAGAAACCAAGGCCAAGGCGAACAAGGATAAAATGTGTAAAATTTCGGATAAGCCCTGTTACAAAAGTAACACCTGTAAAAGTAGTAATGGCAATATACATTACTTTCTTAGGCCCAATACGATCAGCAAGCCACCCCCCGGTGAATTGAGCAATAGCATATGCGAAGAAAAACAGAGATGCCCCTACACCAGCCTGAGCTGCTGTGAGACCAAGATCCTTTCGAATCAGCGGCAGAAAGGTAAGTACTGCAGTTCGGTCGAAATAGTTTATAATATAGACTAACCAAATTACAATAAGTACTACCCAACGATAGCGGGACATCTTCCCCAATGTATCTCGCACAGTGTCCATCGGTTAACCTCCTTTTCTAACCATTGTAGCGTTTGACCAGGCACCACCTTTTACTTCAGATAACCTTTTAAACAGATCCTCCAAACCAATGCCACCCACCATCTGGCAAGATGAGACTACCATTTATAAGACTGCTAGCATCTGAGGCAAGAAAGACTGCAGGACCCACGACTTCCTCTGGTTTTCCAAATCTTTTAAGCGGATTTTGCTGCCTGACCTTTTCATACCATTCCTTGTTCTCCATAACTTGCTTAACTAAAGGTGTTTCTATATAACATGGACCTAAAGCATTAACACGAACATATGGTGCCCACTCAGCTGCTAAGACACGTGTCATTTGCCTCACTGCACCTTTTGTTGTAGCATAGGCCACCTGTCGCGGCATCACAATTTCCGCAAATACCGATGCCATATTAATCATGCTACCCTTTTTTTGATCATACATAATTTTGCCAACCTCTTTTGCACAGTAAAACACACCATAAAGATTAATTTTAAGTACTCGATCGAATTCTTCATATGTTAATTCAAGGACTGGTTTTCGAATATTAATTCCAGGGATATTGAATGAAACATCAATAGTCCCATATTTATCTAGAATTTGCCGAACTGCATTCTTAACGCTATCAACTTCAGTAACATCCATCTTGACGATTAAATAGTCCCCTTTCATTTCAGCGGCTGTTGCTTCCATTCCTTCGATATCGTTATCAGCCAGAATTACTTTGGCACCAAGCGCATCAAATCCTAATGCAATAGCCTGACCAAGACCTGATGCAGCCCCTGTCACCAAAGTTACCTTATCCTCTACACTAAATAATTTTTCAGGGGTATACATCCACTCACTAATTCGCCGTACATAACGAGAAGTCATAATTTATCATCCTCCAGTTGATAATAGTAAACTGAACTTTGACAGCGATCCCTGAAACCCTTGTCATTACTCGACTTTTCGCGTGGCACAATTTAAGTGGTCCAGGAATTGGAAGTAACCTCATTCTTACAGCTTCAAGGCTTTCTAAATTTTAGGTGTCAAAGTCAAGGTAAAGTAAGGCTATCGAACACGTTATTTGGGTATGCTGCTTGATGAATTCCATGATAAGAGTATCCTAATGAATTATCAAAAATCCGAAACTTTTACGATTTTTCTGTATATCTTTAATTTAATCGTAGAAGAGCGGAGCTTTTTTAAGACCTTCAAACTGGACAGGATCGTGCCCAAAAAATACCTGTGCATTGTATTTACGCTGCAGCAACCTGACTTTCTCTACATTGCTGATAAACCCCAGGCTATCATAACATAAACCAGGTACATTGGGGGGTGAACCATAGTTCTTACTGCTGTAAATACCGTCTGAAGTAAAAATTACCGTACCGGTATTTTCCGTATGCACAATCATACCAAGTACTCCAGGTGTATGACCCGGCTGAATGAAAAGCTCCAGACCTTTGGCAAGTTCCATATCCTGCCCCACCGGCTGGTAGACAATTCCCGGAATATTGCTAAAATCAGCTTTGACATAAGCCCCTACATTAGGTTCCGGACCAATATTGGTCACATAAAAGGCATACATAGCTTCCGGCTTGCTTACCACCACATTTTTACCTGCTTTCGTTCCACTGAAGAGGTCGATATTTCCGGCGTGGTCCATGTGCAAGTGGGAAACGACCAACAAGTCAATATCTTCCGGCTTCAAGCCCAGTTCTGCCAGGCGGTCTTTTAATGCCACCTCTTTCGTCCAGGGGAAGACCTCCTGTAAACCCTTCGGCCATCTGGTTTTCCATTCCGGACTACAGCCGCAATCATACAGTACCCGCCCCAACGCGGGGTGTTCAATCAGAACGGCATAGGTCGGAAGGGCCACCCAGTTCGCCGGAGGAGTTTTGTTTTCCAACGTGCCAGGCCTGGGAGCAGTTGCCAACCATACTTCATCGCATTCAATTACACCCAGATCCAAAATATAAAACCTTATTTTTTCCATTCAGCCTCAGCCCCTTTGATTTTTTTAAAATCGCCTGGAAATTGCCCAAAGAATATCAACCTTTGCAAATTCCCTTAATCTTGAGTTATAACGATTCTAATGGGATTACCCACTTTTTTCTCCAGGTGTTCCAAGGCCGTGTTCACTTTCTCCAATGGTAATCGTTTGGTTACGGAACCGGATAGATTCAGGCGACCATTTGCTGCCAATTCCACTAACTGCTGAATCTCACCCCTCTCAAAGAAATAAGATGCGATTATTTCAATTTCTGAACGAACAAAAATGGTAGGTGGAAGAGTCTCAATGGGATCAGGACCCAATCCTATTAAAACAGCTTTACCTCCTACCCGAACACTCTCGATACACTGTTGTATAGTTCTTTTAAGGCCAATGCACTCAAGAGCCACATCAACGCCTTCTCCTGCCGTTATATCCTTAATAACCTTGACAGGATCATCTTTAAAGCTATCAATTACCACATCGGCCCCAACAACTCTAGCCCTTTCAAGGTTTCGCGATATCACATCTACAGCAATTACTTTTGCAGCCCCGGCAAGACGACCTAGCTGGACAGCATGATATCCCAATCCCCCGACTCCAAATACAGCT
>Ga0224486_100485_pt1 | contig 11263 bp, 16 predicted proteins | sample TexhydDE_CT_test_FD_172013 | JGI IMG/M metagenome (GOLD analysis project Ga0224486, IMG submission 172013) | Fracking water microbial communities from deep shales in Oklahoma, United States - hydraulically fractured wells DE_CT_test ...
CTTATCCTGCATTTAAAAAAACAAGCATAATGGCACAGCAGATTTTGACTAAAGGGAGAAAATATCCTGCAGGCTTTCAAGAAGAATTTTCTCGTCATCGGAAGTTTCAGTAACTGGTTCATGTTCTGGGGACTGCAGCGGTGTTTGTGCTTGTATCCCTGAGTGCTCTAATTTTTCTAATATGGCTTCAATTTTTGCTATTTTAACTCCAAAGTCTCTGTAGAAGCGCAGAGCATTTTTTATGTATTGACTTTTGTCTTCCTTTAATGATTCAAGAAGATCCTCAATATCCTTATCTTCTTTATTTGTGCGGAAACTGTAGACTTTCAATTTGCTTCACTCCCATTTATGTTTACACCTTCAAAAGCAGTTAGAAGAGTAGGGGAGAGGAGGTAAATTGTGAATTTGTATTACAGCTCTGATTTTCAACTGCTTAAAAATGTAATACAAAATTGAAAATAAGCCTTTGTAAAAGCAGTTGTTTAAAGGATTTGGTGATGTAAACATATGTTTAATCAGAAGTGTAATACAAAGTATAAAAATAAAGCCTTTTAGGTTAGATAGTATAAGGCTTAGAAGGTGTAAACACTATTTTAAAGTAGTTGTAATACAAATTCATAAAAAACAATCTCTAAGCGTCCATTTCTTCTGGGTTTAACTCTGTAAACATGTCTTCATCTGCTTTGCCAGTGTGAGTAGATGTAACTTTTTCAATTATGCTTTCTTTCGACAGTTTTTTCTAAGAAGCTCTAGAGAAATTTCTTTTTCAGGCTCCAGTGTGACAATATAGTTTTTATCCTTCTGCTCTATGAACATGTGGCCGGTCAGTTTCAATTCATCCCATATTTCATAAACTTTTTCCTTCATGCCTTTTTTTAGGAAGAGTTATTTTAATCATATTTTTGTTCCTCCTTTGTCATCATCTATGATTTTAATAACTTTCTCATCTTTATTTTCGCACACACGTATGATGTACTTTATTTCTCTCCTTGTGAGGTACTTCTTTTCTCCCGTGTAGTAGTCAACCATCTGCTTCATTAATTCCCATGCGCCTTTGTAATCCAGATTCCTCTCTTTTGTCATTCCCTATCCCTCTCTTTTTTCTCCTCCAGTTCTGCTACTTTAAGAAATCCTTTTGCATTGGCAAATTGAGAATTCTTAACCAGCACTGTGTTTTCATACAAGTTCTTTAAGCTGTCAAATAGGCTTACTGCTCCACCTCCCGCTAGGAAAATTGTGTTGAAGAAGTCTAATTTACTTCCCCATGCAGCCTTTATTCTGTCTTGTATTACACGTGATATCTCAAGCTTTACCTCATTTAACTCTTTTTCAAAGTTTAAAATTTTTCCTCTGTAGAATATGCTTCCTTCATTCACAAGCTGGATGAGCTCGGGTATATCAAGCTTAGATCCTGTACGCTGGGTAAATAGCTTATCGGCAGCATTGCTTAACTGAGACATGCCTATGTCTAAAGTACCCGAAAGGTCTTCCCTCAGTGACAGCTTCCCATCAACAACAAAAACTATATAGTCTGTTGTTCTGTAGCCTATGTCAATAAGCCCTATGTAGCTTCCCTTTATTAGGTACTTCTGCAGGTCATCCATTATAGCATAGTATACCGCTCCTGCGGCTTGAGGAAAAACTGTTACTCTGTCAAACTTGACTATTTTTAAGATGTTGTAGCCTTTAAACTCCACCATTGCTTTAAAATTTTTGAGCATTTCTTTAAGCTCATCTTTTTGATGGATGTACTGCTCTAAAGGAAGGCCTGACACAATGTGTACAGGCTCATCATTTGATGGGAATAAAAGAGCTGAAGCGCTGGCAAGGACAGCTTTTGTGTTGGGATGATTTATTTTATTTTCGTCAAAGGCATAGGATACATTCCTTCCTTCTCTTCTTGCTAGGTCACCAATGAAATATTCTTCCTGCTCTTCTTTCCCGTTTCTTAAAACCACATGCATGTTTTCAATGAGGTTATTTAGATTCTGCCCAAACAGCCCTATTAGATTTCTCTGATACGCATTCCCAACCAGTGAGGGGAAAAGGACGGTTTTGCCTGCTTCATTTACCCCTTTCACATATCCATATCCCAAGTCAAGCCCTATTTTAAACATTAGCCATCTCCTCCTCATGTATAATTTCAATCATTGTCCTTGCAACCATAGGGTCAAATTGACTTCCTGAGTTTCTAAGTAACTCTTCGATTATAAACTTTTTTTCAACAGCTGCCTTATAATGTCTTCCTGACATCATAGCATCGGTAGCATCACATGCTGCTAAAACTCTTGCTAAGAAAGGTATTCCATTCCCTTTCAATCCATAAGGATAACCTATCCCGTCGTATCTCTCATGATGAGTTTCAACAATAGTTACAATTTCCTCAGGAAAATTTCTTTCTCTGAGCCACTCCGCACCCTTGAGAGGGTGAAATTCCATTATTCGCCTTTCAAAGGGTAATAAGGGGCCGTTTTTTGAAAGAATGTTGAAAGGTATTAGCAATTTTCCTATGTCGTGCAACAGTGCAGATTGAATTAAAATTCTTCTTTCGCCTTCATCAAGAGAAAGAGCTTCTGATACTTTTTTACATAACTCAGCAGTTCTTGTTTGGTGATCTAAAACATACTTCTGATAAAACTCTGCATTTTCTTCTCTAATGAGCGTAATAATGTTTCTGTTGTTTATACATTTTCTGCACACACCGCATTTCCCGTCACAGTAGCCGCCTGCAAGCTCTACTTTGTGATATTCATCATTTAATACCAGAAGTGCAAATTCCACAAAAACACCTCCAGAGAAAAATAGAATAGGTATGACACAAACACATATGGTACAAGAGGCACAGAATACTTTACCCCTTTTCCTTTAATTAGCCCGTAAATTAAAGTACCTGCAAGAAGCACAAACATAGGGAGTGCTAATACAGAGAAATCTTTACCCATAAAAAAAGCTAAAGCAGTTAAAAGCTTAATATCTCCTCCTCCAATACTTCCTTCAAATATAATTGAGGGGATGAGAAGAACCATAAAAACTATTACTGCCATCAAAAAGCTTTCCTTAAAATCTTTACAGGTAAATAAAGAATAAGTAAAAAGGGTAAGTACCGCAAAATCTGGTACCTCCCTTTTTTTAAGGTCTAGATAGCTTAAATAAAAAAGAAGCACTGCAACTGGAATATACTTTATTTCCTTCACCTCCTCAATAAAATAAAGGCCTTGCACATTTTTGTGCAGGGCCTAAAATCTTATTTGTAAAATATCAAGGCATTACTCAAGTTTCTACCGGGTGTTATAAGATACTTTCCTTTAAAGTACAACCCAGAAGAAGCTCCGCCGTCAAGATTCATAGCGTTGTAAGCGCCCAATTGCTTCATAATCTGCGCCAACTGATACACAGTAGCATTCGGTACAGTCACAAGGAGAATGTCCCCTTGAGGAGTAACTCCTATTGCACTTCTAGCAAAAGATAAGCTCAAAATCTTGGCTTCAGTAAAACCTTCACTAACAGGATCAACATTTATCTCACCATTTCTAACGAGAGTGGGACCTGCTCCTACTGCCTCAACCACATCAGACCAATCCACTTTGTTCCCGTCTGCATCTGTATAAACAATTCTATATTCTACTGTTTTTCCAACCTCAAAAACTCTTGCTAGGTACTCTTCACTGCCGGTGAGGTTTATTGCATATCCATTAGCAGGAATATTAACATCTTGGTTTTCCTTAATGTATTTGACAACACCATTTTCCACTACAACATTTATTCCATAGCCAAATCCTAAACTTGTCCCCCATTCAGGTGTAAATATGTACACACCATTTCCATTAGGTGTATGATTAAATCCATAAGCGTACCAGTTATTTGGCCATGAATAAGACCCGTTCGTACCACCTTCTATTTTTATCCTCAATTTTTCCATCTTAACTCTTCCATCAGCAGTAAAACCAAAAACGGTTCCTATATTACCTATATGAACCACTTTCCCTGACTTAATAATTGTATTCCACGGATCAGGATGGCCGTTATAGGCGCTAAAAAATGTTCCATTAATTGCTGCAGAAGCATTATAAGATTTAGCCATATCATATAAGCTCTGAGTAGTCCCTATTTGATTATTAGCCAGAACAACTGCAGGTTTATAAGGTGAATTGTAAGGTATCTTTACACCTGTTACTGAAATTCCATTAATTTTTGTGCTGAAGCTCTGTATTTCGGCATCATAATCCACTGCCTTCACATATATAGCCGAGCCATTGAAAGGAATTACAGCTGTTTGAGTAGCATCTTCCCATTTTACTTTATTTCCACCTATCAGCTCAGCTAAAAACCGAAGGGGTAAAAAAGTAGAGTCATTTTTAATTATTGCCGGTACAGGCATTTCTCTGCTTTCTCCGTTTACAACTGCTTTTGTGCTGTTAATTTGAAGCACAATTTTTAGGTCATCCTTTGTAATTTCAACAGTTTGAGTATCACCAAACCATTTAACTTCAGCTCCCATGCTCTGAAATACGCCTCTTGCAGGCACCATCATATAGGTGTTGTTCTGATAAGTGTACAAGAACCCCTTGTAATACGAATCAGCATAGGAAGGGGAGGAAAAAACAAAATAAAATAGTAAAAAATTTAGTAAAACTGCTAATGCCGCTCTTTTCGTCATTTTATTGCCTCGCTTTCTTTGGTTTTTCTAATTATATTTTCGGTTAACTTCTTCTTTTTGTAAAGTCCTTAATATCCTAGTAAAAACAAACTTCCTTTAACTTCACACTCTTTTATAGCAACTGCCTGCTCAGGCGTAACAATTAAAGTCACTGCTGCAGGAATTAAAGACTCTTTATCATACTGATTGTTCTTATCAGCCTTTCTAACATCTTCTCCTGATTTATTTACAACATCATATATTTGAACCTTCTCAGCTATTACTTTAGGAGCACCATCCTTAGCTTCATCCTTGGGTACCCATCCAATATCGACCATATCACCCGGCTTGATTTTCCCTGCCAGAGATGATGTCAAATTTACACCTATTGTTACCCTTCTCATACCCTCCTTCAAGACAGGTACTTCCTCATGTGAAACCATACTTTTTAGCACATATAACCCCGCAGCAATATCTACTTTTGCATAACCAGTCACTTTCTCATTTGCCAAATACATTTCTTTTACATAAGCTGATTGAGGTATAACTTTTATCCCTAACTTTGTATCTACTTTTTCTCCTGCTTTAATATCAGAAGCTGCAACAATTACTTGAATTTTTTTATCACTTTCTGCCATGCTTTTGAAATATTGATACTGAAAAAATGATAAGCCTCCTGCAAGAATTAAACTTAACGCTATAAGTATCGCTTTTTTCTTTACAAACATCTATCATTCCTCCTGTAAATTATAGAAATTATCAACATCACGGTGTATAACAATCTCAACATATTTTCCAAACAAACCTGTCAAAGCCGGCCTTTTAGCCTTAAAACTTATAACAACATGAATAGATGTGTTTTTTATAAACGTTCCTCTAGGACAAAATGTCGGGTAGCTGCCGGGGTTGTAAACTATAAACTCGTCAACATGCACCGGCCCTGCTGCAACACTTCCCGGCAGGGGGTTCATATTCTCATCAAGCTTCATGTTTTTCCTGAGGTATTTATAAAAAGTATCTCTTGCAGTATTAGGGTCAAGGACATATTCCCCATAGGCTATATCTACTGGATTTGTGCTTTTTAGTGCTGCTAGGGCTGCTGCAACAACAGCATCATCAGCACTGTTTTTAATGGTATACAAGAACCTACTTTCTATCAGGAACATGCTGAATATCATAAAAGGAATAAGAAAAAGCAGTGCAAGAAATATAGAGCTTATGCCTTTTCTATCTCTCATACTTTTTACTGACAGATGAAATAGGCCCATAAACCATCTGAGTATTTTCATCAACTCTTTTTATACCTCCAAGCGTAATAGTGTACCTCCTCATAACAGTATCCATCGCTATCCTTATTTTCACTTCTTCCCCGTAAGGAACAGGGTAAGGGGTGTAATCAATATGCACCTTATTAAGGTCTATCCCTTTTGACTGAAGAAAAGCCTCAAGACTGTAAAGCCCATCAGAAGTTAAGCCTCCCTCAATCTCCATCCTTAAAACTGCCTGTCTCGCTGCCTGACGCAGCGTATCGTATCTCACCAAATCTGTAAGCATATTAACTGTGTTGGCAATTGGGAGTATAAGAAAAGGAAGCACAAGCACAAAAGCTATTACTTCTGCAGTCCCCTTTTTCCAGAAATTTTTCATAAGTGCGGCAGGAAGACCAAACAGTCCTCCTGCCTTCACCTCCTTACTGCCCATTTAATACCTGCTCCATCTGTGTATTAAGGTTTGAGATTCCTCTGCTTGTAGTCTGCCCGGTATTTTTGATAGGATTTGCAACAACAAGAATTACGAATAGGATTATCAAAGCTACAGCAACAATTTCACTGAATCCTTTAGAATTCCCTAAAGCTTTTTTGATTGACTCTTTAATCTTTTTGAACATCAAATCTACCTCCTTAAAAAATTAATCTTAATCCGCCTTGAATGTTTGTAAAATAGGAGTAAATATAAAGCGTCACAATAGAAGCCATTAAAAAGAAAACAGCTGCAAGGACTTTATACTCCATAGATTTATCCTGACGTGCTATTTTGGATGCTGCAGTGTTGAAAAGTGAAGTAGAAAGAGTAGATAAAATCTCTAAAGTTCTTCCTGTCCTTTCTCCCTGCAGTAATGCCATTGCTAACACATTAGCTTCAGGCAAATTCACTTCATTTACAAACCTTTTTAAAGCCACCTCCTTTTCTCTGGTCATGATATATTCTGCAGCAAGCTTCGTTAATGCATTTCTCACCTCCTTTGATTGGGCTGACTGAGCAGTAATTAAGAATATATCCTCAAGCGGCACATCGGCCGCTGCTCCTAGCTCAAATAAGTCCACTATTTCAGGCATTTCTCTTCTAAACTTCTCCTGCCTGTCTTTTTTTACAGAAGAAATGTATATGTCAAGGCCAAAAAATCCAAGAATAATTAGTAAAGCAGCCTGTATCCCGCTCATTTCTGTCAAATAAGCGTAAACAATTGAAAATAAAAAAAGCCCTGCACGAGCAAGGATGTACGTCTCAGCAGTAAGCCCGAGGGGATTTCCTGCTGCTTTGAGTTTATCGTTTATCTTTTGCAGTACATCTTTTTTTACTGCTTTACCTACAATTTTTGAAATCTCATCAACAGGTCTTATGCGGTAAATTCTTTTTTTAAGCGAGTAAATCTCATATTCCTTTATCACACTGTATATCAAAAAAGCTAGTATTGGTATGAGAAAAACGCTGTAAATAATCTTAATCCCTCCTTTTTACGCAGAAGAGTTAATATTTTTAATCATGTAAAGCCCAAATACGATTGACACCGCATTTGAAATGGCTATAGCCTGGCCTGTTATGGTGTTTTTCACAATGTACACAATGTCCGGATCAGCAGAAATGTTCATCATCAGAAGAAGATTTATCACTATCATCACAAGTATAATCATGCTTCCTACAGATGCATTTGCTGATTTAATAGACTCAAGTGAAAAAAGTTTTTCACCCTGTTCTCTTAGCTTCATAAGCGCCTTATTAAAATTTCCCCCGTATTTTGCATTCATCTTAGCAAAATTTATAAACTTCCTGAACTCTTTGTTTCCTGCTTCAGCAGCCATATTTTCAAGGCATTCATCAACACTCATTTGAGTCTTTTCATACAAAAACACGTTTCTCTTAATGATTGACCTCAAAGGTTCAGAAATATAAGGTGCTGTTGATTTTAAGGCATTGATAATATTACCTTCAATATTGTAAAAGCCCATAAATGTCGTCAAAAAAGACAAATACGCTTCTTTGATTTTTTTAGCATTTACAGTTGACATAAACATCATAGCAGCATAAGGTACATACACAACTGAAGAAGCATAAAACAAAGCTGCAAAACCTAGCCTCCGAAAAGGATAAATGACTGCTACAAAAAGCAGTACGCTGACAATCATCATGTTTTTTGCGTCAAGAAAAGGTAATTTACTTTTAACACCTGACCTTGCTAAAAGCACGTCTATACTTCTTAAAAGTCTAGACCCTTTTTCTGATAAAACCCCTGTCTTTTTAAACTGCCATTTGGATAAGCGCTTTTTAAACTTTAGGCGCTCAACGCCTAATGCTGCAGTATATATAACTAAAGCCAGAAGAGCAGACTCTATAAAAGCCAAATAAATCAACTAACACCTCCTCCCCTCAAATCCAGTATCTCTTTTACTTTGTAGTCTTCCATAAAAACAATCAAATCCAATGAGGCAAAGAGCATTTCCCTTAAATCATCCACCGGCACATCAGTACCTGAGCGCTTCATGAGAAGAATTAGTCTGTTTACAACTTCTCCTGCAGAATTTGCATGGACTGTTGCCATGCTCCCACGGTGGCCCGTATACACGGCATTGAAAAAGTCCATCGCCTCTCTATCTTTTATCTCACCTATGAAAATGCGGTCCAAGCTCATAAGGAGTCCTATCTTTGTAAGTTCAAACAGAGTATAGTCTTTTACTTCAGGATTATCAGAAATTCTTACAAGCTTGCAGATAATATCAGGGTGCTTCGGCTTAATTTCAAACGTCTCCTGAATCAAAAGTCCTCTTTCTTCATGAGGAACTACATCAATTAAAGCACCTAAAAGAGTAGTCTTCCCACTTCCACCCTTACCTGCTATGACAATGGTTTTTCTGTCTAACACTGCCTTTTTAAAAAATTCTTTCTGCTCATCAGAAAGCATTCCTTTTGCAACAAGCTCATCCAGCGTAAAGCTTGTGGTAGGCTTTCTGATTGAAATAGAAGGGGAGAGCACATTAATTGGCTTAAGCGATATGACAATTCTTAGATTCCTTTTTTTATCAGTGAGCACAGCTTCAGCATTGGAGTTTTCATCCAGTTTTCCTCCGCACATCGCAGCTATTCTGTAGCAGTATCTTGTCAGCTTTTCTTCACTGCCAAAGTCCACAGGGACACGAAATTTTTTACCGAATTTTTTGATGTAGACGACATTAAAAGAATTTACAAGTATATCTGACACCTCAGGGTCTTCAATGTAAGGCTGCAGGGGACCGTACCCAAAAAGCACATCAAACACCTTTTGTATAAATTCCTCAATACTGCCTCTGTACAGCTTTTTATCTATCACCAGCTCTCTTATTTTGTTCTCTAATAGTATCCGTGACTGTGTCCCACTTTCCACTCCTGCAACAAGGTCTGGATGCTCCTCAACGATTTTAGTAACAATCTCATCAACAGCCGTATTTACAGTAGAGTCTATCTCTTTTCTACTCTGATAATTAACTTCCTCTGGCACAAAAGGATTAATTAACGCCAAAGCTTTTCGCCTCCTCAGCTCTTTTAATGTCAATTACTTTCTCTATGTCTTTTTTAAGCAAAAACTCTGCTATCTTGGTTACATCTTTGAGTATATTCTTCTGGCCATACCTCACACTGAAGGCTTCAATTTCAAGGATTTTTTCAGCAGTAGAAGTGTCTACTTCTTCTTTGCTGACAGCGTTTAATACTGCGTTAAATTTTTCTTTTTCAACACCCCATCTATTTGAGACAAAATTAATCATTTGTGCTGTATCCTCAATGCTCCAGACAGTAGGCGCTGTAACGGCAAAAATCACATCACTGTTCTTCAATGCAGTATAGGTAGAAGAGAAAAATATCCCACCGTTTGTATCAACAACAACATACTCAAATTCATTTTTCAGCACTTCAAGTACGGCAGAGAAGTGTTTTTCCTCAAACTTTGCGAAGTCATTCATCCCAAAACCTGATAAAATCCATATACCCTGCTTCTTCTGTAAATGCTCCTTAACTGCTTCTGCTGTACTACTTCCATTCTCCACTGCCTCATATATGTTCGATTTGTCGGAAAGTTTAAGCCCAAAATATCTATGAATGTGCGGTGTAACCTCCTTAAAATCAGCTAAAACTATATCTTTTTTGTACTTTTTTAAAGCCAAAGTAAATGCAGCAGCTAATGTTGTTTTCCCGGTACTTCCTCCTGCACTCCAGAAAGATATTATCCTGTTGTTCAATATTATCACCTCCAACTTTTGTACTATATTGCGTCTCTCCTTCTCATGAAGAGTCGTCAAATAAAGTCTCTTCATCCATTTCCAAAAGCTCTTTATTTGAGAAAAACTCCTTTCTGCTGTGCTCAAGAAGCCTTTTCTCAAGTTCTTCTACGTCGTAAGTCCTCTGGGTATAGCTGTTGAAGTAGTTTCTAGGAGGAGTGAATTCTTTCTTCAATTTTTGTTCCTGCTCAAAAGGCTGTGTGTCCCAGTTTTCTCTGAGGGCAGAAATGATAAAACCCTCTGGATTATCAATTCTGCTTCTTGACATAGCTTTTTCTAAATAAGCTACAGCGTTCATTACTTTTTCAGCGGGATACTCTTCTAGAAGGGCAGCAAAAAAGGAGAGTTTATCTCTCCCTGTGATTTTTTTGTATTGTTCATTTATTTCAACAACAACCCCAGCCGAAGGCTGGGAATTTGTTCCGCTTTGCGGGTTGTTGTTGTTTATATATTCTTCTGTTTTATATTCTTCTGTTTTATTATTATTCTGTTTCGTCTGAAATTTTTTCAGAGGGGACTCTGTTATTTTTTCAGAGGGACACTGAAAATTTTTCAGTGGGGCACTGAAATTTTTGCAGAGGGGGTCTGAAATTTTTTCAGTTGCCTCATCTTGAATTTCTTCTTCAACAGCATCCTCAAATGGGTTTGTCTCTTGCTCTTTCACTTCAAGAAGTGATATAATTTTTTCGAAAAGGCCTGTGAAGTCGTAGTAGTTTGCTATTTGCCCGCCACGTTCGTTGGTGCGGCTGATGACATGAAGATAGCCTTTTTCAATAAGAGAGTTTTTGTAATTGTGCAGAGTGCGCTCAGAAACTCCGGTGTACTCTGCCATTTTTCTTAGTGAAGGCCTTGGCAGTTCTGTAGTCCATTTAAAGCGCAGGATTTGGGCTATAAACCAGCATTCTCCGACAGACAGGCCTAGTTCTTTTTGTAAAGAAAAAACAGCATCCGGGATGCTGGCAATTCCACTTCTGACAATAACCTCACCAAATCTAGCAGTAAAATTTGATGAAAGCATAATATTAACCTCCTTATGACTGAAAAATTCCTGATAGGTTCCCGAAGGGGTTCTATCAGGAATTTTTCAGGGTAGTGTCTTAAA
>Ga0224486_100487_pt1 | contig 11186 bp, 10 predicted proteins | sample TexhydDE_CT_test_FD_172013 | JGI IMG/M metagenome (GOLD analysis project Ga0224486, IMG submission 172013) | Fracking water microbial communities from deep shales in Oklahoma, United States - hydraulically fractured wells DE_CT_test ...
TCTTCACATTTTTAAGCCTAATTCTCTCTACTCCATACTCTCCCTCAACATCAACTACTACAGTATTCCAAATGAATTCTATCTTTTCATTGGCAAAAGCCTTTTCCTGCTCTATCTTGGTAGCTCTTAACTGGTCTCTCCTGTGAATTATGTAGACTTTTTTAGCAAATTTCGTAAGATAAAGAGCATCTTCTACTGCTGTATTTCCTCCTCCTATGACAGCAACAACTGCATCTCTGTAAAAAGCACCATCACAGGTTGCACAGAAAGAAATACCTGCCCCTATAAATCTATCCTCATTGGGAACTCCTAACTTTCTAGGAGTTGCTCCCATTGCAAGTATTATAGCCTTCGCCTCATATACTTTATTGTTGGCTGTCTTTACTCTCTTTATCTCTCCTGTAATATCAAGGCTTTCTACATCCTCTAAAACTATCTCAAGCCCGTGCTTTCTCACCTGAGCCTCCATTTTCGCCACTAGGTCTGCACCTGTAATCTCTTCGTAGCCCGGATAATTCTCCAGCTGATAGGTATTTACAATCTGACCTCCAAGATATGTCTTCTCAATAAGCACTGTTTTGAGCCTTGACCTTGCAGCGTAAAGTCCGGCTGTAAGCCCTGCAGGTCCTCCACCCAAAATTATTAGGTCGTACATAATAAAATCACTCCTCCTTTTGAACTAAATTAATTGCCATAAAATTTATGGAAGCAGTAAAAACTACTGCTTCCATAATTATATCACAAACTTTCTCTATTTACATCATCCCGACAGGCTGTTTGAATTTGTTTTTGGTCTCCTGTATATCTTGGGGCTGTGCAGCCTTAACAGGATACCATCCCCTCTGGTTTACTGCAGTCCAGACTGTCCTCTGGTCTTCCAAAGTTGAATTTAAGAGGTTTATATACTCCCTTCTTATGCTCTCATTGGCAGCTTCTACTGCTGCGTGGCTTAGCATCTCTATAGCTAGCTTATAACTTCCCAGAATATTCATCATTATCTCTTTATCAGTAACCTGCTGATTGCCGTACACTAAAATCCTCTCCTTTCAGCTTAAATGTCTTATTAAGGAATTAAAATTGTTCTGACACCTATTCGCTAAATTTTGACACAATGCCTTAAGCTGCGGGTCCTGACAGCGAGTGGCGTAATCATTTAAAGTCTTTGTCATGTTCTGCTGCATTGTCAAAATATCATCAAGGTAAAGTAACTCTTTTGTAGAAAGCTGCATCATCCTTCTCCTCCTTTTTGTTAATTTCAATTTTAATATGCGCATAAAAATAAAAAATATGCAGGAAACCCTGCACATTTTATTTTATGTATCCCTTTCTTTTGAGTTTTTCAATATGAGCTTTCAACTTTTCTTCAATATTTATGTTATATTTTTCCTCTAAAACAAACATCATAGACACAGCCACTTGCGCTACATCCAAAAGTTCTTCAGAAATTTTTTCCATTATCTCTTTCTCACTTAAAGTGACATTTTCTCCATTTAATCCTCTGAACTTTCCTATAGCTTGAGCCAATTCTCCCGCTTCTTCCATTAGCTTGAGAGCTGTAGATTCTAGCGAAGGGGTTAAATTATTAAGTTTTGGCAAGCTTATTTCTTTAAAACTGGTTTTCATAATCTCCTCTCCATTTTTAGGCTTTTTTCCGCCTTGCCATAAAGAAAGTCAATTGAGGCGCTACTTCTTTCATTAACTCTAACATTTTAAAAGAAGTATTTCGTATATCCCACTGCGCTTCATTAGTGCACCTCAAATTTGCAAAGTGGTCAAATGCCCACAAATCTGCATTCATGACAACTAACCTTTTATGAGCATTTGTGACCACATAAGAACTTACTTGAGGCAATTTTTCTTTTAATTCTACAAACAACTCCTCTGAAGCCTTAATAGCATCAACTAAAATATCAGAAGCATTAGCCTTCTCAATATTAGGAGGAATTACAAACCCATTTTCAATAGTAGGTTCACTATAGTCAAAAAGTATAGTCCTGTGCCTCAAAAGTTGATGCCAGCTAGCTTCACTTATTTTCAACTGAAACTTAAACCTTACAGATCTAAAAGCCTCAATTAAATGGTCAAATTCACCTATACCCTCAACTGCTTTTTTTATTATTCGCTCTTTTTCTTCTTCTGCCATCCTCTTTACCTTTTCTTTAACCGTCTCAAAGTTTTTCCCCGAATATGTAAACAAAATATGCGCTACAACGATATCCAGAGGCGAAAATTCAGTATCCTTTCCCGTGTAATCTATTAAAACAACATCTTCTGAAGAAGGCGCTAATTCTTCTTCAAACTCCAAAGTATTAACTATTTCTTTTAATTTTTCATTAACTTCTAATTGATAAGGAGTAGGTGTCAAATGTCGCAAAGTACTTGGAGCAATTTTCTCTCCTTGCTCTACTATTCTTTCAGCCAATAACTTAGCTTCTTTAGTAGGGTGTGCAAAAAGCTTTCTCACTATATCCTGCAAATCTAATGCATTAAGTGCTACAGCAAAGCTTGTCCTTGTAGCTAAAATAAGAGCATATCTTGCGTCCTCAAAAGCAATTTTACTAATTCTCTTTAGAAATTTTTCTTCACTTTCACCTTCCTTTTTTTCTTCCGTGTAAGCTAAATAGTTTGTCAAAACCTCTACAAGCTTTTCATACGCATCATAGGAGGTCTGCCAAACTTTTAGAAATTTTTCTTTCAAATCGGGCTTTTCTTCTAATTCTTGTGGTATCACTACTTTATCTCTTGTAGGCTTTTGATACCTCTGACTCCACTCTATAAAAGCAGGTCTTCTGTTCATAAGCTCAATATCCCCTGACAAAAGCCTCGACACATCTTCCACACACAGGTGCATTAAATGCTGCTCAGCAATAGAAGAATGTCCAAACCTTTCCACCCACTTTTCGTGAAATTCTTTCGCTTTTTGTATTGCTTTTTCTAAAGGTATGTTGTGTTTGGGTATGTAGTCAGTTATGTTTAAATCTCCATCTGTCAAAGACTCAAGTATATTAAGCCTCCAGCTGGTGTCTCTTCTACTCACTTTTGAATTTATAGGCGGTATGATAAATTCTGGAAGTGAATGTATAAAATAAACGGGTCCGTATACATCTGTTACAAAATTCTCTAAAAGCCTCTCCTCTTCAAGAGTCAATTTTCTCATTTTCATGTCAAAAACTCCCTTCAAAATCGTAAAATCATCACTTTTTCCACTTTATATTATTATACCATAAAACCTTTTTTAAAAAGGGAAATAAAATCGGTAAGTATAGAACACTCCCAATTTATAAATCTGTACAGCCCGCCGGCTTTTCCTAAATTTCATAATCAACAATGCACCTCGTTAGCTTCTTCACTTCTTTTGACAAAAACCGACCTTACTAGGTTTCCTTCCATAGAATAAATTGAGATTTCTGCATCATTTATTCTAAACACTTGACCAATAGCTATGTTTTTCCCTTCATTGCTGGCCAAAATTGATATAAGTCCTCCTATAGTATTTGCCATATTTTCGGGAATATTTACATTTGCTATCTCATTTACCTCCCATATTGGCATACTTGAACTTACTATAGCGCCTTTTTCTGCATGAAGTCTTTCTGGGGTATACATTTTAATAAGTAAAAATAGACCTCCTAGAGCCACAACACCTATCAAGACATCGAGGGTGGTTTTGGCTTCCATAATAATTTTTCGCGCTATAGCGTAAAGAAGAACTTCTACCACGCTTGAAGGAGTGTGCCTAACTAGCATTATAACCAACTCAAGGCCGATTACGAGTAAAAGTATATGACCTAAAAAGGTCCTCAATATCTCATAAGTTTGCAATGGTGGTTGGCTTATAATAAGGTTTAAATACCTTATAAGGTCCAAAAAGCTAATTGCAACCCCGCTAATTATGAATAAAGCCAGCAATGCTTCCAAAAAAAACACCAGCCTCGCAAAATTTTTGGGCAATCGCCACTTGAACTTTTCCCAAAAGTTTAACATAAGCCTTTAACCTGGTCACCCAAACTGTACAAAAGTGTACAGTTTGGATGGTTGGGGTATTTATAGTCCGCCTTTCAGGCTGTCCCAACCCCAACTGGCGGTATTTGGGAAGCCTACGCTCCTGCCCCAAGAAGCAGGAACTTGCGCCAATACTTGGTCCCCCCTCCCCCCCACTTGTCCTGCATTAACAACCCCTTCAGGACAGAGAAGTCTCTTCGCACCTTCTCAGGGGAGAGTGGTGTTACCACCGCTACTTTGAGAACTTGCCAGAAATCATAGGTACTAAAACTTGTTCCATCCAGAGGTTTGAGTGCCCCTTCTGACTCACTCTCAAGGCTTTGTATAAACTTTATTGCTTTGTTTATTTCCTTTAAGTGCTTCTTCTCTTCCTTTTATCAGTTTATTATTGTTTTTCTGTTGAGACGTATTTTTGTTTTTTGTTTATTATCATTTGGATTAAAATTGTACCTTTTTGCATTAGTATTTTCAACTGTTGTTACCTTCTTATTTTTCAAACCCAATAAAGTTTTATGTCATTATGTTAACACCAAATATAGCGACGAAATTTGAAATGCCAAAGAAATCTAGAACTGATTATCAAAAAACAATAGGGTTAATATCATTATATTAAACTTTTTTTGATTATTCAATCAACTTTTACCTCTTTTTCTAAGTAGCTTTTTTAATCATTTCCTGTAAGTTTTCAAAAGCCTTGTGCCAAAACAATACCCGCCCTGATCCTCATCTTACATTAAAAAATCACAGGGCGGGAAAATAATATCCTTAGATACCTACAGATGAACTAAACTCCCTCTTTGTCGAAAAACTCTCTAGTCAACTTAAAGACTGTTCCGCTCAAACCTATAAGACCAATGAGGTTCGGTACCGCCATAAGGCCGTTTAAAGTATCCGCCAGGTCCCACAGTGGTTCAAGTCCACCCACTGCACCTATTACCACAAAAGGTATCCATATAATTCTGTATATAATCTTTACGCCTACGCCGAAGAGATACTCGGCACACTTTTCCCCGTAATAGGACCAGCTGAGCAAGGTTGAGAACGCGAAAAGCAGTATACCTATAGCCACTATAATGCCGCCCGGTCCTGGAAGCCCCTTGTTAAACGCAGCGGTGGTCAACGCAGCGCCGGTAAGCTGCTTGCCAGCCGCATCCACCTCGGTCCATACGCCAGTGGTAAGTATTGCAAGGGCGGTTAGCGAACATATAACAATGGTATCCATGAAAACCTCGAAAATTCCCCACAGACCCTGGCGGACTGGATGGTCAGTGGTAGCCGCAGCATGGGCTATAGGAGCGCTACCCAAACCAGCTTCGTTAGAAAAAATACCTCTGGCCACACCATAGCGCATCGCCATCATAACTGTAGCGCCAGCAAATCCGCCAGCAGCAGCCGAACCCGTGAAGGCCTGACTTATTATCATACCGATGGCTGAGGGTAGTTTTGATATATTTAATAAAATTATTATTAAAGCTCCAACAATATAAAAAGCAGCCATAAAGGGCACCAGTTTTTCAGTAACTGCAGCCAGTCTCTTTAAACCCCCAAGGATTACAAGGGCAGTCAATATTGCAAGGGCTATACCGGTATATAACTTCGGGACCCCGAAAGTCGTTTTAAGAGCATGAGCTACTGAATTGGCCTGAACCATATTGCCTATACCAAAAGCAGCTAGTGCACCAAACAGGGCAAAAAGCACCGCTAGCCATTTCTGTTTAAGCCCCTTCTCCAGATAATACATAGGCCCACCGGCAAAACTTCCGTCGGGTTTTCTGTCTCTAAAATGAACCGCCAGCACGACTTCACTGAATTTGGTTGCCATGCCGACGAGAGCAGCGATGAGCATCCAAAAAATAGCTCCCGGTCCGCCAAGTGCAATAGCCGTAGCGACACCCGCGATATTGCCGGTTCCAACCGTCGCCGCCAGAGCCGTTGCCAGAGCCTGAAAGGGAGTTATTTCTCCTTCTCCCTTCTGGGACTTTTCAAACATTTTAAACAACGTGTTTTTCATTACATAAGGGAATTTTCTAATCTGTATGAATCCCAGACCTATGGTAAGTATAAGGCCCGTTCCAACGATAAGAATAAGCATAGGTGGACCCCATACTATACCATTAACAGTACTATTGATTTCCAATAATTTGTCCATAATATAACCCCCTCTTTCCTCTATTATCCTTTTTATTTATAATTGGGCTTTGGCATGGGAATCATAACATCCTTTCTCACCTCTCTTCCCTTTTCAGTTACCATTACTCCTGTCAATATAGTGGACATATGCTCCGAATTATCCTTCTTTTCCAATAAATTTAAATTTATGCACACCCTAGAAGATTACTCCACTCCTATATATATATTCTATATAATCACGGAGATCCCTTCATTATTTAGAAATAAAATTCAGCTTAACCTCTTGTCACCATAGTAAAATCACTACTTTACCCTTACTGCATGGTTACGTTATCCTCATCGCAAAGATTTCGGTTCTTTGTTAAGAGTTGGGAGGGATATTTTTTTGAATGCCCGCCCTTTAGTTTTAAACTGTTTTCTTTCACTATTTGTATCCATTTCTTAAATTTTTTTGCTTCTTCAGAAAATTTGCATTTTAATATATTGTTAAAATTCTCCTTTAATCTATGTGCAATCTTCAAATCTTTGCTATACTAAAACATTACTTCTAATTTTTCTTTTTGTTGCCAATTAAACATATTATATTTTGCAAGAATTAACCGCCTACTCCTCCATTCTATGATATCGTAGTAAAAAACAAACCTTTTTTCAGCATTATGAAGGTTTTCTTATCCCATAATGGTATGTCCTTTATCTTTTGTATTCTATAATCGTGTACTTTTGATGTTAATCTTTTGCATTTTGGACAAATATATCTTCTATTATGTCTTCAAAAATCATATCTTCAGCTTTTAGAAATTCTGTGAATAAACTTCAATGCACTTATTCTAATGCTTCCTTTTGATAAATTTTGTTGTTTAGCCAATTTTATTGTAGCAGGCATTCAGAATAAGTGCGCTGTTTTTTATGGGTTGTTCTTTTATCTATCCCATCCCAACATTTATTATAGAACCCAAATAATAAAAAAAACAGCTATCTAAAAAGATAACTGTTTTTCCCATAACTGGTGACCCATCCGCGACTCGAACGCGGGACACCCTGCTTAAAAGGCAGGTGCTCTACCTCCTGAGCTAATGGGTCCCATGGTGGAGGGAGATGGATTTGAACCATCGAAGGCATACGCCAGCAGATTTACAGTCTGCCCCCTTTGGCCGCTTGGGTATCCCTCCACATTTTTATTGGCAGCTACAGAGCTATTTTATCACACAGATGCCGATTTGTAAATAGTTTTTATTGGAAAAGCACATAATTTTGCTTTTGTATCATTTTCATTATATAATGTAAATAGCATTTTAATGATAACGGAGGAACTCATATGAAACTCGTATCGTGGAATGTAAACGGATTAAGAGCTTGTCTGCAAAAAGGCTTTATGGATTACTTTAAGGCGATAGACGCGGATATCTTCTGCATACAAGAGACGAAGCTTCAAGAAAGCCAAAAAGACATTGAGGGGCTAGACCTTAATGGGTATTATGCCTTCTGGAATTTTGCAGAGAAAAAAGGCTATTCTGGCACAGCAGTATTCACAAAATATAAGCCTCTTTCCGTATCATACGGCATAGGAACCCCGCACCACGATAAAGAAGGAAGAGTAATAACACTGGAATACAAAAAGTTCTTTTTGGTAAACGCTTATACACCTAATTCCCAGAGAGGACTCACAAGGCTTAATTACAGAATGGAGTGGGAAGAGGATTTCCGAAGTTATCTTCTTAAGTTAGACTCTGTAAAACCAGTAATTTTGTGTGGAGACCTCAATGTTGCCCACAAGGAGATAGACATAAAAAATCCTGCTGCAAATAGGCGAAATGCAGGATTTACAGATAAAGAAAGAGAAAAAATGACCATTTTACTAAATTCCGGCTTCATAGATACTTTCAGATATTTCTATCCTGACAAAAAGGACGCTTATACCTGGTGGTCTTATATGCACAATGCCAGGGAAAAAAACATAGGATGGAGAGTCGACTATTTCATCGTATCAGAGAGATTAAAAGACTACCTTACAGACTCTCAAATCCACTCTGAAGTAATGGGAAGTGACCACTGCCCTGTAGTTCTTATAGTAAAAGAAGACCTCATAAAATAAAAGCCCGAAAAGGGCTTTTTAATATTCATCTCTTCTTATTCCGAACTCTGCTGACTCCACCCATTGTTCTGCTTTTCTTAAATGTCCAATTAGGTTATCAAAGAGCTCCTTGTGCTTTTGCTCTTCTTCTATCAAAAACTCAAATAGTTTTTTCTCTTTTTCTTCCACTGCATCTTTCAGCATCTTCTCATAAAGCTCTATGCTCTCTATCTCTTTTTTCATAGCCAGCTCATATACTTCAAGCTGCGTAGGAACAGGCCTTATGTCGCTTTTAAACTCTTTTTCTTTTTCAAATACATTTTTATACTTTTCTGATACATCCGTTTTTTCAAGCTGATAATCCATTTTCTTAGCCCACTTTTCAATCATTTCAGCATGCTTTTTCTCATCCATGGCTAAATCCAAAAAAAGTTTTTCTAGGTGGGTTCCTTTGTGTTTTTCTGCCTGCTCCGTGTAAAATTTTTCTCCGTCTTTTTCCATCTTAATCGCAAATTCCAAAGCGTTCATACTTAACTCTCCTTTCAAAATTTTAAAAAAGGGGCTTTCACCTACATATAGTATAGATGAAAGCCCTTTTTTTCATTCTACCTTTATCTCTTTGCTGTTTTCCCACAAGCCATGAATGTTGCAATAGCTTGTAGCGTAAATTGTTCCAGATTTCTCTATTTTAAACTTCACTGTAACTTCAGGCTCTGTAAATGCTCCGTATTCTCCGTGGGATGTAAAATTGTAGTTTCCTATCTCCACAGGGAATTTATCGCCTTCACCTTGGAAATATACCTTTATCCACTTTATGTGGTGCTCCAGAGTGTTAGGATGAGGTATTTCCTCTCCTATATTTACTTTAACCTCAAAAGCTTCTCCCTTCTTAACCTTTTCCGGACTATGTATAACCGGGACATGCTTTTCCCCTTTCCAATCGCCGCTCTGATACAAAGCACCAAATCCTGTCGGTGCACACATAACTCGAACTACCTCCTTCTAATTTTTACCATTTCATATTGTCCTTCAAGGTCTCCAAGTCCTCTTCATGCTCAATTTCATCTTCCAATATCTCGAGGACCAAATGATATGTCACCGGGTCAATGTCTTTTAATTCAGAAAGCATTTTGTTGTACACTTCAATCGCGCACTGTTCTCCTTTTATATTCTGCTCCAGCAGTACTTTTACATCTGGATTGTCAGGTGCGTCATATCCACAATTGGTAAGCTTGTACCAATCTTCGGGCTTTATTATTGGGGTTCCTCCTAGCTGAATAATGCGTTCAGCTAATTTTTCAGCGTGTTCCAACTCTTCTCCCGCATGCTCTGCAAGTTCAGCTGCAACAGCTTTTCCCATAGGTCCCCTTGCTATTTTTGCCCCTATCCAGTATTGGTAATAGGCAAGCCACTCATCAGCAAATGCCTTATTGAGCATCTCTATGATTTTATCGGCATGTCCCCCCACAATTTCTCTTCCTTTTGTACCCATTGAATTTCTCCTCCCATACACTTTTAATATTCCACCAGCCTTTTTTATACAGGCTAGTGTCTTGATTTAATTATATCATAGTTCAATGGAAAATCAATATCTTTTGAAATTTTTTATACTGAAATGTTTTTATCAATTGATAATAAATATCAAAAAAATAAAAGCGAGGGGAAATCCTCGCTCATTCTACCTTAAACTGCTTAATCGCCTCAATCAACGTGTTTGCATAGCTCTTTAACTCATTTGCAGTTGAAGCCATCTCTTCAACTATCGCCGACTGCTCTTCTGATGTGGCTGATACTTCCTCCGCCGACGCTGCCGCCTCTTCTGATACTGCCGCTATGTTCTGTATTGAATCTACTATCCTGTTCTTGTGCTCCTCTATCTCCCTCAAAGATTTCGTCAAATTCTCTATCTTCTCCACTATGAATTTCACTGCATTTAGTATCCCTTCAAATACGTCCTTTGTCGTATTTACTACTTCGCTCTGCTCCTCTATTGACCTCGTGGAGTCTTCTACCGTCCTGTAGGTGTTGTTTATCGTAGACTGTATCTCTGCTATCAAATTCGCTATGTTCCTCGCTGCCTGGGAGGACTGCTCCGCTAATTTCCTAACTTCATCCGCTACAACTGCAAAGCCTCTTCCTGCTTCCCCTGCCCTCGCTGCCTCTATCGCTGCATTTAAAGACAATAAGTTCGTCTGGTCTGCTATATTTGTTATTGTCTCCACTATCTTTTCTATCTCTGCCGATTTTTCTAACAGATAATTTGTCGCCTCTTTTACGTTGTTGTTGGCTTGTATTGTGTGCTTTGTCTTTTCTATTAGCTCTTTTATCGTGACAAGACCTTCATTTGAAACCATGTTCACATTTTCTACTTCATGGTTTATTTCCTCAGCGTTTTTGAGAGAGCTATCTATAAGCTGCCCTAAGACCACAGTTGCATTGGCGCTTTCTTCTGCTTCTTTCGCCTGACTCGATGCCCCTTGAGCTATCTCTTCAATCGCCTTTGCTACATCCTGTGTAGCCTGAGCTGCCTGCTCTGAAGCAACTGCCAAGTTTTCTGCAGAGTGGTTTACAGATTCTGATACGCTCTTTATGTCAAATATTAGCTTCTTTATGCCTTCTAACATTGTGTTAAAGCTATTTGCAAGTACTCCTACTTCGTCCTTTGCCTTTACATCGGCTCTTACCGTGATATTGCCTTGTGAAGCTTCTTCCATAGCAGCTACTACTTTCTTTATGCCTGAGGATATGGAGTTGGAGAAGAAGTATGCAATTACAATGCCTATTAGAAGTATTACTATGCTCACTGTGATTATGAAATTGGTAATCTTGTTCATGTCTCGTACTAGTTCTTCATTTTCCATGGCCACAGCTGCTTTCCAGCCAAAAGCCTCTAGATTTCTCACACTGGCAAATTTGTACGCCCCATTAAAAGTGTAGTAAACAGTGCTGTTATTAGCCTCCATTATTTTTTTGCCAAAATCGT
>Ga0224486_100488_pt1 | contig 11166 bp, 10 predicted proteins | sample TexhydDE_CT_test_FD_172013 | JGI IMG/M metagenome (GOLD analysis project Ga0224486, IMG submission 172013) | Fracking water microbial communities from deep shales in Oklahoma, United States - hydraulically fractured wells DE_CT_test ...
CCTTACTGGAGCGAGTGGATTTTCTTCGGGCATCCCCATCACGTGGAACCCAACTACTGGGTCATGATTGGCTCCGTTGTACTGGCTGCGGCCGGTATTTATCTGGCCTACCAGCTTTATTATGTGGATAAGGCCAAGTCCAGGGCCAAAGCTCTGGCACAACGCTATAACCACATTTACACCATCCTGTACAACAAGTACTATATTGACGAAATTTACCTCTGGTTCAACCACACCATTGTTGACGGTGCGGCCAAGCTGTTCTACCTGTTCGACATCTATGTGGTGGACGGTATTATTGTTAACGGCCTGGGTAAGCTGACGTGCTTGCTTGGTGAGGGTATAAGGGTTAGCAATACCGGACGGCTCCAGAACTACGCCCTGGTATTTTTCCTGGGTGTGCTGGCCGTGGTGGTTCTCCTGGCCTTCACCGGTCCTTCGGCCGCCAGCCTGATTGTGGGGGGTGTGAAGTAAATGGAAAGCTTCCCCGTTTTGTTAACCATCCTGCTGGCTCCCGTGGTCGCGGCCGTGATTATGGCTTTTATCCCCCGGGAGGAGCACATGCTCATCAAGTGTGTTGCGGCAGCGGGAACCTTCGTGTCCATGGCTCTATCCCTTTACGTTTACTTTGCATATGACCAGTCCCTGGGGGGCCTGCAGTTTGTGCAGCAGATACCCTGGATTAAGGACCTGGGCGTTACCTTCTACCTGGGTGTGGACGGCATCAGCCTGCCCATGCTGTTGCTGACCAACCTGATCGGGTTTTCAGCTGTTTTTGCTTCCTGGAATGTCAATCACCGGCCGCGTGACTTTTTCATCCTGTTATGCCTGCTGATTACCGGTGTAATGGGCACCTTTGTGGCCCAGGACCTGTTCATCTTCCTCCTCTTCTACGAAGTAGTGGTTATCCCGATTTACATTCTGGTCATTATCTGGGGCAGCACCAAGCGGGTGACCAAGGAATACGCCGGTATGAAGCTGACCATCTACCTGCTGATTGGTTCGGCCTTCCTTCTGGTAGGCGTCATTGCCCTGTTCATGAAGACTGTTGCGGCAACCGGGGCGCCCGACATGAGTTTCGCCGGCCTGGCCAGGGCTGCCCGGGGCTTGAGCGACTTCGACCAGATTTGGCTTTTTGCCCTGATGCTTTTTGGCTTTGGCTCCCTGCTTTCCATGTGGCCTTTCCACTCCTGGTCGCCTGACGGTTATGCCGGTGCTCCCACGGCGGTGAGCATGATTCACGCCGGAGTGCTGAAAAAAATCGGGGGTTACGGTTTAATTCGTATCGCCCTTTACGTCCTGCCGGTGGGCGCTAAATTCTGGGCACCGGTGATTGCCGTGCTCGGTGTATGTGGCGTGGCCTATGCGGCTATGGCGGCCCTGGCCCAGAAAGACCTCAAGTATATCGTCGGTTACTCCAGCGTGAGCCACATGGGTTATGTGCTCCTGGCCGTGGCTTCCCTGAACGTCATCGGCTTAAACGGCGCCGTGGCCAACATGTTCGCCCACGGGATCATGGCGGCACTGTTCTTCTCCACCATCGGCTTCATTTACGAAAAGACCCACACCCGCTGGATTCCCGATCTGGGCGGATTGGCCCGGCAGACACCCCGCCTGGCCGTGGCCTTCATGCTGGCAGCTATGGCCTCGCTGGGCCTCCCCGGTCTGGTGAGCTTTGTGCCTGAATTTACCATATTCGTGGCCTCTTTTAAGGTATACGGTGGCCTGGCCGTGGTGGCCATTGCCGGGATTATCATCACCGCCCTTTATGCCCTGCGGGCCGGTGCCAACACCCTTTTTGGGCCGCCCCGTCCTGAGTATGACTCTCTGAAGGACATCCGGGGTCCCGAGCTGGTGCCCCTGGTTGTACTGGGTACCGTTCTGGTGGTGGGCGGTCTTCTCCCCTTCCTGCTCTTCGACATGGTCAATAGCGGCATCGTGCCCCTGATGGCCGAGATTAGCGGTGCGCTTCAGTTAGGGGGGAGTTTTTAGATGAATGTGGATCTCTCGTTGTTGGCGCCTGAGATTGCCACGGCCATCCTGGGCCTTGGTGTACTGATCCTGGGGTTGCTCGTTCCCAAAGGCTCCCGTCACGGCCTGGGCTGGGTTACGGCCCTGGGGCTGCTGGGAGTGCTGGGGTTGACCATCGCCGGGTGGAACAATCAGGGTTCCCTTTATGAAGGCATCTTTATCGTTGACCGGTATGCCATCTTCTTCAAGATAACCTTCCTCACGGCGGCCTTTCTGGTCACCCTGGGCTGTATGCGCTACGTTGACGAGATGGGCAATCAAAGCGAGTATTACAGCATGATGCTGTTTGCCACCCTGGGGATGATGGTGCTGGCTTCGGCCGGAGACTTCATGACCCTCTACCTGGGGTTGGAGCTCATGACCATTGCCTTTGTCGTGCTGGTGTGCTTCCGCCGTACCGAAACCAGGTCGGTGGAGGCCGGGATTAAATACGTGCTTCTGGCGGGAATGTCCTCGGCGGTGCTGTTGTACGGCCTGAGCCTGGTTTACGGTGTGACCGGGTCGGTGGTCATCTCCGAAGTGGGTCGGGCGGTAACCACAGAGCCCGTGCCCGCCCTGATCCTGGGCGTGGCCATGCTGGTGGCGGGCCTGGGTTTCAAGATTTCCGCCGTGCCCTTCCATATGTGGACGCCGGATGTGTACGAAGGGGCACCCACACCGGTGACCTCCTTCCTGGCCGTAGGCTCCAAGGCAGCCTCTTTTGCCATCCTGTTGCGGGTGTTTGTAGCGGCCCTGCCTGGACTGTGGGCGCACTGGACCATGCTGGTGGCCATCCTGGCCGCAGTTACCATCATTGTGGGTAACCTGGTGGCCATTCCCCAGACCAATATCAAGCGCCTGCTGGCGTACTCCAGTATTGCCCAGGCCGGTTATATCCTGGTCGGGCTGGTAACGGCCAGTGAAGCGGGGATTAAGGGCGTTATGTTCTATGCGTTCCTGTACGTCTTTGCCACCATCGGTGCCTTTACTGTGGTCACGTATTTCTATAATGTTACCGGCAGTGATGAGATCAAGGACTATGCGGGTTTGAGCCAGCGTTCGCCCTTAATGGCTGCGGTTATGGTCATCTCCATGCTCTCCATGGCCGGTATCCCACCCCTGGCGGGCTTTGTGGGCAAGTTCTATCTCTTCAAAACCATTGTAGATAATTACCTGTGGCTGGCCTTCATAGGCCTGATTATGAGTATGGTTTCAGTTTACTACTACTTGCGGGTGGCCCTGGTAATGTACCGGGATGAGCCGGCCGATAGCTCACCCATTTCGCTGAGCGGCCCTGTGGCCCTGACCCTGATCATCGCCATGGTGGGTACCCTGGTGCTGGGCATTTATCCCGGACCGCTGTCGGAAGTGGTCAACACAGCGGCTCATTCCTTCTTCCTCCCTTAGGAATAGACCGCACGTACACAGCAAACTGGAAGCGGGGTTTCAAAACCCCGCTTTTTAAATTATAGATACTGCCGCCTAACTTTGTGCCGGCGTGGAGCACTGGAGTAAGCGTAGACCACGCCGTACCTGAGCGCTTTAACGGATCAGGGCATGAAAGCGGGCGCTGGCCGCGGCCCAGTTTATGTTCTGGAAGAAAGCTTCAATATAGCTCCGGCGGTCGGTGCCGTAATCAATGTAGTACGCATGTTCATATACATCCAGGACGAGGATGGGCTGCGTGCGAACAAAAATGCCTGCATTATGGGCGTCGGCCGAGTAGTTGTGCAAAAAGCCGTCGTCCTGGTCGTAGGACAGGATCACCCACCCCCGTGAGGCCAGCCCCGAAGCTTTAAAATCGTTTTCCCAAAACTCATAAGAACCATAACTGAAAACAATAGCTTCATAAAGGGCGCCTGCGGGCCGGCCTCCCGGTCCTCCCAGGTTGCCGAAATATAGCTCATGCAGCTTTACACCATTTGTGGCATAACTCTCTTCCACCTTCAGTTCCCGCAGGGGGCTGTAGGTGGAGTTGGCCGACGCACGGTCTACCGTACGCAGGCGGTTACGTATTTCGTTGGTTTTGTTGACATAACCCTCATAAAGTTTGTAGTGCTCCTGAATGGTCCGGGGGGAAATGCCCCTTAAGCGCAGTAACTCCGGCGGCAGTGGCTTGGCTCTCACCGGGGTGAACGCTCCACTGGCGTAGCGCCCGGTAATCTGACCATCCATATGGAAATCCCCTCCCGTAAATTTCTTGTTATTATATGAGCTTCTCTTTCCATATGTTTCCTTGCCAATATTGTCAATAACTTCTTAGTTAGCTTGGAAAGGAATAAGGGAGTGTTTGGAGAAATAAACCAACAACGTGAATAATTCGGAACGGAGTGATGCAAAATGGCTGAGGAACTGGCCCTTGAAGCGAGGAACAGGGCGGGGAACTACTTCCGGGAGGGCTATAACTGTGCCGAGTCCATTTTTTTGACTTTCCGGGAACTGGTGATTCCGGAGGTGGACCGGGATCTCGTCCGCCTGGCCACCGGTTTTGGGGGCGGGTTGGGGCATGCGGGGTGCATGTGCGGGGCGCTGACTGCTTCCACCATAGTTATCGGCCTGCTCAGTGGCCGCACCGATCACCAGCAGGATCGCTTCCGCACTTATGGTCTGGCTAAAGATTTTCACGACAGGTTTGAGGAAAAGTTCGGGGTTACCTGCTGCCGGGCTTTAAACCCCCACCCCTTTGATACACCGGAACACCTGCGCCATTGTCTGAAAATTACCGGAAACACGGCCAGGCTGCTGGCAGAGTTTCTGCTGGAGAAAAAACTGGTGCCGGTAAAATAAGGAGGAACTGGTGGCTCTGCAGAGAAAAATACAGGGGCGTAAAGGCGAAGATGAAGCGGCCCGTTACCTGACTGAAAGAGGCTACCAATTGCTGAAGCGTAATTTTCGTTGTCCGTACGGTGAAGTGGATATCATTGCCCTGGACGGTCCGGTGCTGGTTTTTGTGGAGGTACGCAGCAGGTCAACGGAGAACTACGGTTTACCCCAGGAGAGTATAACCGAAGAAAAGCGTGGCCGGCTGCGCCGGACGGCCCGTTATTACCTGGCGGCCAGCGGAGGACACAGGGGGCCGGTGCGCTTTGATGTCCTGGCTATTAAATATAAACGCGATGGACGGGTGGAGTTTCTGGAACATATAAAAAATGCATTTTGAGGCAGGAAAATAAAATTTTATGTAGAAGGTAATTATTTGTCCCGGGTTCCCCCGGGAGGCAAATTTGAGCACATCTATCTGTGTACAGTTTAATAGCTTGAGATACCGGATGACAGCTGCTTGAAGGGCGGGCAATGATTGCTCTGGTATGATGAATGACGTCCTTTTTAAGTAGCTGGACGGACCTCTGGAGAGATTCCCTTCCCGTGGGAAGGGAACACCGACGGGGCAAGTTTCCGTAGGGAAACGAAACTCTCAGGTTCCAGGACAGAGGAGGTTGTGATAAGCTTCCTTCTCTGTCCTTTGTTTTTTGGGGCAGCTGGTCATAATAATGTCAGGTTGATGTCAGGAGGTATCTGCTGTGGAGAACCTACGTAAAACCCCCCTTTACGCCAGGCACCTTGAGATGGGGGGAAAAATGATTAACTTCAGTGGCTGGGCATTGCCGGTCCAGTACAGGAGTATTATTGAGGAGCACCAGGCTGTGCGGGAGAGGGCAGGCCTTTTTGATGTTTCCCATATGGGGGAGATACGGATCAGCGGCTCCGGTGCCCTGGAGCTGCTGCAGAAAGCCGTTACCAATGATGTTTCCAGACTTCTGCCGGGCCATGTTCTTTATAGTCCCGTATGTAATCCCGGTGGGGGCGTGGTTGACGATATCCTGGTGTACCGGCTGGGAGATAATGAATTTTTACTGGTGGTTAATGCCGCCAACAGGGAGAAGGATTTCTCCTGGTTCAAGCAACTGGCCGTGGAATTTCCAGGGGTCTGCATTGCAGATATTTCCAGCCAGATGGCCCAGCTTGCCCTGCAGGGTCCCCTCTCCGTACAGATTCTGGCCAGGTTAACTTCAGCCGATCCGGGTTCCCTGCCCTATTACCGGGCCAGTTTGGGTGTGGAGGTGGGCGGCGTAAAATGTATGCTTTCCCGCACCGGCTATACGGGCGAAGATGGTTTTGAACTTTATTGCGCAGCAGAGGAAGCGTGCCGGCTGTGGGATGAGATTATGACTGCCGGAGAAAAAGATGGTTTAATGCCGTGCGGCCTGGGTGCCCGGGATACACTGCGCCTGGAAGCAGCACTGCCCCTTTATGGCCATGAACTCGATGAAGATATTACCCCCCTGGAAGCAGGGCTGGAGCGCTTTATTTGCTGGCAAAAGGATTTTACTGGAAAGGAGGTGCTCCTGCAGAAGAAGGAAATGGGAGTTCGGCGCCGCCTGGTTGGTCTTGAAATGGTGGACCGGGGCATCCCCCGGAAGGGGTATACCCTGACCAGCAACGGGCAGGTTATTGGTGAAATAACTTCCGGTACCCAGAGCCCCACACTGGGGAAAGCACTGGGGTTGGGGTATGTATCCGTGGAGTCCGCGGCCGTAGATACCGTAATAGAAGTGGAAATACGGGGACGGAACTACCCGGCCAGAGTAGTACCCGTGCCTTTTTACCGGAGAAAACGCACGGTGTAAAAGGTTAGGCATGCCGGGACGATTGTTCGAGATTATATTAATTCAAGGTTTTTAAGGAGGTTTTGTTCATGTATCCTGCTGATCTGAAATATTCCAAAGATCACGAATGGATCCGCGTGGAAGGTAATCGCGGGACAGTCGGTGTCACCCATTACGCCCAGGAAACCCTGGGGGACGTGGTTTATGTAGATTTGCCCCAGGCCGGTGATAAGGTAAAAGCCGGGGAATCTTTCGGTACAGTGGAATCGGTGAAATCGGTTTCCGATCTCTATGCGCCGGTAAGCGGTGAAGTGGTGGAAGTTAACCGGGAAGTGATGGATCATCCTGATCTGATAAATAAGGATCCCTATGGTAGTGGCTGGTTGATTGTCATTGAGATGAGCGATCCCGGTGAACTGGATAACCTGATGGATGCCCGCGCCTATGAGGAAATGGTGAAAGAGGGTTGAGCCATAAATGCGGTACCTCCCCAATACAACAGCTGACCGGCAAAAAATGATGGCGGACATAGGCATAAGTTCAGTGGAGGAACTCTTCGCCGATATACCGGAACAGGTGCGGTTAAAAAGGGAACTGAACCTGCCTGAGGCCCTGGCCGAGCCAGATCTGATTCGCCATCTGGAAAACCTGGCCGGGAAAAATGGTGATACGAGCCGTTACACCTGTTTTTTGGGTGGGGGTTATTACGACCATTATATTCCGGCAGTAATCCCTGCCCTGCTGTCCCGTTCCGAGTTTTATACCGCCTATACTCCCTACCAGGCTGAAATCAGCCAGGGTACCCTGGCCGCTATTTATGAGTTTCAAACCATGATCTGTGAATTAACCGGCATGGACGTGGCCAATGCCTCCATGTATGATGGGGCTACGGCGCTGGCTGAAGCTGCAGCGGTGGCGACGGGGGCAACCCGCCGGCAACGGGTTGTGGTGTCCAGGACGGTTCATCCGGAATACCGGCAGGTTTTAAAAACATACCTGGAGCCCCGTGGTGTGGAGCTGGTGGAGCTGCCCTGTACCAATGGGGTAACCACAGGAGATAACCTGGATCGTTATATAAACCGGCAAACGGCAGCGGTACTGGTGCAGCAGCCGAATTTCTTCGGTTGTCTGGAAGATGTGTATTCCCTGGAGCGGGCTGCGAGCGGGGTGGGGGCGCTGTTTATTGTCAGCGCTGATCCCATATCCCTGGGCCTGTTGAAGCCCCCGGGGGAATACGGGGCCAGCATTGTGGTAGGAGAGGGGCAATCCCTGGGCCTGCCCCTGAGCTTCGGTGGTCCCGGTTTCGGGTATTTCGCTGCCAGGGAAGAGTTCCTGCGGCGCATTCCGGGAAGGGTGGTAGGGGCTACCAGCGATGCCCGCGGTCGCAGGGGATTTGTTTTAACCCTCCAGGCCCGGGAGCAGCATATTCGACGGGAAAAAGCTACCTCCAACATTTGTTCCAACCAGGCCCTGTGTGCCCTGGCGGCTACTATTTTTCTTTCAACCATGGGTCCAGAGGGCTTGCGCCGGGTTGCCAGCCTTTGTGCTCAAAAGGCTGCCTACGCTAAAAAACGTTTGCGTGCCGTTAAGGGAATTTCGGTGGCATTCGATGCTCCTTCCTTTAAAGAGTTTGTTATCAAAAGTGAATATCCCCTGAACCTGATCCAGGAGTCGCTATTACGTCACGGCCTTGTTGCCGGCCCGGATCTTGGACGTTATTATCCTGAACTCGCCGGTCACCTGCTGGTAGCCGTCACCGAAAAGCGTACCAGGGAAGAAATTGACCGGCTGGCTGAAGCCCTGGAGGAGGTGGTAGGATGAATAGCATATGGAACGAAAAGCTCATTTTTGAGCTGGGAGCTCCGGGTCGCCGGGCCTTCTCCCTCCCGGCCAGTGATGTGCCGGAAATGGAACTGGACTGGCCAGAAAATATGTTCCGGGAAAAAGCTCCCGGCCTCCCGGAAGTAAGTGAGCCGGAACTGGTAAGACATTATACCGCTCTCTCCCGTTTAAACCACGGGGTGGACAATGATTTCTACCCTCTGGGTTCCTGTACCATGAAATATAACCCCAAGGTGGATGAAGCCCTGGCTGCCCTGCCCGGATTTGCAGGTATTCACCCCTACTTGCCGGAAGAGCTGGTCCAGGGAGCTTTACAGTTGATTTACGAAATGGAAGCTTACCTGGCAGAGATCAGTGGCATGGACCGGGTGACCATGCAGCCTGCGGCGGGAGCCCATGGGGAACTTACGGGCATACTGCTGGTTCGGGCCTACCACCGGTGCCGGGGAGAGAATCGCACCAGGATCCTTGTTCCGGATTCGGCACACGGAACCAACCCGGCTACGGCGGCCATGGCCGGTTATCAGGTTGTCAGCGTGCCCTCGGATCAGCGGGGCGGGGTGGATGTGGCTGCCCTGGAAAAATTGCTGGATGAGCGGGTAGCGGGGCTCATGCTTACCAATCCCAACACGCTGGGGTTATTTGACGAAAACATTCACATCATTGCCGATATGGTTCATAAGGTGGGCGGGCTGTTATATTACGATGGGGCCAATACCAATGCCATTATGGGTTACACCCGTCCTGGAGACATGGGTTTTGATGTAGTGCATTTTAACCTGCACAAAACATTTGCCACGCCACATGGTGGTGGCGGGCCGGGAGCCGGGCCGGTAGGGGTGAAAAAGGATCTGGTACCTTTCCTGCCCGTACCTCTCGTGGACTTCGATGGTAAGCGTTATTATTTTAACTATGACCTGCCTCATTCCATCGGCAAAGTGCGTTCTTTTTATGGTAATTTTGGTGTGGTGGTTAAAGCTTACGCTTATATCCGCTCCCTGGGAGCCGGGGGATTGAAACAGGTAAGCCGGGATGCTGTGCTCAATGCCAACTATCTTATGGCCCACTTGAAAAAATATTTCTACCTGCCTTATGATCGTTTTTGCAAGCATGAATTTGTAATTTCGGGCAAGTGGCAAAAGGAACGTAACGGGGTGAAGACCATGGATATGGCCAAGAGGCTTTTGGACTACGGGTTTCACCCGCCGACCATTTACTTTCCCCTGATCGTGGAAGAGGCAATGATGATTGAGCCAACAGAAACGGAAAGCAAAGAAACCCTGGACCGTTTTATCGATGCCATGATCAGGATTGCCCGGGAAGCAGAGGAAGAGCCCGAAAAGATAAAGGGTGCTCCCTATACCACTTATATCGGCCGGCTGGATGAGGTCGCCGCAGCCCGGAAGCCCGAGCTGCGCTGGCGTGCCGGGAAATGAAGGTTAAGGTTTTCCCGTAATCGGCCCGGGCGGTTTACCGTCCGGGTCGCCAGGGAGGAGGCTGTATGTGTTCGTGGAGAAAATAGAAGCAGCTTTAAATTCCTGGCCCCGTCGATGGCGCCTGCTGGATACGGGGGCAGCTGACGGGGCTACCAATATGGCCATCGATGAAGCTATATTGATTCATCACAGTCGTGGAGAAGTTCCTCCAACCCTGCGTTTTTACCGCTGGGAACCGCCTACCCTGTCCCTGGGTTTTTTTCAAAACGCTCGGCGGGAAGTGGACTTCGAGGCCTGCCATCGCCTGGGTATAGGCCTGGTGCGCCGTCCTACCGGCGGCCGGGCCGTTCTTCACGACCGGGAGGTAACCTATAGCGTTACCATTTCTCAGAAGTTCCTGCCCGGCAGTGTACTGGAGACATACCGCCTGTTGAGCCAGGGCCTGGTACTGGGATTGCGGTTGCTGGGAGTGGAGGCCAGTCTTTTTAATCCGGATAAAACGCAGCGGGGGCTGCGGTCAAAGCTATCGGCCGCCTGTTTCGATACCCCTTCGGGATATGAGGTAGCGGTAGAGGGTAAAAAACTGGTGGGAAGTGCCCAGGTCCGGCAAAGGGGAACCATTCTTCAGCACGGTTCCTTATTGCTGAGCATAGATGAAGATAAACTCTTTGCCGTTCTGGCCTTTCCCTCTGAATCGGTGCGCCGGCGAGTTAAGGAGGCCTTTGCGGCCAAGGCTACTGCGCTGGACCGGATATTGTCCCGGGTGCCTGTCTACGACCAGGTCTGCCGCGCTCTGGCCAGGGGATTCGCTACAGCCCTGGAGATCGAGTTAATTCCGGCAGAGCTAACTGCGGATGAGCGTCTTACAGCTCGAAAACTGGCGCAAGATAAATATAGTTGCCTGAACTGGCACGAACAATGTAAATTAAATGACATATCTCCATAAATTAACCGTTGATTTTTGAGAACAAAGTCATTAGTATATATACTTGCCGGTAGGCAAACGGCATGTAAAAAATGGCTCTTGACCAGAATGATTAAGTCATGATACAATAACGCTTGCGCGACAGCGAGGGGGAAGTGGTCCTTGAAAACTGAACAGGGAGGTAGGCGGATGTGCAGCGGGCAAGGCTGTGCATCTGGTGAGGAAGAGCGTGTGCGGGAGTGATTCTGGGACAAAGGATTGGATGGAGAGTTTGATCCTGGCTCAGGACGAACGCTGGCGGCGTGCCTAACACATGCAAGTCGAGCGGGTAACGGAGGTCGGTCAT
>Ga0224486_100489_pt1 | contig 11158 bp, 11 predicted proteins | sample TexhydDE_CT_test_FD_172013 | JGI IMG/M metagenome (GOLD analysis project Ga0224486, IMG submission 172013) | Fracking water microbial communities from deep shales in Oklahoma, United States - hydraulically fractured wells DE_CT_test ...
CAAATCGGGTTCAGGCGCCTCCGGCCGGGCTTCCGCTTCCGCTTCGTTAAAAAGTAAAAGCTGCTCTTCTTCTAAAGGCCTGGTCCGTTCGCTGGAAACACCGAATTGCCGCTTCTTGCTTAAACGGAACTGCTCCATAAACCAGTTTAGCTTGGCGGTTAGTTCGGCATTCTCCCGTTCCAGCTGAACACAGCGCTCTTGCAGCTCTTCTATGGTCATGGCGGTGATAGATTGCGAAGTGTTCATGCATTAATGATTCGACGAATCAGCCCAAATTCCTCTAGAATCAACCACAAACAGAAAATATTTCTTTCTGGCGATTCCTATTACACGATGGTGCGTGCTTTTACCTCGGGATGGGCTTTAGGCTGTTTTAAGGGAAGGCCGTCAAGCAGCCAGCGCAGCTCCCGACGGCTTATGGTGATGGTTGCCGAAGTGGTTTCTTTAGGCCATAGGAATTTGCCCTTCTCCAGCCGGCGGTAATAAAGCCAGAAGCCATTGTGTTCCCAGTGGAGGATCTTTAGTTTATCCCTATTGCGGTTACAGAAAACGAAAAGGCAAGAAGAGAAGGGGTCCAGCTCGAACCCTTCCTTAACCAGTACGGCCAGGCCATCAATGGACTTGCGCAAATCCGTTGCGCCGCAGGCGAGATAAACCCGGTCGATGCCTGTTTCGTTTAGCATAAAGCTACCAGCACCTTAACCACCTGAGAAAGCAAGGCGGGATCAAAGCCGGATCTTACCTCGATGCTGGCCGGTCCTATTTTGACCAGTAAAGTATGGCCCTGTTCTATAGATGTCTGGTCTGTTACTTCTACCGGCAACCACCGATTTGATTTTCCCGAGGAAACTACATCCTGGTTTTTATACTTCCGCAGCCAGTACCATAATTGTTTGGGGCTAACGTCTTCATGGGTAGCGTACCATTCTCTGACTCTTTGCCTGCTCTTCTTGTATTCGGCTATCCGGGTTTCCCATAGTGCTTGCCGTTCAGCTTTGGTCATAAGGAAAAACCCTCCTCAGCGTGTTTTCTGAGAAGGATTATCCCCTAAACCTGGGTATAATGCCAAGGTGGGTTGTATTTGACGCTTACTTTTCAGCTACAGGCCCATTTTGCTCAAAGTACCTGCTAGGTTGTAGTAGCCCCTAGCTGCAGCCAATAATTCATCCACTTCAATATACTCATCGCTAACATGGGCCTGGCTTTCCCGGCCGGGCCCGAACCCGATGGTGGGTATCGCCAGGTTCCCCGCCGAACCGCTGCCGTTGGTGCAAAACCGATAGGTTTCAAGGGAGGGCTGCAAGCCTGCCTTGAAGAGGGCTTCTTGGGCTACGGCCACCAGGGGGTGCCCCTTATCAATACACCAGGCCCGGGCAAATTTTAGGCCTCTTAAAGTCTTGCCGGTGTAAGTAGTAATATCCAGGGGGGCCAGCATGACCTCGGCCTCAAGTTCCGGATCTTCAATCTGGCTTGCGTAAATTATGGCTTGAAGGGGCGCCAGAACCTGGTCCGGTTCTTCCCCCACTAGCAGACGCCTGTCGTAGGTTGCACGACATCCATGGGGAACTACCGAGGTTCCCGGGTAGGGCGACGAGATGATGTCTGTTAGTTCCATTATGGCCGGGCCCAGCAGGGAATCGGTGGGAAGCTCCAGGTGGCGAACGGCCTCTACCAAGGGCAACATTTTATACACGGCATTTACACCGACCTCCGGATTGGCGGAATGGGCCGCCCGGCCCCGGGTTTCGAGAATGATTTCAGCCCTGCCGCGCTGGCCAAAGTTGAGGTTTAGTCCGGTGGCTTCGCCGATAACCACTGCGGCCGGGCGTATTTTCGTTAGAATGTGGCTCAAAGCAACTCCTTCTGCCACTTCTTCCACCACAGTGCCGGTTACGTAGAGATCCCCGCCCCTATTTGCACCATCCTGGGCCAGGAAACCTATGGCACACACCATGGCGGCCAGGGCTCCCTTCATGTCGGCAGCTCCTCGGCCGTAGATTCTACCATCCACCAGTCGGCCCTGGAAGGGTGGGTGTTGCCAGGCCCAGGGTTCGGTTACATCCACCGTGTCCAGGTGGCCATCGAAAAGGATGGCAGGACCCTGCCCCTGGCCTGCAACGCGACCTATCACATTCCCCAGCTCATCGATCCAGGTCTCGGTATAGCCTAGAGAAATCATCTCCTGCTGGACCAGGGAAGCGATATTCTTTTCCTGGCCGGTTATACTGGGAGCCTGAATCAAGCGGCGACAAAAGTCGATAATACGCCTTTCCCTTTCAGGAGTTAACGTTTTAGCGCACCTCCATATAAGCTTTGAGAGACTTCCAAGCTGGCCTTGATAGTAGCGTCAATGCCCCTGCCGAAGACTGTCTAGGCCTTGGTACCGGTCATCAGGTTGGCTCCGAGGAGGTTATAATAGCTCCAGCTAATTCACCCGTAAATTTCCCCTTCCAAATAGCAACGCGTCCATTAACAATAACAGCTTCAATGCCTGTTGCAGTGCGGGTAGGTTCCTGGAAAGTAGCCTGGTCAGTAATAATTGCAGGGTCAAAGATGACCAGGTCAGCGTAATAACCAGCCTGAATTCGCCCCCGGAGATTAAGCCCCAAACGTGTAGCTGGTAATGATGTCATTTTTGCCACAGCTTCCTCCAAGGATAAGACTTTTTTATCTCTAACGTAACGGCCAAGTACTCGGGGAAAGGTACCATACAAGCGAGGATGAGTATGGCTACCTGAGTAAATCCCGTCACTACCAATGATAGTTGCCGGGTGTCTAAGGATCATTTCCAAGGTTTGTTCGTTAGCGTGATTAGTTTGAATGGCCAGATTACCACCTTCAATTTCAAACAGGTCCATCAAAGCATCGGCCGGATCACACCGGCGCTTGGCCCCAATCTCAGCCAGACTTAGGCCTATGCAATCTTCATTGTCCCTGTTTTTTACATTATTGATTATGAGCCTTTCAAATCCGAGAGAACTCACCATATTATCCCAGCCGGGCACGCCTTCCTGCCAGGCTTTTTTTATTGCCTGGCGTACAGTTTGGTAATGTAGGCGTTCCTGTAAAGCAGTTGTACCTCCTGCCACGGCCCAAGTGGGGAATAAGGAGGCAGCAGTTGTGGAGCCAGCTATATAGGGGTAAACATCCCAAGTTACATCCTGCCCTTCATCCCGGGCCTTATCAAGCATGGTCAGTGCCTGTTTTACCTTAGGCCAGTTGCGGGGCCCACAGGCCTTAAGATGGGAGATATGTACAGGTATGCCGGCTTCCCGGCCAATTTGCAGGGCTTCCGATATGGCTTCCAGAACACCTTCAGATTCGTTGCGAATATGAGTAACATAAAGCCCACCAAACTCGCGGGATACGCGGGAAAGGGAAATAAGTTCAGAAGTGGTAGCATAACAACCAGGTGGGTAGAGAAGGCCGCTGGATAAGCCCCTGGCTCCCTGCTCCATGGCCTCCCTTAGGATGGTTGACATAGCAGCCATTTCTTGGTTGTCGGCCTGCCGGTCTACCATCCCTAAAACTACCAGGCGAATGGAGCCGTGACCGACATAGGTAACAACATTAACGGCAACTCCTTGGTGTTTAAGGATATCCAGGTAACTACCCACATCTGTAGCCTGAAAATCAAAGGGTATTTGTCCTAGCACCGGGGCTGTATAAGAAAAAAACAACGCACAGCTGGCAGAATTACCAGGCACAAGGGAGATGCCACAGTTTCCTATAACTTCCGTGGTAACTCCCTGGGACAATTTGGGCCAGTCTGTTGGATCCTTTAGTAGTTCAGCATCGGCATGGCTGTGAAAATCGATGAAACCGGGGGCGACTACCATTCCGTTAGCATCAATAGTAGTAACCGCTGCTGCATGATCCAACCGTCCCAGCGCAACAATTTTGTCTGAACTTATGCCGACATCAGCAGAAAAAGGAGAGCGGCCGGTTCCGTCAATAACTAAACCGTTCTTAATAAGAAGAGAAAACATTTAAGTTACCCCCAAAATTATCATTTATCCCTGTCCAGTATGCTAAAGTTTCAAGGCAGGAGAATGTATTCGGCTATCTGGGTTTCCCATAGTGCTTGCCGTTCGGCTTTGATCATAACAAAAAACCTCCTCAGCGTGTATTCTTAAAAGGATTATCCCCTAAACCTGAGTATGATGCCAAGGTGGGTTGTATTTGACGCTTACTTACTATTGCCTATTATATCTCAAGATTGATTTTAAAACGCAGAAAAACTGAGGGGTTGCACGAATTATCGTAAGCTCTGTTCTACCGGTATTATCGTCAGTGAGATTGGGCTTGGCTGTGAAGGGTTTGTTGGTCGAGATGAACTATTTAGCGCTTGACTTGGAGTTAACTCCAAGTATTAAACTAATCTTACAAAATATTAGGGAGGAAGATGTTACCTATGATGAATTTTGAATTTCATAACCCAACCCGGCTCATCTTTGGTGTGGGTTCGCTAGCGCAGTTAGGAAAAGCAGTACGTCCGTATGGCAAAAAAGCACTGCTTGTCATTGGTGGAGGAAGTGTAAAGAAAAGCGGAGCATTTGACCGAGCAGTATCCAGCCTGATAGCAGCGGGTGTTTCAGTGGTGGAATTCTCTGGTGTTGAGCCAAACCCACGTCTGTCAACTGTGGTGCGCGCTGCAGAGCTGGCAAAAAAAGAAGCATGTGATGTGGTTATAGGTATGGGTGGCGGTAGCGTCATGGACGCCTCAAAAGTAATTGCAGCCTCAGTCCTTTATGAAGGACATCCCAGGGATATGCTTGTGCGGGCAGGGAAAGTGCCCAGGCTGCCGGAGCGAGCTCTTCCCATTATTACTGTTCCTACCCTGGCGGCAACTGGCTCGGAAATGAACAACGGTGCGGTGATCACAATTGACGATGAAGGAGAAAAGCTAAAAACATTCGTTCAGGCCGACGTTCTCTATCCTCGTGTGGCAGTGGTGGATTCTGAACTTACCGTGACAGTGCCCAAGAATCATACAGCTTATGGGGTTTGCGACATAATAACCCATGTGACAGAGGGTTATTTTAACGGTATAGACGGGACTCCTCTTCAGGACAGATTTGCCGAGGGAGTGATCCTTACTGTCCTGGAGTGGGGACCAAAGGCGGTTAGTGATGGAAGTGACCTGGAAGCGCGCACTCAGGTGCAGTGGGCGTCGATAGTTGCCCTGAACGGCTGGGTACAGGCAGGCGTAAACATGGTGGCTCCGGTGCATATGATCGAGCACACACTTTCCGCACTCTACGATATCCCCCATGGAGCAGGGTTAGCAGTCGTGAACCCGGCTTGGATGCGCTTTGCTGCGAGGGTCCGTCCCGAACGTTTTGCCCAATTTGCTCAACGTATCTTCGGTCTTTCGGTAACAGGTAAAGATAGCTTGAGCCTGGCTATGGAAGGTATTAACAGGTTTGAAGAGTTTTTGCGTTCCATAGGTTGTCCCACGCGCCTGTCGGAATTGGGCATTGGAGAAATTACCGAGGAAATGCTTTTCCGTTATGCAGAAGAGACCCTGAAAGTGCTTCGGGATGAAGAAGGAAGGCTTCCAGGTCGTCCCCCGCTGCGAAAGGAAGATATTGTAGAAATACTGCGTATGGCAATGTAATTAATTAAACAGGAGGGATCAGTTATGGAAAAGGTCGTTTTAAACAATGGTGTTGAGATGCCTGTACTGGGCTTCGGCGTTTATCAAATTACCGACCTAACGCAATGCGAACAGTGTGTTTATGACGCAATTATGGCAGGTTATCGTTTAATTGATACTGCAGCCGCTTATATGAATGAAGAAGCGGTTGGTAAGGCTATTAAGAGGGCAATCGAGGAAGGTATAGTAAAAAGAGAAGAACTATTTATTACTACAAAACTTTGGATACAAGACGCGGGCTACGAGTCGACCAAGAAAGCATTTGAAAAATCGCTTAAAAGGCTTCAGCTTGACTATATCGACCTTTACTTGATTCATCAACCCTTTGGCGATGTGCATTGTTCTTGGCGGGCTATGGAGGAGCTTTATCGTGAAGGATTAGTCAGGGCAATAGGAGTCAGTAACTTCCAACCGGATCGTTTGATGGATTTAATAATTCACCATGAGGTAGTTCCTGCTGTGAATCAGATTGAAATACACCCCTTCTACCAGCAAACAGAAAGCATCGAGTTCATGAAGAAATACAATATCCAGCCAGAAGCCTGGGGTCCTTTTGCAGAAGGCAGGAACAACATCTTTCAGAATGAAGTTTTGGTATCTATAGCCAAAGAGTACGATAAAACGGTTGCCCAGGTGATTTTGCGGTGGCTGATTCAAAGAGGGATAGTCACAATCCCGAAAACTGTACACAAAGAAAGGATGATCGAAAACATTAGCATATTCGACTTCGAATTGAGTCAAGAGGATATGGAAAAAATTGCAACATTAGACACAAAAAAGAGCTTGTTCTTATCGCATAATGATCCGGAAACCGTGAAACGGCTTGGCACACTTAAATTTGATGTATAGTGGGCAAATGAAAAACAGTGATTTTGAAAGGAGTATAGGAATTGGCGTATTCAAAGTTTCTTATCGCTTATTTTTCTCGTAGGGGAAATAATTATGTAGGCGGCAGGATTTTAAACCTGCCGATTGGGAACACAGAGGTAGTGGCAAAGAAAATACACGAACTAACCGGTGGTGAGGTGTTCGAAATTAAAACAGTAAAGCCATATCCGGAAGATTATACAGAAACAACAAAAGTAGCACAGGAAGAAAAACGGCAGAATGCCAGACCGGAACTTACAGATAAACTAGATGATATAGATTCTCATGATGTGATTTTCCTCGGCTACCCCAATTGGTGGGGAACGATGCCGATGGCGGTATTCACATTTTTAGAGTCTTACGATTTTGCGGGAAAGACCATTGTTCCATTTTGCACCCATGAAGGCAGCGGAATGGGAAGTAGTGAGCGCGACATCAAGAAACTTTGTCCGAATGCCAAGGTACTGCCCGGTTTAGCCATTCGAGGAAGCAATGTTAACAAAGCAGACAAAGATGTTGCAGACTGGCTTAAGAGACTTGGTATATCATAAGCGAAAGGGGAAATAAGAATGGACAAAACCGAACCAAGAAACTTGGGCAGCAGTATAATTTTTCCAAAGGGGCAACAAGTTGCAAGTGAATATTTCATAGGAAGGACCTGGGTTGAAACGCTGGTTTCTAACGACAGCATCTTTAATTGTCCAATCTATAATGTTAACTTTGAGCCGGGTGCAAGGAATAATTGGCATAAACATCCTGGCGGACAGATTTTGCTTGTTACCGGAGGAAGAGGCTATTATCAGGAAGAAGGCCGGCCTGTAAAGATAATCAAAGAAGGCGACGTTGTAAAAATCCAGCCGGATGTGAAACATTGGCATGGAGCGACTCAAAATAGTTGGCTTTCTCATATCGCGATTACAACCAATTCTCAAAAGGGTGAAGTTGAATGGATGGAACCTGTTTCTGATGAATATTATTTGCGACTTAAAATAGAAGAAGAGGCATAATATATTAGGGCAAACTTGATTTAGAAGCTTCGTTTTTTAAAATAGTAGCACGGCACGGGTAGTGCTACTATTTTAAAACCCTTGACCTAGAGTTAACTCCAAGTATTAAATAATATTGAACATTGGAGGTGAAACCACATGACGATTGCGGAAGTAAGCAAAAAATTTGGGCTTTCACCGGATACACTCCGCTACTATGAGCGTATTGGACTGATCCCCAGGGTAAATCGCAACGAAAGCGGTATCCGGGATTATACGGAGGAAGACTGTAAGTGGATTGAATTCATTAAATGTATGCGCAGCGCAGGTGTTCAAGTTGAAACGCTGATTGAGTATGTTACACTGGTCCAGCAAGGCGACGAAACTATAGAGGCCAGAAAACAAATCCTTATCGAGCAACGGGAGAAACTTCTTTCCCGCATTGAAGAAATGGCGAGAGCGCTGGAAAGGCTAAATTTTAAAATCGAACAATATGAAACTAAGCTTATCCCGGCAGAAAACAAGTTAAAAGGATTGGCGCACAACATGAAAAGACGAGCTGTTATGTGACGAGCTCAAGCAGGGAGTACGAGTTGATCCAAGGGAACATGTATGCAAGGTGTGCGCGCCCCGTCGTTAAGCTCATTTTCCAACTGCTCACGACCCCGACCGTCAAGGCTTCCCTGAAGGCGCAACCCCAAAACCTCCTGTTAAACTTTTAACTGGTTTTAACTCTATCAGGTTATTTTTCAGCAATTGATAGTATTTCAGCGGTGGTAAGTATTTAGTTGCTGAATGAATTCGGGTTTCGTTGTAAAATTGAATAAAGTTGACAACTGCTTTATACGCTTTGGCATAGCTGGCAAACTCATGACGCGATAGGCATTCCTCCTCCAAGATAGCGTTAAATGCTTCGATATGAGCGTTTAAATTCGGCGTTTTAAAGGGTATCCTTTCGTGCTCGATGCCTAGTTCCAGGCACGTCCCCTCAAAAAGGTTACTGATAAACTGCGGCCCGTTATCAGATCTGAAAATCGGTTTTTGTTTAGCTGTGTATAATTGCCGTTTAAAAAGAGCGTTTTTAAAGGTGATTACAGCATCCTTCGCTTCACAGGACAAACCGATATGGTAATCTACAATGCAACGGTCAAACCGGGAGATCTTCGCCGAAGGTAAATCTCTCCTGCCAGAGGGGTCAATTTTCGATGCAAATGAGGGTCAATTTTTAGTGTAGATCAACAGTCTAATCTGTTTTTAAGCTTTTTTTGTTTTTAACTAATTGGCTACACTATAAAATAAACTAGAAATACTGAGTAAGGATAAGAAATACTGAGCAAGGAGAAGAAATGCTGAGCAAGGGTAACTTAACAAAGGATCAAGATAGATTGTAGGCTACTATATGGATTCTACACAAGAAATGGGAGTAGACCAATCCGTTCGCTGTGAGTAAAATTTTATTTGTACGAGGGAATACAAAGGTAATAAGAGATGGAACTCCGTTAGAAGAAGTGTATATGGTAATAAGAAAGCCAGTAATTAGAAAGGCTAATAACTAATAAGAAAAAATCAATTCATGTATGGCTGGGTAATGACGCCCGGTGAAGATAGCAAAGGCGCGTGGAAGTGTGGTAGCTTCCAGGCGCCTTTATGTTTCTTTAAAGAATTTATGAGTTCTATTTAACTCAGTAATCTGTAACATCACTGAGTGATATGGGGAGGTGGCAACCGAATGTACGGTTTTTAAAGCTTTGGGGAAATAAAGCAACAACAATGATAAGGTAGTATGTTGTACAAACATATGGGGAGGAGAGAAACATGAGGCATGGTGATATCTCTTCCAGCAACGATTGTGTAGGAGTAGCAGTTGTTAATTACAAGATGCCTCGTTTACACTCAAAACAACAGGTATTGGATAATTGCCGAAGAATTGCAGACTATGTTGCGGGACTGAAACTAGGTTTACCCGGCTTAGATCTAGTTGTATTCCCGGAATATAGCACTCAAGGAATTTTATATGATTTCAATGAAATGATGGAGCTAGCTGCTGATATTCCCGGTGAAGAAACAGAAATATTTTCAAGATGTTGCATAGAAAATAACGTATGGGGAGTTTTCTCTATCACTGGTGAGAAGCATGAAGAACATCCCAAGAAAATACCTTACAATACGTTAATCCTAATTAATAACAAAGGAGATATTGTTCAAAAGTATAGAAAGATTATGCCGTGGTGTCCTATAGAGCCCTGGTATCCAGGGGATCGTACTTACGTTTCTGAAGGGCCTAAAGGGTTGAAGATTAGCCTTATAATCTGCGACGACGGAAACTATCCCGAAATCTGGCGAGATTGTGCTATGAAAGGAGCTGAATTGATTATAAGATGTCAGGGATATATGTATCCGGCTAAGGAACAGCAAAGGAAAATGGCTCAAGTTATGGCATGGGCCAACGTTTCATATGTAGCGGTGGCGAATGCTGCAGGATACGATGGCGTTTACTCCTACTTCGGTCATTCGGCGATTATAGGGTTTGATGGTAGAGTATTAGGTGAATGTGGTACGGAAGAAATGGGTTTCCAGTACGCTGAACTATCAATAAGTGCTATACGGGATGCAAGACGGAACTGGCAATCTCAAAACCACTTATTTAAATTGTTGCATCGTGGTTATACGGGAACTATTAAGTCTAATGAGTCCTCAAAAGGTTTAGCAGAGTGCCCATACGAGTTCTATCGTCTGTGGATAACTGACCCTGAAAAAGCTAGAGAGCAAGTAGAAGCTATTACAAGAAAATCAGTAGGTACTCCTGAATGTAAGATAGAAGGAATTCCTACTTCATAGCTCGTGAGTCCCCCTAACTTTTGTTAGGGGGATTCATATACTACTGTCTTGATATATCCCTTATAATTTTAATGTTTAATGATATCGGGGTGATATCATGTTGGGAATAGCACTTCTTTATGTAGGAGCTGTATTATTGGTAAACGGAGCAAATCTACTGGGCGCGGTAGAAAACAGGTCAGCTTCTATAATGAATATTCTAACGGGTGTATTAACATTTGTTATCAATCTCATAAGTCTTTTAAAAGCAAATGAACCCGCAGCGTTCTTTTCGGTGGCAACTGGTTTGCTTTTTTCATTTACATATCTCTACGTGGGCGCCACGTATATATTTGGCCTGGACACTAGCGGTCTCGGATGGTACTGTTTGTTTGTTGGACTCACTGCAATCCCGACTGCATTTCTCAATTTTTTCTCGGGGGATAATAGGTTCGGGGTCATTTGGCTAATCTGGGCCGCATTGTGGCTACTCTTCTTCTTACTAGCAGGATTGAAAAGACAAATTGGCAGACTTACAGGGTGGGCAACAATATTTACCGCAATTGTAACCTGCTGGATACCAGGCTACTTAATGCTCATCGGTAAGTGGTAAGAGCACTTCGATACTAAAATCAGCAGTTTTGCGGGCGCTATGACGCAAGTTTAATAGACTGGTTTTATTAATTTCTTCGGCCCAGTTTACCACGTAGATTCTTGTATTTTTGAAACCGACAAAACTCAGGAAAGCTGTTTAGTTCCCCCTGAAAAACTCAGGGCAAAAAGTCTTAGCTTCTCAGGAATAGGATAATTATTTTACAAAACAGAAGGA
>Ga0224486_100491_pt1 | contig 11146 bp, 9 predicted proteins | sample TexhydDE_CT_test_FD_172013 | JGI IMG/M metagenome (GOLD analysis project Ga0224486, IMG submission 172013) | Fracking water microbial communities from deep shales in Oklahoma, United States - hydraulically fractured wells DE_CT_test ...
AAGTTCATCAACGAATTCATCAAGCATCTTTCTCTGCCTTTCCGTCATACTTTCGATGACCTTTCTCATATCACCTGCATATCCAATTCCACCACCTACGGCAGTTCCAATCAACTCAGGTCTTTTAACTACTGCAAAGAACGTGATCTCACTGCCATATGTCTCGGCCACGTCAATGGCCAGCAGGGCAGCCTTCATGGAGGCAGGCGAACCATCTACAGGCACCAATATCCTTTTCATAGTCCTCCTCCATTCCTTATTCCTATTTAACTTCCCACTTTTTATATACCCTCGGGGTACTATATTATGCAATGTTATAATGTTGACAAATGCGTACCCATGGGAGCTGGAGGAGCAGTAAACAGGCAATTAACAACATATGTTCAATTCAAATATGGCCTCTTTCTCTTGTGGTAAGGCGCCTTTTTTGGTATTATATTCTAGATGATGGGTTTTAATGCCCAGTAAGCTATATACATAATCTAATTACATATGAAAAGGAGTAGTGAAAATGCCAAAGAGTAGAGGACTTAGTTTTATTATTATCGCTCTGGTATCAGCTGCAGTGCTGTTCATAGGAAGCAGCATGATGGACTCAGGTGGAGGATCATTTGCCGAGATAGCAGACGGTACATACGAAGGAACAAGTGATGCAGGAATGCATCCTGGTCTTAAGGTAGCAGTGACCTTTGAGGGTGGAAGTATAACAAATGTAGAGGTAGTTGAGCACTCAGAGACTGACGGAATATCAGATCCAGCAATCGAGGGAGTGCCTGCAGCAATAGTTGCAGCAAATTCAACCACAGTTGATGTTGTATCAGGAGCAACCCTTACATCAAACGCAATCATTGAAGCAGTAAACAATGCAATAGCAGTGGCATCAGGCAATGCGCCAGCAGTTGAATATGCAGACGGTACCTACGAAGGAACAAGTGACAAGGGAATGAACCCTGGACTTAAGGTTTCCGTAACAGTTGAAGGCGGAAAGATCACAAGCGTAGAAGTGATTGAGCACTCAGAGACAGACGGAATCTCAGACCCTGCAATTGAGGGAGTTCCAGCGGCAATCGTTGAAGCAGGTTCACCAACAGTTGATGTTGTATCAGGAGCTACATTGACATCAGAAGCAATCATGGATGCTGTACAGAATGCACTTTCAGGGGAAACAGGTGAAGAGGAACCAGCAGAGGAAGAGCCTGCAGTTGAGGAGCCGGACCTTGCAAATGTACCTGACGGAACCTATGAAGGCGTAAGTGATGCAGGAATGCACGCAGGCCTTAAGGTTGCAGTAACAGTTGAGGGTGGAAAGATTACAAGCGTAGAGGTTGTTGAGCACAGTGAGACAGAAGGAATCTCAGATCCAGCAATCGAGGGAGTTCCGGCGGCAATCGTCCAGGCAAACAGCACTATGGTAGATGTAGTATCAGGAGCAACCTATACTTCAGATGCAATAATGGAAGCCACAAGATTGGCCCTTGCAGGAGCGGCTGAAGGCGGAGCATCAGAAGATCCTGCTGAGCCTGTTGCATATGTTGACGGAATCTATGAGGGAGTAAGCGATGCAGGAATGCATGCTGGTCTTAAGGTAGCTGTTACAGTTGAAGGCGGAGTAATAACAAATGTAGAGGTTGTTGAGCACAACGAGACTGACGGTATCTCAGACCCAGCAATCGAGGGAGTTCCAGCGGCAATCGTTGAAGCCAACTCACCGAATGTTGATGTTGTTTCAGGAGCAACCTACACTTCAGATGCAATAATCGAAGCAGTAAACCTTGCACTTGAGGGAGCACAATAATCAAAAGCATATGAATGAAAATAAGAGGCTATATCACAGTTAATGTGGTATAGCCTCTTTCAGGTTTACTTTAGACCCTTGTACATGGTGATTTCCTTGCTGATGACAAGGTCCTTGGTCTTTTCGCCGTAATTGGCAAAATGCTCGGTTGTGGTGTGGTACTTGAAGTCGTCCTCGGACTTGTACTTCTCATAGAGGAAGACCTTGTTTCCAGCCATGGAAGCCTCGTAGTTGAGGCATCCCGGCTCAGCCAGGCTCTTTTCGGAATTCTCCTTGATAAGCTGGATAAACTCGTCAATCCTCTCCGGTCTGATTTCATACTTTACGGTAATAACATGTGTACTCATTGTAAAACCCCTTTCGGTTATCTTTTCTCTATATTTCTACCTCTAAAAAGGAAAACAAATCACTTTTACAGATTCTTTGATTGTGATATCAAGTGGTTTCTTAATGTTCAACTAAGCTGCCATCCTGAGCCTGCAAAGGATCCTGGACACCTCCGAATAGAACAAGATTCTTCGATTACCCTCAGAATGACAACGACCATTCCGCCTTCTGCTTTCTCGCTTTCTGCCTTATCTCAATTGTCATTCCCACAAAATACTGATAAAATGAATACATTAACTACAGAAGGAGCTGATGATAATGGAAATCAAAAGATACGAGGGAACCGGAAGAATGAGCAAGGCGGTTGTACATAATGGAACAATCTACCTTTGCGGACAGACAGCAGGTGCGGATTCACTGGATGTCAAAGAACAGACAGCAGGAGTGCTTCTAAAGATAGAGGAGCTTCTTGACAAATACGGTTCAGACAAAAACCACATCCTCTCAGCAACAATCTATTTGAAGGATATCGCCCTTTTCAAGGACATGAACCAGGTTTGGGACGCCTGGGTTGAAGACGGACACGAACCTGCAAGGGCATGTGTTGAGGCGAAGATGGCCGCAGACAACATCCTTGTTGAAATATCAATAGTGGCAGCTGAGAAATAGCAATGTGCCCGCAGGGACGTTCCCCATGGGCACTTTAGGAGAATGATTATGAAGAAGATATTATTGGTTACAATGGGAGAAAACACGGGAAAGGCCCTAAGTGGACAGCTTGATGCCCTTTATGGCAGCACCCTTCAGGTGACATGCAGGCTCCTGGAGGACCTACCCATAGATGAAAGAGGCTTTGACCTTGTTGTATTCAGCAGTAACTACGTAAGGGACAGGGCGATCAGGTCCTTCAGCCTCAATAGCAGGCACATAGTTGCCCATAGGGTGGTCAACCACAAGAATATTCGAGACCTTATAAGCCTTGAAAGGGGAATGGAGGTACTCTTTGTAAACGACGGTTTTGAATCGGCCACAGAAGCCATTGAGCAGCTGCAGGACCTGGGTCTTGACCACATCAAGTACTACCCCTATTACCCTGGGATACAAAAATATCCAAGAGTTTCAACCATCGTGACTCCGGGAGAGAGCCAGCTGTGTCCATACGGGGCATCCGATACCATTGACATAGGATCCAGAATCCTTGGCCTCTCTACAATTTTTGAAATCAACAATATTCTCTTTGGAAATCAGATCTCAAATCACGCCATAGCTGAAAGCTACCTCAAGGACATTGTTGAGATCTCAAAATCCATTGACAAGGCAGGCAAGGAGACCGGTGAGATCAAGGAGATCCTTGAAAAGATCACAAACAGTCTGGATTTTGGGGTTGCCTTCATGGACAACCAGGGAATAATCCGAAGCATCAACAGCAGGTTCGAAAAGATGCTCCAGATAAAGAGGATGGATGTCCTAAACAAGAAAACGACGGATATAGAGGGTGTAAACAAAATCCTGAAATCAGGGAAAGATACCTATCAGACAAGGGTTGGAAGCAGGAACATAAACCTGGAGATGAAGGAGGTCACCTACCAGAACAGGGTTGGCCAACTGATAAAGTCATATTACGACTCCTTCGACTCCTCAAGAGCCGCCCTATATGACAGCAACAGAAACCTTCACGACTTTGACGATTACTATTCCGTGGAGCCTGAGGTCCTTGGGATGCTGAAAAGAGCGAGAAAGTATGCCACAACCGAGGGAACAATCCTGATTCACGGTGAAAACGGAACAGGGAAGGAGATCCTGGCCCAGGCCATCCACAAGAACTCAAACAGGAAAAACAAGGCCTTTGTGCCAATAAACATAGCTGCCATTTCCTCCAACCTGGTGGAAAGTGAACTCTTCGGGTATGAGGAGGGGACCTTCACAGGAGCCCTCAAGGGTGGACGGGAAGGCTTGTTCAAGATTGCGGATGGCGGAACACTCTTCATTGATGAGATAGGGGACACCCCCCTAGACATACAGGCAAAGCTCCTGAGGGTTTTGGAGGAGAAACGGATAAGAAGGGTGGGAGGAGGCGGTGAAGAGCTGGTAGATGTCAGAATAATCGCAGCCACCAACCGGAACCTCATCCAGATGGTCAAGGAAGGCACCTTCAGACAGGACCTTTTCTTCAGACTGAATATCCTTCCTCTTGAAACCATACCTCTTAGGAGCAGGCCAGCGGATATTGATATGCTCCTTAAGATGTTCCTAAACTCATATATGAAGACCAGGAGAGTGGACAGCCTTAAGGAGATCTTCACAACCGAGACCTTGGCCATACTAAGGCGCTACAGGTGGATAGGCAATGTAAGGGAGCTGAAGAATCTTACTGAGTACCTTAGCCATATATACACTGGGGACAAGATCGGTAAGGAAGACCTCCACAGCTATATACTTGATGATGCCAGGGAGGAAATCCAATCAGAGCCGGTTGAGGACTGGATATTAAGGATGCTTGATTCCTACGGACAGGTGCCTGTGGGAAGGAAGAGGCTGCTGAAACTTGCAATTGATGCAGGATATGACCTTGGAGAAGGTCAGCTAAGGTCCATCCTGGACAGACTTAAGGATGATGGACATATTGAAACTGTCAGGAACAGGGGTATGATTCTCTCGGACAAGGGGAGACAGACCAAATAATGCAGGATAAAACCCGCCAACAGTTGGATAACATCCAACATCAGGCGGGTTTATGTTGAGGGACAATTTTAAAAAGTCAGTAAATATGCCGGCTCTCCTTTGAGACAAACTTGGCATGGATATTGCAACAATAAATTCATATAAAAATTCAAGGAGAGTGATTGTATGGAAAAGAAGGAGCAAGTTAGAAGAAAGCCTACCCTGATACAAGGTCTTATACCTATTCTATTCATGGTTATAGCATTGACGGTGGGCGTTGGAGTACTTAAGCTTAGAACGGAACCAATCATAATACTTTCAGCGTTTGTTGCTGGGATCATCGCTTGGAGACTTGGCTACACCTGGAAGGAAATGCAGGACGGGGTCATCGACAAGATTGCAAGGGCTCTTCCCGCAACCCTGATTCTATGGAGTGTTGGACTACTTATCGGATCATGGATGTTCTCTGGAACAGTGCCAATGATCATCTATTACGGCGTTGAGATCGTAAATCCACAGTACTTACTGGTAACAGCCTTTATAATCTCTGCAGTGCTGTCAACGGTGACAGGAACCTCATGGGGTTCAGCAGGAACCATAGGGGTTGCAATCATGGGAATCGCAGGAGGACTTGGGGTATCACTGCCGGCAACAGCGGGAGCTGTGGTTGCAGGAGCATATTTCGGTGACAAGATATCACCACTTTCAGATACCACTAACCTGGCACCCATAGCAGCGGGCTCAGAGCTATATGAGCACATCAAGCACATGTTCTGGACCACAATACCTGCAGCAATAGTATCACTGATCGTATACTTCATAGTTGGAATGAACTCGGCAGGTGGAGCAAGCACTCCTGAAACCGTCTTGGTTCTTCAGGACCAGCTGAGCCAGATGTTCAATTGGAACCTGATTCTCTTCCTGCCGGTTCTTTTTATCATAGCAGGTTCGCTTCTCAAGTGGCCTACAATACCTACAATGCTTGGAACAAGTCTTTTCTCAGTACTATTGGGAATATTTGTCCAGGGCTACACCCTGAAGAACGGTTTTGTATCCCTAATCCAGGGCTTTAACGTAAGCATGACAGGATTTGCAGGAGAGGTTGCACCAGCAGTCAACACCCTGATTAACAGGGGTGGGGTAGTGTCTGTAACCACAACAACAGTCCTTATATTCTGTGCAATGGGCTTTGCCGGAATAATAAGTGTATCAGGTATGCTTGATGTTGTACTTGAGGCACTTCTTAGCAAGGTCAAGACAACAGCAGGTATCATACTTTCAACAATCGCATCATGTGCTACAGTTGCATTTGTAACAGGAAGCTCATACCTTTCAATCCTTATACCGGGAGAACTGTTCAAGGATGCATACGTGATGAGAAACCTTCATCCAAAGAACCTTTCCCGTACCCTTGAGGATTCCGGTACTGTACTTGTACCATTGATACCATGGTCAGCTGCAGGAGCATACATGACTGCAACACTGGGAGTATCAACAATTGAATATCTTCCATGGGCGGTCCTTAACTACATGGGTATAGTATTTGCAATACTACTTGCAGTTACAGGCATAGGAATAACAAAGCTTGACGGAGGTAAGAAGGAAGACAAGGAGGCATTGGGTAATGCTGTTAATCAAGAAGGTTAATCTGTTCTCACCGGAAGCACTGGGAACAAAGGATGTAATGATAATAAATGACAAGATATTTGAAATAGGGGATAATCTGGAGCCCATATCGGACCATATGACCGTGATTGACGGCTCTGGCAAGACTCTGATTCCTGGACTCATAGATGGCCATGTCCACCTTACAGGGGGCGGTGGAGAAGGAAGCTTCAGGACAAGGGTTCCTGAGATTACCCTTTCAAAGCTTATCGAGGGCGGCATCACCACAGTCGTGGGACTGCTGGGAACAGACTCAACAACAAGAAACGTGGAGAACCTTGTGGCAAAGGCAAAGGCCCTCAATGAAGAGGGGATCACCAGCTATGCACTTACAGGATCCTACGGATATCCCTCGGTCACACTAACCGATTCAGTGAAGAAGGATATAACATATATCAATGAGATAATTGGGGTCAAGATTGCAATATCAGACCACAGGGCCCCCAGCACCACCAAGGAGGAGCTGGCAAGGCTTGCCTCTGATGCAAGGGTTGCAGGCATGCTCTCGGGCAAGGCCGGGGTTGTGGTTACCCATATGGGGGAAGGCAAGGGAAGGCTGAAGCCAATCAGGGATGTCCTTGAAAACTGGGACCTGCCAATGAAGACCTTTATCCCAACCCACGTAAACAGGAACGATGAGCTCTTGAAGGAGGCTCTGGATTACGCAAGGGATGGTGGAACAATCGACCTTACCTGCGGAATCTATGACGAAAGGACTCCTGGAAGGGTAGTTGCCGAGGCCATTAAGGCAGGAGTTCCAGGTGAAAACATCACCATAAGCTCAGATGGCTACGGCAGCTGGAGTAGGTACGACGAGAAGGGAAACCTTCTAAAGATTGGAGTATCATCTGTTTCAAGCCTATACAATGAGCTGACGGAGACAGTTAAGGCTGAACTCCTAAGCCTTGAGCAGGCACTGCCATTCTTTACAACAAATGTTGCCAGGGCACTTGGACTGGAGAGGTCAAAGGGGAGGATTGCCAAGGATATGGATGCGGATATGCTTATCCTTGACGGTGACCTAAACCTTGACTATGTCATAGCCAGAGGCCAGGTAATGATGAAGGAAGGCCAGCTAGTGGTTAGGGGAACATACGAATAAGAATAAATCTACCCAGGGGGACTGTCCCCCTGGGTAGATTTATTCCTATGCCCTTTTAAGCTTAAAGCCCTTTTCCTTCACCGTCTCCACAATAAGACTGTAAAGTGGGAGTATGTAGAGGTAGACCGAATACAATATGCTGCTTGTGGGGGCATCAACCGCATCTAGGACAAATGCCCCGGCTATGCTCCATGGAATGAGGGGAGCTATAACAATGGAGGTGTTTTCAAGATAGATGGCCAGCTTGTACCTGTCCTCGACAAGGTCCTGGTTAAGCTCATAGGTCAGCATGGTGGCCAGGGTCTGGTTGCAGCTGATTACGCTCATGACTATTCCAGTCACCAGGGTTGTGAAGAATGAGCTGCTATGGCTTGACAGAAGGTGGACCCAATCCCTGATTCTGGATATGAGCCTGGTGTTTCTGAATATACCAAAATATGAGGATGAGATCGTAACTATGGACACTGACTTGACCATGGATATGATCCCACCTCCATCCATCAAAGCCGCCAGCTCTGGGTCTGTGGAGGAGTAGCCCGCAAGGGCAGTCTTAAGAATATCAAAAGGGGACATATCCTGGTAGACAAGGCATATGACACTGCTGACCACTATGCTTGCAAGCATGGTCTTTTTAAGGTTCAGCTTGAAGAAGGGCAGCACAATTATTATTACCGACGGTATGACAGCTGCAAATACCAGGTTGAAGTTGTCACTGAACATGGAAAGTGCTTCCGTTGAAACCGGGGATGAACTGTCCCCGTGTCCTGTCAGGGCATATATGGCAATTGTAAGGATAAAGGGTACAATTGATGTCCTTATCATATTCCTGATGTTTATGAAGAGATCGGTCCCTGTAAGCTCGCTCACAAGGGATGCGCTTGATGACATGGCTGAACACCTGTCACCGAAATAGACGCCGGAGAGGATGGCTCCTCCTGTGTAGAAGGGGTCTATACCAAGGGACAGACCAATGGTCATGCAGATAACACCCATGGTGCTGGCTGAACCGAAGGAGGTTCCAATAAGCACAGACATCAGGCAGCAAAGGAGAAAGGCAAAGACCACAAAATACCTTGGATCTATGTACTGGACGGAATGGTAGATTATGTAGGGGATGGTGCCGCCGGCCCTCCAAAGGGCGGTGAGGATTCCAATCAGGGTAAGGACCATGATAACAGTCCTGGCACTCTTGATCCCCTTCCATATCATAGAAAGGATGCTACTTGGAGAAAAGCCTCTGTAGAACGCATAAATGACAAATGCAATCAGACCTAGAAAAAGGGCAAGGACCAAGGACAGGCCTGTTGCTATGCTGTATAGTAGAATGGATGTAAAGATCATAATGGTTGTGAATTCAGCCATGTCAGCCTCCATAAGTACCAGCAAATCTCAGCCGGTAGGATAAGATTATATTATCACAAGACAATTTGGAAATCCATGACCTGGAAAGGACCAGTCAACATTTTATTCCGTGATATGATGGGAAATGCTTTGGGTAAGATACTACTAGTATAAACTTAGGGGAGGAGATTTTGTGTCATATATTAGTGAAGGAATTAGAATAGGGAATATGTATGTCAATAACAGACTGGTCCTGCCGCCCATGGAAACTGTTTCAGGTAGCGAAAAGGGAGAGGTAAAGGAGGAGACCCTTACCTACTATGACAATATGACCAAAAGTGGCCTTATAGGCCTGGTAATTGTTGAACACTCATATATCTCGCCAGAGGGCAAGGCAAATGCAAGACAGCTATCAATAGCTGAGGATGACAAGGTTGAAGGTCTAAGAAACCTTGCCAATACCATAAAGGGAAATGGAAGCAAGGCTGTAATACAGCTTAGTCATGCAGGCAGCAACGGGCCTGAGGGTGTTCAGGGTACAGAGTGTGTAGGGCCATCCCCCGTAAAGAATCCAAGGAAGAAGAATGATCTGATGCCAAGGGAGCTGACTGCTGAGGAAATCAGAGCCCTTGTGGAAAAGTTTGCAGAAGCGGCAAAAAGAGCAAAAGATGCTGGATTTGATGGTGTCGAGATTCATTCAGCCCATGGTTATCTACTGAATCAATTCCTGTCACCATTGACAAACAAGAGAAGTGATGAGTATGGAGGAGAACTTATGGGAAGAATCCGCTTCCATCTTCAAGTAATTGAGGCGGTCAGGGAAAAGGTGGGAGAGGATTATCCTGTATTCATGAGACTTGGAGCCTCGGATGACATGGAAGGCGGAACAAGGATTCAGGACAGCATGGAAGCGGCAAAAGTACTTGTTGCAGCGGGGGTCGACGTGATAGATATCACCGGTGGAATGTGTGGGTTTATGGGACCTCAATTCACTGGGCAAGGCTATTTTTCCAAGTGGAGTGAAAGTATAAAGCAGGTGGTGGATGTGCCTGTAATTCTTACAGGAGGGATAACTGAGCCTGAAGCAGCAGAAAAGCTACTTGAGGAGAAAAAGGCGGACTTGATCGGAGTAGGTCGGGCAATACTGAAAGACCATGACTGGCCAAGAAGGGCCATGTAAGACAAGGGGACGTTTCATCTGTCTTTTTTGGCTGTAGAGAACAACTTTAAACTTCTAATTTTGAACATTTAGTGTTATTATTAACAGGGGTGGTAAAATGGCTAGAGGACCTAGGACAAGGAGTGAATCTGGAGTATACCATGTGATGCTTAGGGGTTTGGACAAAAGGGACATATTCCTGGATGATGAAGACCGGATCAGGTTCATTGATGGACTTGGCAAGGCGAAGGAAAAGTCGGAATTTGAGCTGTATGGATATTGCCTGATGGACAATCATGTACATATCCTGCTGAAGGAGTCAGAGGATATCGGAACAATCGTCAAGAGGATCACTGTTGGTTATATCGGCTGGCACAATCAGAAATATGAAAGGACCGGCCACCTATTCCAAAACAGGTTCAGGAGCGAACCCGTTGAGACGGAAGGCTACCTACTAACGGTTCTAAGGTATATCCATCAGAATCCTGTTAAAGCCGGACTAACTAGAAAGCCACAGGACTATAGGTGGAGCAGCTACGGAGACTACATGAAAATCTACAGCAGTTCAGAAGCCATGATTGATGGAGCTATTCCATTAGCATACTTCCCTAGCCGTGGGAGCTTCGAGGAATTTATGGTTACCGAGAGTGAGGACGATGTACTGGAATACAGGACAAACAGTAATCCCAACGATGAGAGCTTAAAAAAAATAATAAAATTGGAATATGGAATCAATAATCTTGAATCATTATCAAGAAATGACAAGGCAAGGCTTGCCTATAGGATTTACAAAAAAGAGAACACCAGCATTAGACAGCTCAGCAGGGTTCTGGGATTGGGCAAGACAATTGTGGAGAATGCAATAAAAAAAGACGCGGGGACGTTTCAGACGTCTTATGAATAAGAAAGGCAGGGCCAATGGCTCTGCCTAAAATCATATCCAAAAAAGACGGATGAAACGTCCCCCTGTCTTACTCAGCCTCTGTGCAATCCTTCAGTATCTCCTTGACCCTGACTTCATCCTTCAGGCTGGTCAGAACAACCAGGGTATCCTCGGCATGAATTACCGTCTCCCCGTTTGGGGTGATGTCCCCTC
>Ga0224486_100493_pt1 | contig 11107 bp, 13 predicted proteins | sample TexhydDE_CT_test_FD_172013 | JGI IMG/M metagenome (GOLD analysis project Ga0224486, IMG submission 172013) | Fracking water microbial communities from deep shales in Oklahoma, United States - hydraulically fractured wells DE_CT_test ...
TCTATTTTGGAACTTCCAATTCCATTTATTGGCATGTTGGAAGAAGGGTATTTTTTTGTCTTTTTGCCCTTTAAATGCCTCAAAAATTTTTTAATTACCCCCTTGACATTTTACCGTTTGTCTTTGTGTCACTCTTTTTTATTTGCCTCCCACCAATATTTAAACAAGGATTTAAGCGAGGAATTCGTTTCAATTTCGGCCGCATTATGTTTCTTTGTTTCCTTGAGCACCAAAACTCCACTAATACCAACTAAAATCCCTGCAACCAGTCCTACTGCTGTAAAATCCGGTGAAAACAAGCCTGAAATTATGCCAAAGACGATTAAAAGTTTGCCTACAGTTCGTGGTGCTTTAGGAATATTTAAAACTGCAATTAAAGAAGCTATAAATCCCAACAATGACAATACGTCAGCAATAAAAGTGTCGTCCATTAGAAATGTAATTAAAAAAGCACTAAATAACAAGCCGACAATAGAGCCAATTAAACCAATTATATAAGCATTTCTAAACACATCTACTTCCCCCATTCAAAATGTAGTCAGTAATAAATATACGACAAATTTAAATAAATTCCTTTATTTTTTGCGCAAACTATTGCTATATATTTTTTCTATTTTTGTTGCAATAGCTTCAGCAATCTCTTCAGGATCTGCTTTTGTATTGTTAACATATACGTTTATCACCGGATTGAAATTTGTTGTAGATGTAGAAAAAGAAGAATACTCTTTGTTTTGTGTGCCAAAAGAGGTGCTTTCACGAGGATATATCCCAAGCTGCCTGCCGGTTTCTAACCACAAATTCATTGCTCTGCTTCTATATCCCGACAATGGTATTATAGCTTCTGGACCTGCTTCAGCTACCAATGCCAAGTGAGGTTGTGTAAATATACCTCCTGCTGCATGCTTTGGAGCTTCAATTGCAGTTCCTTTAAAAATTGGCTCATTGGCTGGTATTGTTTTTTTGGTTTGCTCAAATTTTTCAAACATTTTACTAGTTTCCCTTACTTTTGCTTCAACGTAAGCTTCTGTTCCTGGAATTTTACGTGCAATAGCTTGAGCACCGCCAACAATCCATTCCAGCAATTTTTTTATCCAAGGTGCAACTATAATTCCTACTGCTATAGCAACTTTTAACTGAATAGGTCCTGGAGTATAAATCCCTGCTAAAATACCAAATACCACAGCCGCTATAGGATTATCTAAAATAGCATTTGCAAGAGCATTAACAAGATTTTCGCCAAGAGCTATTCCTAAATCAGCACCTAACTTAACCATTTTGGGTATTACTATTTTAGCCGCTTTATCAATTAAAATTCCTAATTTTCCACCCCAATCCGCTTGCTGCCAATCCTTTCGCATAGTTAATTCATCAAAAAATTTTTTAGCTGATTGATAAAGGTATTCAAATTTTTCTCCCACGCGTCGACCTGCATCTTCAAGTTTCCTCTGAAATTCTTGAAATCTTGCACTTGAATAGTCTGTTGCATCTACTAAATCTAGCAAAATTCTTTTTACTGGTCCCCCCATACCTTTCCCAAAACTATATACAGCCAGTCGAGCAGTATCTTTCAGCGTTGACATTAAACCACTTAAACTTTCTGAAAGTTGTTGCATACCACCGCCAAAACGTTTTTCTAAAGTACGTACTATTGCTTCCATTGCTTTTTGTGCAGGAATTCCTTTTTTCCCTATGTCACCAAGTTCACTTTCAGCTACTCCTAATTCTTTAGCAAATATATTGAGAGGCACTCTAAGGTTTAGTGCTACTTGTTTTAAATCCTGCAAATTGAGTGTACCTGCAGAAGCAATTTGTGTAAAACCAATCATAGCATTTTCTATTCCAGACATTCCTGCACCAGTACGTCCAGCAGCATCTCCAAAAGCTATTAATGCTCTTTTGGCTTTGTCATATGAATACCCAGCACCCATTAACATTATCATCGATTGTTGCAAAAAAGGAAATTCAAAAGGAGTTTTAGCTGCAAACTCTACTAAATCTTCAAAAGCTTTTTTGCCTTTTTCTGCACTCCCTAAATAAAAATCTAAAGACATTTGGGCTTGCTCAAAATCTGCTGCTAATTTCAAAGGAAAAGTTACAGCTGCAGTAGCCCCAGCTCCAGCGCCAAGGAGGGCGAGAGGACTGGTAACAGCGCTTATTATACGTCTTAATACATTTGTCACTTTATCTTTTGCATCTAATACAACTGTCCAAGTTTTAGATGTTATGCTTCTTAATACAGATGCTATTTCTTTTGTTTTAGTTACTACCCGCTCACGTAAAGTAACCTGAGGTTCAGCTTTTATACTATCTATGTTTCTCAATTCTGACATTGCCTTACTGAGCTGTTCAAAAAGTTCTCCTCTTAATTCGGCTATAGGCCCTGCTCTTACATTATCTAAACCAGAAAGTGCAGATTTTGCTTTTACTATTTCATCCAACAAAGGTCCTTTCATTTCAGCGACAACATCTACTTTACCTTTATTGAGGGCATCCAAGATGGCATTTACTCTTGTTACAACAGCAGAAACTCTATCTTGAACAGTAATAAGAGGAGAAGCTTGTTCAACGCTTAACTTTTTTATTAATCTATCAGCTTTCAACACACTTTCTGTAAGCTGGTCTTTAATCTTCATTACTGGTTCAATTTTGAGGCTAACAATACTCTGAAAGTGTTTACGTATCATTTCATTACGTCTTCTTGCTTCTGTCTCAAAATGATTTATTCGCTCTCTAGCTCGTGCTATAGGAGCTTCGCTTTGGTCTTCTACAATAATAGGTATTTCTATACGATATACTTCATGTTCTGCCATCTTGTGCCCTCCTCTCTATCTCGTTACACTGTTCTTTCTCCGCTTCTAATCGAACAATCATAGATGCTAACACAAAATCCTGTACCTTCTTTGGCTTTCTATAAAACTCATCTGGAGTAATACCAGTCTCTTGAAAGATATAATGCAGGAGGGTAGCTTTCCCTCCTGCTTTTATGAGTTTTTTAGTGTTTCAATTGAATCGTCGTTCTCTTCATCTGTATATCCGCTAAGCTTTTCGATAAGTTCTATTACTTTTTCTTTTTCTCCTCTTTTTAAAACTTTATCTATTACCTGCCACCCAGCTACTACATTTGCTTTATTCCACAGTTCTTTATTATCCCATATTGCTTTTCTATCTTCAGGATGTGTTGCGGTATAAATAACTAATGAGTTAAACTTAGCGGTATTAAATTCCTTAGGTATAGCTATAGCACCCAATCTTCTATCTTTTGCAACTTTTGTTGCTTGGTCTCTGCACTTTTCAAATTCCTCATCATCAAGTCCTCTTACTCTAAAAGAAAATAATTTTTTACCATCTCTTATTACTTCAAAAACCTCATACTGTACTATAGTCTCCATTGCTTCTAAAACACCAGCAATATCTCTTAAAATTATATCTTCATTAGCTAAAAGTTCATTTTTTTTAGCCTCGCCCATATTTTACCCCTCCATCATTCGTTATGCCCTCGTAATATGCCCATGAAGTTAAGAACAGCATCGGGTTCTCCGTCTTTAAGTGCTGCTACAACTTTTTGCAACAATCTTGCATCTTTTATAACTGTTTCAGTGAACGTAAGAGTTACACTATAAGCCTGCTGGATAGCCCACTTAATCTTCTTACCGGCAGGCTGATAGTCCGAGTTATCAAAATTAATCTGCGCCTGCCACTCATTGACTTCGGCGAGGAAGTTGCCGTCGCCGTCGTAAAGCTCGCCGTCGTAGCCGCGCAGGATATTGCGCGGGTCGAAGGTGCCGGAATCAAGCAACTGCTGCAGTTCAGGCGGTTGGTTAACCCTGAAGAACCATGCACGGGTTATTACTTCGCCGGTTTTCACGTTAGCTATATCAATATTCCCATCAGGGACGCAATCCCTAAAAATATATCTTCCATCAGCCATTTACTACACCTCCAAACAAAACATCTTCTAATACTTGGCTAGCTTCGCCGCCTCGGATGACCCGTTCGGGTAACCGAAGCACATAGTAGCCTCGCTTCTTCAGATACGTGTCCTTGGCCTTGTCGCGTCGAATAGCTTCCGGTTGCGAATGCCACCACTCGCCGTCACACTCTATTACTAAGTTCTTCAAAGAAACATAGATATCTACGAAGTAAGGGCCAATCCGTTTTTGGGTTTCATATTCAACGCCCAAGGCATCAAGGATTTCCCACACAGCTCGCTCAATTGAAGTGCCAGCCGTAGCGCCTACTATGCGCTTAGCCCATTCGGTTCTTTCTTCAGGCGAAAGCATGTCGAGATAACGCTTCAGCCCATTACTTATTTTCTCGCGGTGTTCTTCACTGAGTCTTTTGTCTTTATTCCATGTCGGTTTTCCTTTTAACGCCTGACTAATTTTCTTGCGAACTGAATCTGGTTGGCGCTTACCCTTGTTCACTTCACGCATCTTTTTACGTAACTCTTCTGACTGATACCAAGGCTTGCGGGCTTCGAGTACCGATGCGCGGTACTCCTCATCTTGCCAAAGCCTACGAACAGCTTCACTTATTTTGCGTCGAGTTTCTTCGTTGGCCTTATGCCCCTTGCGTAATTCGATAAGTTTCTTAAGGTGGTCATCCGTAAGTTTACGTCCTACGCCTTTGCCTTTACGTGCTTCAGAAATCTTCCTACGCCACTCCGGCGAACCTCTCTTGGCCATGCAAATCACTCCAATTACTAACCCTGAACTAAAGGCGGAGCAAAGCGGAATTGGAACGTGATATATATCTTCTCAAGGCTATCAAGGTCATCGACTGCCACAACAAACCACGCCGAATCTCTCGCAGGAGGATTATTCGGGTCTTCCCAAATGCTACCGCCTAGCAACGCTCCCTCTGCTATCATCTTGTTAATAATACCCTGAGCAGCTGCGATCAGGGTTGCACGGCCATCTGGGCTATTAGTAACCTTACCAACTAACGGCTCCCACGTAGCTGCAATTCTATCCATTAAGTTATCCCTGGTTCTGACACGTCGGATTTTCCGCCAACCCATATCCATATCTGCGGTAGGCACCACGAAAGTGTTAATCCCATACTCGATCTGAACCATTTTTTGGGCCGACATGGTGTACACCAAAGCGCCAGACTGAATGGCTTGCTCGATTTCGGCATTGGTAAGTGCACCGACGAGTTCTGTAGCACCCTTCACCACAGCATGGGTGAGTGATTCGGTGATGTTGGCCGCCGCAATCATACCCGCAACTCTAGCGGCTGCCTTGTATCCTTCTCTTATTACACCATCACTGCCTTTAAACCCGTTAGCCACATAGACAATAGCCGGGTCGTTGAAGGCTCTGGCATTGGCAAGTCTAGTGTCAAATGGTACTTTGGTCGGTTCGCCTACAACGGCTATGACCCTCTTCCCCTCATTGCGCACCCGGTCGATGTAGGTCTGCACCATAACATGTGTAGCCGGGTCTTCGCTATCCACCGCTAGTACATTCCAATCTATTGCTTCAATTGCTGTAAGCCCAGCGCTGTAACTTGCGCCATCCACAGTCGGGTCCTGGCCGCCGGTTAGCGCCTGCTGAGTTACAACAGCTAAAGTGCCATTACCATCTGCCAGCTTTGTGGCAGTGATGTATGGGCTGTTAGAAGCGTTCACAGCATCGACAAGCGCCTGTGTCTCATTTGTTCCTTTTGCAAAAGTAATCGTCTGTAGTAAAGTTGTCCCCTCGTAAAGTAAAAGTTCTCTCTTGTTTGTATCTGTAAGAGAATCCCTCACGGTAACCTTAAAATCGTTGCCACGTATTCCCTCATATTTTGCAGTTATAGTTACTACATCCGTCGGAGTAGACGCAGTATCTTTTAGAGTTATGGTAGCCTTGGCTCCACCGCTACCCAAACGGTAGCCCACAACTCTACGGCAGCCACCACGAAATGCTTCAAGGGCGGTGTCAACAGTACCGCTATTTCCAAAGGTAGCAGTAACCGCATCAGCGTTCTCAAGATAAGTTACCTGTCCCAGATGTCCCCAGGAAGCACGAAACAGTGCTGCAACAATGCCCTGTGGAATTATTGCCTCTTGCGGTTCACCAATATTAGTCACACGAACATAAACGCCAGGTCTTATTTTTTGTTCACCTGTTTGAAAAACTATGCCTGCCATTTATCCATCACACCTTCCTTTCAAGGAATGCTTTAATCGCCTTCTCGGCCTCCGCCCTTGTCATGCTGTCCTTGCCGGCCAGCCGCAAGGCCCCGGCCACTACTTCCGATCTCACACCGAAAGAAGAAGCCGCTGCAATAAGTTCGTCGCGGCTGTAAACAGGCTCTTGTTCCTGCACTTGTTCAACAGAAACGGCTTTTTCCTTAGCCAATTATCTCACCTCCCCAGCAACTGCACCGCCAACAACAGCTCTGCCCAAAACCTCAGCTTGAGCAGTAGGTTGCAATACTCCAAATCGGGTTGTTAACTGTATTTGCCCTTTTCGCATAGGATCAGCCTCACTATCAGCGGAGATTTTCATAAACTCGAATGGGCCACCATCCGCCATTATAAGCCTGCGCTGTTTCACCAGTCCTTCTGTAAGTTTTCGCACCCAGGTAAGCCTTACTGCTGCATTGGGCGCTAGAATATGTCCTGCTATTTGCGCTTCGAGCCAGTTCACCGCTGCCGTAATCTGTACAGGTGCTATTCGCACTAATCGCCAATAAATTCCCGGAGCAGTATCAGTGGGAGACCATGTTGCAGGGTCCGTATGCACTTCCGGAAAGGTCATTATTGTCCAGTTTCGCAGAGCTGTTACTGGATCCGGATCAAATGTAAGACCATCAAGCCAACCTAAAGCAAAAACCCGGAAGCGTAGACCACGAGTGATAGCATCCCATTCCTCATCGACGAAGTCCTGGCCGGTAGTGCCAATGTAGTCGGCAAGATATTGCTCTCCCGCTTCTGAAAATCGTGTTCGGTGTAATGTATTGATAACCGCGTTAGCAATTGCGTCTACCTGCTGAAAAGTAGTCCGTTGAACGTAAGGCCATACCTCGACAATTGTAGAAAATGCTGCCCAGTCTGCCTCTGGATCTTGCGCGCCTTCTCTAAGCACTAAAAACGGCTTTTGTGTATTTACTCCAGCTGCCTGAGGCTCATAAACACGCCCCTGGACCTGTGATACGCCATCAATTAGCAATTGTCTTATAGTAGCTCTCATGTTTAATCACTCCAGTAATCAATCACTGTTTTACGAATGCGCGATAAGTGAGTATCCACGGTCGGACCTATTATTGCTCTGGCTTTCATACCAGGATGTGTAACTTTTTTAACAGGATGTTCAGCGCCTTCCCAGTATAATGCTTTCTTGTTAACAGGTTTTATCATGAAAGGCTTGCCCTTTGGTCCGTATTTTCCTGTCCCTTCTTCCAGATATCGACCATATTCAACACCATGGGAGAGATAAAGCACCAATTGTTCTCCCCGTACATCCACTCCAGCATGCAAGCCTTGTCTGGCATGTCCTGTTCTATCCGTCCAGGGAGCATGGGTTTTAGCATAGTTTTCTAATTGCCCGGCCCAGTCATCAAGGAGAGTATAGAGCCCAGCTTTCTTCCTTTCAATAAATTCTCTTGTCTGGTCGCCTAGCGCCATTTAACTCACCTTCTCTAAATCAGCTTGATAGCCAACAAGCTCACCTTGTAAATACTGTGGATAAACTGCTTTAATGATGAAATGCCCTGCTGGTGTATCAAATTCATCTAGCACATTAGGGCCCGCTTTTATGTCGGCATTATAATCAGCCAATAGGCCCCAGCCTTTATCTATTTGCTTTGTTCCTGCTAATGTTGAAACATCAACCGGTACTCTATTTCCTTCCGTAAAAATTCTAACTATAAAAGGGCCTTTTGTACTTTTTACTTCATCAAAATAACCACCCACGTCCTTTTTCTCGGTTCGCTGGATGGTTATCGTCACCGGATTCTGCTGAATTGCCCAGGATATATGCTGCCGCCGGAGTGTCACTAAATCCATTTTACAACACCTCCGGCGGCGTTAGTCTCAATATCATGCTCCCCATGCTGCTGGCGGCCATGCGGCCATAAGTCTCGGCCATTTTCAGTGCATAATCTATCATTTCCTGCAGTTTCCGCAGGTCATAACGTTCCTGCCCTACTGCATAACTTTCAATCTGCCCGAGTTCTCGTTGAAACATTCCAGCTTTGAGCGTCCACCCAGCGGCAGCGGCTTCGTAGATATTTGCAGCATCAATTAGTAGTTCGTCTATATCCGCATCAAGAAAGCGGGTATCTGCATCACTTCCGCCTTCTGGTATTCTTTCGTCGAGAAGCTTCCTCAATTTTGTTCTCAATTCCGGTGTCGGTATCATCTTTTATCACCGCCTTATATTTAGGGCAGTTATGTTCAAGTGAGATAGATTCTATTGCCCATCTTCTAGCTGGTAAATCCGGGTGGCATTTTACTGCTGGTAGCATAGAAACATCAGCGTCTGGTACCCACGGATACCAGACGCAATCTTTGCATCTAGCCATTTATTTCACCTTCTTTAGCTTGGAAGAGTTAGTTCCTCTACAGCATTTGCCGGAGAGGCAACTACGCCACGACGTGCTCTGGCTACAATAGCATTTTCGATAAGTCTGGTTAAATCCGCACCGCTGGCGTCTATACGTAGGTCATGCTTTACGAGTTCTCGGAAATATTTTTGCGGTTCAATGAGATATGCTTTGTTTGGATCTACACCAGGATACTCGTAAGTCTTTTCACCTACAACCGTGCTCCATCCATCATAAAATATGAGAGTATCTATCTGGCTAATAGCTGGATACACGGTCCCGCCAATCTGCATCCTCTGTAGACATTCCTCTATATCCCACCTGCGGGAGCTGTGAGCCAATAACACCGTAGGTCTCCTAGGTGCTCCAGTGTCCGTATTTTTATCCTGGCTAGCATGGATCAATCCTGCTTTGATTGTATTGCGGAGTCTCTCCAGTAAAGTTGCGCCGGTCGTATCAGCCGCAGTTTTGTTTTTAGCCGGATAATTGTAACTCAATATAGGATACAAATGGATATGATTCAGCAGTGCATTATAAGCTTCACCCATTGCTCTGTTTGCTTCAGTTATTTGCCATGTCTTATCATACTCAATCATATCCTCGGTCCATTGTAAACCTGCAGCATAGGTTATGATAGGTACTGTATCTTTAGGTCCTACCTTTCTGGAACCAAATTTGACTTCCTCAAGTTCCATATGCTCAAGGAACACTACTTGGGCATAAGTAAATGGTGTAATATCAACATACTCTGTAAAATTTGGGTCCTCAATTCTGCGGTATATAGGCCCATAAAGTAGAGGCACCGCCTCACGGCCAAGCTCTAAATCAATGACTGTCTTCTGCACTATGCTGTCAAGCCCAGCTGGTGTAGTGAGCATCTCGCCAATAGGCTTAGAGAATTCTAATACCTCCATCTCGCCGTTAACCATTTTCTTGGTTACAATTTTCATTTCACCATTGATGACATATGGTATCTTTTCCTCAATAGTCTTTTTGCGTCTTTCTTCTTTTAAGGTTTCAATGCTAATTATTTTCATTCATCCCACCTCCATTAAGCATGTGCTTGAACCTGCGGTCCAAGTATAAACCATATTACGTTGTTTGCATCTTTAGCGGCAGTAACCCTGCCTACCAGTCTATTCTGTGGATTACCGTTGACATCAGGATTAGCTTGTGTAGTAAGGAGTTTTGTTGTTGCATTCCAGTAGACTTTATCGCCCTTGTTAAAGGCATCAGTAGGCGTAATCTGTGATGTTTCATATTCGGCCTGCTCTATATTGAGCACTACCTGAGCAGTTTGACCTGTGCCAGTAGTTACAGATTGGACTGCCAAACCGAAAAAGCCGTCCAGTTCGTAGAATTTACCCTGCTCTATTACGGTATTTTCGGGCACCGTTACTTTAACAGAAAGTCCATCACTTACCTTCCTTCCCATGCCTTATACCTCCTTTAAGGTAAAATTTTAACCGCCTGATTAGCGGTTGTTTGATGTTGTGATAATATTTGTGGCCCTGCCTTCTGCGGAGGCCTATTTGAGATTATCCCTTGATGAGACACTGCTTTTGGTGCAAAGGTCCCATCGCTCTTCTGGCTCACATAAGTTTGAGACTTGGGATTAAATCTAACTATGCTCATATAGCCACCTTCCTTGTTCTAAGCAGACTGTTGGGGCTGGAACCACCACTTCCCGTGCCTATGCCTGCCGGCTTGTCAATGTACAGTTTACTAAACGCATCTTTCAGGGCCTCATCTTTAAGTAATGCGTCTATTTCTCCGGCTATCTGTTCTTTTGTTGCATTATCAGGAACACGTAGCATCTTCTTTATAAGTCCCTGAGCCATTTCACCGGCAACTTTTTCCTTGATGACCTCATCGATGAGTCTTTCGTGTTCTGCCTTTGCTTTTTCATCCAAAGCTTTTTTGGCTTCTTCTACTACCTTGATTATGTCCATTTCCCCAGATACTCCCAAAGCTTCCCTCACTTTGCTCAGTGTCTCTTTGGCCTCCAAGGCTTCTTTAATCTCTTTCATTTCACCGGCTAACTCCTGAGTCGTAAAGCCCATTTCGCCTACTATCTGACTCAAAGTCACGTCTTTATTTGTCAGCATCTGTTTTAGTTGTGCGATTAATTCTTTCCAATTCATTTTTACACCTCCATTATTGTTTATAATTTCATCCATTTCGCCAACAGCCACTACCGCTGTAGGCATTCCTGCCCTGCCAAGCGGTGTCCAGTCAATGGATAAAGGTTGATAATCAACTACCTGTGTTTCTCCAGCTGCTTGCTGAAGTTTGGGTATCCCGAATATGCTTACGGTACGGACAACATTTGCCTTTATCCACCGTTTCAGGTCTGAGGCTGCTTTATCAATCACACCCCTGAAATACGCTTTCTTAGTTACTGGGTCCCATTTAGCTCCCACCCAGTGTGTTACTGGTGTGGGAAATTGATGATCTACATCCTCAGGCCTTTGGTGGCCGAGGAATCCAGGAAGGCCTTGTGACATGACTTCTCCTACAATGGCCTGCAGTGCTTCTGGACGGTAGTTCCATCCACGTTTTGATTTGCCAG
>Ga0224486_100494_pt1 | contig 11106 bp, 10 predicted proteins | sample TexhydDE_CT_test_FD_172013 | JGI IMG/M metagenome (GOLD analysis project Ga0224486, IMG submission 172013) | Fracking water microbial communities from deep shales in Oklahoma, United States - hydraulically fractured wells DE_CT_test ...
TCCCATGGGTATAAGAACCTATAGGAGGGGGAGTGTTTTAGCATGTCAAGAAAGTTGATTTCCATTTTTATGATTTTTGCACTGATAATTGCATCTGGACCTGCCGCCTTTGGTGCGGTGATCGAAAAGCTGGAGGGTCACTGGTCCATGAGTCTTATAAGTGATGAATTTACAAACCGCTACTTTCCATACCTTGCAAAGGAGAGCTTTAAGGAACTGGACCCTGAGGGGAATATTTCAAGAGAGGATTTCACCCTCTCGCTGGCTTCCCTCTTTAAGGACATGGGCTATACCGTTGATGGGATAGCTGTTCCGGGTACCCTTACCAGAAGTGGCATGGGGGATATTGTAGGTGAGAGGCTGATACAGATTGGAATTGAAGAAGCCCAGGACCACCAAATGCCCTTTGGGGATGTAGCTTCTCTAGGTGTTGAAACACAGAACAATCTGAGGCTTCTTCACAGGGAAGGAATAATAAATGGTGAAAGCAACAGTATTTTCAACCCGGGAAGGAACCTTACACAGGCTGAAGCCATAGTTGTCCTTCAGAGAACTCAGTCAGCCATAAGGGATTGGAAGGATATAAGCTTCATCACCCTTGGGGTGACCCAGAACTACAACAACCAGGAGGAAGTGACCACCAGGGTGTCTGAAAATGTTGTGACCCTTGTTGTGACCAAGGAATTTCCAACCCCAGGCTACACCATAAAGGTAGACAGCATAAGCAGGGAAGGAGACCACTACAGGGTGGACTTTTCAATCGCCACACCTGAACCGGGAACAATTGTTCCCCAGGTCATAACCTACAAGACCATAACAATAGAGATCGACAGGGAGGAGCTTGGAGAGCCACCCTATGATTTTTCAGTGGAGGGCTTCAGGTAGGATAAAAAAATTGGATGCCGCGGGTTTAGCCTGCAGTTATTTTTTATCCAAATTTAAAATTCCGTAAAAGAGGAATTAATTACGAATAAACGGAAAATAATATTGCAGAATAGTCGAAAAATTTATACAATATGGGCAATATTCACAATTTTGGAGTTGGCATGATTGTTGCAATAATAATATGCAGAATATTAATAGGAAGTGATTTAATGAAAAATATGATGTTTAATGGTTGTGATGTGGTGGAACTTGCAAGGAAGCATGGTACTCCCCTGTATGTTATGGATGAGAACCATATCATGGACAGAATTAGGGAGATCAGGGAGGACTTTTTGGAGAGACACCCTGATACCAGGGCGGTTTATGCCAGCAAGGCTTTTCTTACAAAGGAAATGGCCAGGATTGTTAAAAGAGAGGGTATCGGCATGGACGTTGTATCCGCAGGAGAGCTGTACACTGCACTAAAGGCGGACTTTCCCATGGAAAAAATAGTTTTTCACGGAAACAACAAGTCCCAAGATGAAATCAACATGGCAGTGGACAATGGAGTTGGAAGAATTGTGATTGACCATATCCAGGAGATCCCAATGGTGGATAGGGCAGCAAGGGAAAAGGGAACCCGTGCCAAGGTAATATTCAGGATTTCACCTGGAATCGAAAGCCATACCCACAGGTACATAATGACAGGTCAGGTGGATTCAAAGTTCGGGATACCCCTAACTGACGAGACTATAAAAAGGGCAATGGCAACCATGGAGGAGGCTGAAAATGTTGAACTTATGGGATTTCACTTTCACATTGGCTCTCAGCTCATGGAAAAGGAAACTCATCTTATGGCTGTGGACATTATGTTCAGGCTAATGAAGGACCTTAAAGATCAGTATAATTTTGTAACAAAGGAACTGAACACCGGAGGTGGCTATGGAATCGAATACGGGCACGGACAAAAGAGAAAGCCCCTTAGTTACTACACTGATGCCATAATTGAGGAAGTTGCCCTGAAATCAGATGAGTATGGTCTTAAAAAGCCAATTGTTACAATTGAACCGGGAAGATGGGTGGTCGGTGAAGCGGGCATAACCCTCTATTCTGTGGGGGCAATAAAAGAGATTCCGGAAATCCGAACTTACATATCAATCGATGGAGGCATGCCGGATAATCCAAGGCCTAGCCTTTATCAAGCCCAGTATACGGGTGTCATTGCAAACAAGGTGGGCATGGAGAGGACAGAACAGGTTACGGTTGCCGGCAAGTGCTGCGAATCAGGTGACATCCTCATATGGGACTTGATGGTTCCAAAGGTTGAAACTGGAGACATCCTGGCCGTGATGTCCACAGGGGCCTACAACTATTCCATGTCAAGCAACTACAACAGGATACCAAGACCTGCAGTGGTAATGGTAAGAGACGGAGTTGACAGGGTCATAGTGAAGAGGGAGACATTTGATGATCTTTTGAGAAATGATCTGTAATTGAGGATAGGGGATTGTAATGAGTCGACTATTAAGAGATACAGTCCTGGAAGTAGATCTGGATTGTATTGAATACAATATTAAGAGTATAAAAAACATGGTGGGGGAAGGTGTTTCCGTGGCAGCAGTTGTAAAGGCCAATGGATATGGACACGGAGCCAGGGGAATTTCTGAAGTCCTAATTGAGAATGGAGCGGAGTATTTGGCGGTGGCAGCTCTAAACGAAGCCATGGAGATAAAAAGGGAGCTTCCAATGGCCAAGGTATTCATAATGGGGCATACTCCAGATCATCTTCTCCAGGATGTTGTGGATAACGACTTTACCCAGTGCATATTCACCCTGGAGCAGGGTGAAATTCTGGATAGTCTTGGGAAAGAAGCCGGAAAAAAACCCGATGTTCACATAAAGTATGACACTGGATTCAATAGATTGGGATTTGTTCACGGAAAGGATAGTTTGAAGGAGATTAAGAAAATTTGTTCCCTTGAAAATATAAATGTGGAAGGGATTTTTTCCCACCTAGCTTTGACTGGGCCAGAGGAGAACAGGGTTCAGTATGAAAAACTCACTTGGGCGGTATCGGAACTTGCAAGGGAAGGAATAGAGTTTGAGTTTTTACATATTGAGGACAGCATTGCTGCTGTGGACTTCCCTCAGTACAGACTTAATATGATCCGGCCTGGAGCTATAATTTATGGAATAGAGGGATTTAGGTTAAATGAACTCTCCCTTAGACAGGCCTTAAGGTTCAAGTCCAGGCTGTCCCATGTAAAGCAGGTCAAGGCAGGTGAGGGAGTAAGTTATGACTTTCTTTGGCAGGCAGAAAAAGACAGTGTCATAGGAACAGTACCATTTGGCTATGGTGACGGATACCCTAGGAATTTGAGGGATAGTGGCTATGTGGTAATAGAGGGGAAAAAAGCTCCAATTGTTGGGGTGATATGCATGGACCAGTGCATGGTTGATATAACCCATATAGAAGAGGCAAAGTCTGGTAGTGAATGCATCATCTATAGTGATGGAAGTGATGGTGCAATGACCATAAGTGAGGCTGCAAGGCTTTCTGGAACCAACAAGAACGACATTATGAGCAGGATTTCCCTAAGGGTTCCAAGAATCTACACAAGAAGCGGCAATGTTAAGAGAGTTATTGATTATACACAGGAGCTGAGGTAATGAAAGATTTGGTTGAGAAGATATACCCTGAAATCCTTGAGATAAGAAGAGAACTTCATATGAACCCGGAGCTCAGCGAAATGGAGTATTCCACAATGGAAACTATCAGCAGGTATCTTGATAGGTATGGAATTGAACATCAGAAGGGAATAGCCAAAACTGGAATCTGTGCAATTGTATGGGGGAAAAAACAGGGTAAGACTGTAGCTGCAAGGGCAGATATTGATGCACTGCCCATTGATGAGGAGACAGACCTTGGGTTCAAGTCAAGGAACAAAGGCGTAATGCACGCCTGCGGACATGATGTACATACAGCTATCCACCTTGGGGTGGCCAGGATATTCAAGGAGATGGAGTCGGAGCTTGCCGGGAATGTTAAGATTTTCTTCCAGCCTGCAGAGGAGACTGTAGGTGGTGCTGATAGGATGATCAAGAAGGGGGTTTTGGATAATCCAAGGGTTGAAAATATCCTATCACTTCATGTACATGCTGGAATCCCAACAGGTAAGGTGGAGCTTAAACAAGGTAAGTTCAATGCATCCACCAACGAATTCACCATAACGGTTACAGGGAGGTCCGGTCACGCGGCTTATCCTGAAAAATCTGTTGATTCAGTGCTGATTTCTGGGTATATAATCGTAGCTCTTCAGTCCTTGGTGAGCAGGAATATCTCCCCATTGGACTCTGTTGTACTTACAATCGGTCAAATTCACGGAGGGGTGAAGAACAATGTGATACCTGAGAAAGTAATCCTTTCCGGTACATTGAGAACATTGGACCCTGAGATTAGAGTATACTCCAAAAGAAGAATTAAGGAGATTGTTGAGAATACTGCCAAAGCACATGGTGGAACGGGGGAGGTAGAGTTTGATGAAGGATATCCATCCCTTATAAACGATGAGTATGTAACCGAGATTCTTAAGGAAACCGCACAGGATCTGTTGGGGGAGGAGAATGTCTTTATAAAAGACCACCCAAGTATGGGAGCAGATGACTTTTCGTTTTTCACCCAAGCTGCAAGTGGCTGCTACTACAGCTTGGGATGTGGGGACCCGGGAAAGGAAGAAAACCATCCCATACACCACCCAAGGTTTCAGGTTGATGAAGAATGCATCAGGACAGGGATTCTTCTTCAGGTTCAGACCCTGCTTAGATTGTTGAACAGTGATTAGGAGGAATGGAGGTGAAATCATGAATTTTGACCTGAAAAGTCAAGTTAGAACATTTACGGACATGATGTCCGAGGGATTTATAGTGATAGATAATGAAGGAATCATTCAGATATACAATGACAAGGCGAAAGAAATATTTGGATTAAAATACAGTGGCAGGTTCAGCCATGAAGGTGGAAGGATAGAAAAAGGAGATCTGGTCATAATTGCCGATAACAAGATAGGTAAGGACGACGGGAATCTGGATGAAAAGAAGTTAAAAGACCTGGGTCTGAGGGGACAGACCGTTGAAAAGGGAGATGCCCTGATAATTGTGGGGGAGTTCGAGAATCCCAGCATTGATCCTCAGTTTAGGATAATCAAGGATGGAAGCTCAGTGGATACCCTGGAATTAAAGACTAGATTCAGGGAACGGGATATTGAAGCTTCGATTGACTTTCTGAAAAACATCATCGAAATAACAGTTGACGGAATCTCCTACCCCATGGAATATATAAACGCCATTGGACATATTGTTGTGATTGACGGGGAAGACGGGACACTTAAGTTTTGCCAGGACAATGGCTACACTGCAAGAGAGGAGAGTGCCTCGGACATTCTTTCAAAAAAACAATTCCTGGGAAAAGGGGAAAATACCAAGGAACTGGATGTAATTGGAAAGCATATTTTCCATATACACCATAGTGAGCTAATAATAAAGCAATTCCATGAATTGGCCAAAGGGGAAAATATAGTCTGCAAGGATAAGTACGAGGAAATCAATGGCTTCCCAACCCTTTGTACACTGTTCGACATTGAAGAAGAGGGCAATAGAATTGGTGCTGCCCTTAAGGTAGAAGACATTACTGAAATCAGAAAGGCTCATCAAGAGAGGGATAGGGTGCTAATTGAGTTAGAGAAAGCATCTGAAAAGCTTCATGACGAGGAAGCCGTCAACAGGGAATTTCCGGCATTTGTAGGGGATAGCCAAGAGATGGCTCACGTGAAGAGAATGGCACTTAAGGCATCAAAGACCACCTCCAGCGTCCTGATTCTTGGGGAAAGCGGAACAGGAAAGACATTTTTGGCTAAGTCCATACACAACAAGAGCAGATTTAGTGACAAGCCATTTGTACATGTTAACTGTGGAGCAATTCCCGAGAATCTGTTGGAATCGGAGTTATTTGGATATGAAAAGGGAGCATTTACCGGGGCGAATGCTGAAGGGAAAAGAGGCCTATTTGAAACGGCCAACGGCGGAACCATATTTCTTGATGAAATTGGGGATATGCCACTGGGACTCCAGGTTAAGCTACTTCAAGTGATACAGGAAAAGTACTTTTACAGGGTTGGTGGCAGGAACAGAATAGATTTGGATATTAGAATCATGGCAGCAACAAACAAGAATCTTGAGGAAGAGATGCAGAAGGGAAGGTTCAGGCAGGATCTGTATTACAGGATAAATGTATTTCCAATATGGATACCGCCCCTAAGGGATAGAAAGGAAGATTTGCATCAGCTCATGGAATTGCTACTGCCAAAGATATGCAGGGAAACAGGAAGTCATGAAAAGCGAATGACAAGCGAGGCCATGAATATGCTTCTAAGGTACTCCTGGCCAGGAAACATAAGGGAGTTGGAGAACATATTGGAGCGGGCCGTGAACCTTTCTGACGGCAATAACATCCTGTCAAAGCACATAGTGTTGACCTCCGGAAAGGAGCCATTAGAGGATGCGGGGCAATTGAGTCTCAAGGAGCAGTTGGAACGTGTTGAAAAGGAATTGATTGAAAAGACCCTCAAGGAAAGCGGCGGTGACAAGAAAATGGTCATGGCTGCACTGGGTCTTGGTAAGACAGCCCTTTACGACAAACTTAAAAAATACGGAATTTCTTAATGATTATAATTTGTCATATGACAATTTATATAAAAATTAAAAGGAGGTAGTGAAATGATTAATTTTATTTGGGCAGGACTGCTTATTGTTGGTATTTTAGTTGGAGCTGTAACGGGTAATATCGATGCAGTAACAAATGCAGCCATCGATAATGCCAAGACAGGTGTTGATTTGGCTTTGGGACTTATCGGAGTTATGACATTGTGGCTTGGACTTATGAAGATAGCAGAAGAGGCTGGACTAGTTCAGGGTCTTGCAAAGCTCTTAAGACCACTGATGGTAAAGCTGTTCCCAGAGGTACCTGCAGACCATCCTGCAATGGGAGCCATCATCATGAATATGGCAGCAAACATGTTGGGTCTTGGTAATGCGGCTACACCTCTTGGTCTCAAGGCTATGAAGGAACTCCAGACCCTGGCTGATGACAAGGAAACCGCAACTGATGCAATGGTAACCTTCCTTGCAATAAACACATCCTCAGTTACATTGGTACCTGCTTCCACAATAGCTATTCTAGCTGCGGCTGGTGCAACCAATCCTACGGAGATAATTGGACCTACACTGGTAGCCACAACTGTATCCACAGTGGTTGCGGTAATTGCTGCAAAAACGTTCCAAAAAATGCCAAAATATAGACTAGACAACAACAATAAGTAAAAGGGAGGAATGAACATGTTTATAACAATACTTCAAACTATTTCAGTTTATGCTATTCCCTTGATTATCCTTGTATTTGTAGGAGTGGGGATTGCAAAGAAAGTTAATGTGTACGAGGTTTTTACTGATGGAGCAAAAGAGGGATTTACAACTGCTGTTAGAATCATTCCATACCTTGTTGCTATGCTTGTTGCAATAGGGGTATTTAGAGCATCGGGAGCAATGGATATACTAACAAGTGCAATTAGCCCATTGACCTCCAAAATTGGCATGCCAGGTGAAGTGGTTCCAATGGCAATGATGAGACCACTTTCAGGTGGAGGAGCACAAGGAGTTATGTCGGACCTGATTACTACATATGGACCGGAATCCATTATAGGTAGAATGGCTTCTGTAATGATGGGATCTACCGAGACAACACTTTATGTATTGGCGGTATATTTTGGATCTGTTGCAATAAAGAGACAGAGACATGCACTTACAGTTGGTCTTATTGCCGACTTGGCAGGACTTATAGCAGCTGTAGTTGTTGTTAGAGTATTCTTCGGATTCTAAAGGAGTGTTATTATTGAATAAGCCAAAGATGATCAAGCATGGTGATACCATTGGACTTTTGGCGCCAGCCAGCAGAACTGATTTGAAGAATGTTGAGATGGCTGTGGAAAGGCTCAAGGGTCTTGGATACAAGGTCAAGGTTGGAAAAAGTCCCTATGAAAGCTTTGGGTATCTTTCAGGAGAGGATGAAGTCAGGGCAGCGGACATAAATTCAATGTTTAGGGATGAGGAAATAAGTGGAATCATATGTACAAGAGGAGGCTATGGAACACCCAGGATTCTTCCACTGTTGGACTATGATGCCATCAGGAAAAATCCCAAGGTGTTCATAGGATTTAGCGATATAACTGCCCTTCATGTGGCATTCAACCAAAAGTCTGATCTTGTTACATTTCATGGACCTATGGCTGTGGCAAACCTTATCAAAGAAACCTCCCAGTTTACACTGGGTAGTCTTTTTGATGCAGTTGGCAATGTAAGTAGCACTAGGATCATTGAAAATCCAGAAGGGGAAATCATTGAAACGGTTTTTCCGGGAAACTGCGAAGGTATAATAACAGGGGGAAATTTATCGTTAATAACCAGCGGCATAGGAACACCATATGAAATAGACACACGTGGAAAGATACTATTTATTGAAGAAATATCAGAGGATATATATAAAATTGACAGGGCATTGAATCAGCTGAAGCTGGCAGGTAAGTTTGATGATGCTGTGGGAATTATTCTTGGTGATTTTAATGATTGCGACAGGAGCAAGCATGATGAGAGTCTCAGTTTAAGGGATGTAATCAATCAACATTTAATCCCGTCAAGAAAACCGACCATCTTTAATCTCAAATCAGGTCATTGCGAGCCAATGGTCACAATTCCAATGGGAGTAAAGGTTGGTCTTGATGCCACAAAAAGGACAGTTACATTACTAGAAAATTCAGTAGAATAACAGAAGCTCCGGGGGTCGATACCACCGGAGCTTCTGTTGCCACAAAGTGTCCAGGGGGTCGATACCACCGGAGCTTCTGTTGCCACAAAGTGTCCAGGGGGATTGACTACTGGACATTTTTGGTTTCAATTTAGCGCTTTATCAGACATATATAATATGGTAAAATCAAGGTATTGGATGAGTAGTTTTAATATAAACCATAAGTGGTTTTCATTAATTAAATTTTCTGATATAATTAAATTTAATTATTTTTTGAGAAAAAGGAGGGGAAGAAATGATCAGTTTACAGGAGAAGGGTGCCTTGTTGAAGGAATCTGAAAGAAAGCTTGCTGTCTCTTCAACCCATGAGAAGAACCTGGCTTTGCGGGAGGTTGCCCATTCAATAGACCAGGGCAGGGAGGAGATCCTCAAAGCCAATGCGCTGGATGTTGAAAACGCCAGAAAGTCAGGAATGAAGGAGGGTCTGGTAGACAGGCTTCTACTTGACCACGGCAGGATTGATGGAATCATTGAAAGTCTATACACGGTGATCAAGCTTCCCGATCCAATATGGAAATCAGACAGGGTCTGGACCCTGGAAAACGGACTAACCATATCAAAGATGACAGTACCTCTGGGAGTAATAGGAATAGTCTATGAGTCAAGGCCAAATGTCACAGTTGATGCCTTTGGACTAGCCTTGAAATCAGGGAATGCAATACTTCTAAGGGGAAGCTCCACTGCAATCCACTCAAATGTTGCACTTGTGAAGGCAATCAAGGAGGGTCTCAAAAAAACTGAGATTCCAGAGGGCGTGGTGGAGTTTATAGACGATACTGACAGGGACCTTGTGCTCCAGATGCTAAGGAGCAATGACTTTCTAGACCTGGTAATTCCAAGGGGCAGCGGCGCCTTGATTGATTTTGTGGTGAAGAACGCAACGGTTCCCACACTTCAAACCGGAGAGGGCAACTGCCATATATATATCGACGAGACTGGGAATCTTCATGACGGAGTTAAGATTGTGGTCAATGCAAAGACCCAGAGAGTTGGGGTCTGCAATGCCTGTGAAACCCTTCTTGTGAACAGGAAGGTTGCCAAGGACTTTCTACCAATGGTATACGAGGCCCTGAAGGACAAGGTTGAGCTGAGGGCCGACCAGGAGACCAGGGATATCATCCCTGCCAAGGCTGCAACTGAAGAGGACTGGGCAACGGAGTTCCTTGACTTCATCCTGGCCATAAAGGTTGTGGAGGATGTGGACGAGGCCATAGCCCATATAAACAAATACGGAACCATGCATTCGGAATCCATAATTACCGAAACTCTGGGCAATGCCCTGAAGTTCCAGCGACAGGTAGATGCATCAACGGTATATGTGAATGCATCCACCAGGTTCACCGACGGTGGAGAATTCGGATTCGGAGCTGAAATGGGAATAAGCACCCAGAAGACCCATGCCAGGGGACCTGTTGGACTTGAGCAGCTTGTTACCCACAAATACCTTGTGATGGGACAGGGACAAACCAGAAAGTAGGGATAAGATGGACGATATGATGATAAGAAATGCAAACAAGATAGTAATAAAGGTTGGGTCAAGCACCATAACCAGCCAGGATGGAACCATTGACAAGGATTTTCTGGACAACTTCATCCTCCAGGTCAAAACCCTTATGGACCAGGGGAAAAAGGTGATAATAGTTTCCTCAGGAGCGAGGATAGCAGGTGTCTCAACAATAGGCAAGTGGTCAAGGCAGCAGGACATAAACTACAAGCAGGCCCTTTGCTCCATCGGCCAGGTTGAGCTGATGGACTCCTACAGGAGGATCTTCAACAAACATGGCATCCACATCGGCCAGATACTCCTGACAAAGGATGATTTCGAGAACAAGGACAGGACCCTAAACATAAGGAACACACTTTTCACACTTATTGACGAGGGCGTGGTCCCAATAGTCAATGAAAACGACACTGTAAGCGTGGACGAGATCAAAATCGGAGACAATGACATGCTTGGAGCATACACAACCGTTGTCTGGGGAGGGGACCTTCTTCTTATCCTCAGCGACATCGATGGGATATATGACTGCAACCCAACGGACAATCCCCAGGCCTGCCTGGTTGATGTGGTTGATGATATCGACAAGCTGGAGAAGGAAATATCCATCGGGGAGACCAGCTCCTTTGGAACCGGCGGCATACAGACCAAGCTCAAAGCTGCCAGAATGGTCAACGCCTATGGGATTCCCATGATTGTGGCCCATGGAAAGACCAAGGATATAATAACCCAGATATCAGAAGGAGAGAAAAAAGGTACACTATTTCTTCCCAGGAAAGCTTAGACTTCCTGGGAAGTCCTTTAAGTAAGACAAAAAGGAGTAATTGCCATG
>Ga0224486_100495_pt1 | contig 11100 bp, 18 predicted proteins | sample TexhydDE_CT_test_FD_172013 | JGI IMG/M metagenome (GOLD analysis project Ga0224486, IMG submission 172013) | Fracking water microbial communities from deep shales in Oklahoma, United States - hydraulically fractured wells DE_CT_test ...
CGCAGAGGTTTTGCGGTGCGCTGCGGACCCGGCTTAACGGCACTGCGGCTTAGCGGTACTGCCCGGCGCGTCCGGGGGTACGGGCCGCAGTTGAAGGCTGCCGGAGTGGGGAGGTGCTGAGGCTGTGATAGGGTGGTTTTACCGCCGGAGGCGGCAAACGCGCCGGAGGTAACGCTGCCGCAAGTGCAGGAAGAAAGCACACCAGAGAGACCTCTCAAGGTTCCAGCCGGGTAACACCTTCCAGTTTGTCGAAGTCTCTGTCATACGAATAAATCTCGCTCTGCTTGCGGGCAAGCATCTGCGCGGCGATAACAGCATCGGTCCAATCGAGGTTCTTTTCTACATAAAGTTGGAGGGCCTTTTGAGCCGTTTTCTTGCTCGAAAAGCGCAAGCTACGCAGGTTGAGAATGGGGATGAGCAGCTCACGGATCTGTTTCTTAGGCTGTTTATAAAATTTTTCCAGGGTCCAGATGATATCTGCCAGGACAAGGTCGGGCAACCAGACTTCTTCGGTACCGGCTTCAATCCGCTTCAATAGCTCAGCGCAACGGTTTGCCTGCTCCGGAACATCATTAGTCAGAAAGCGGAGGATAACGTTAGCGTCGAGTGCGCGCACTTTTCTCACGGCTGCGTTCCTCCATTGCTTTATGGCGGGCGGCTTTGAAATCCTGCGGCGCTGAAACCTTAACGGCGCCTTTGAGTGTCTCGATTCCCCCTTCGGCTGGGAGAATCCGCGCGGCATCCTTCTCGACCACGAACCGGACGCGCGCCCCGGGACGGAGGTTCAAAAGTTTCCTGACCTCGGCAGGCAAGGTAATCTGGCCTTTTTTTGAAATCTTAGCGAACACTAAACTTTACCTCCATGAGACAAAAAGTTTACTTTTTGTGTATTGTAAAGCAAAACCTCTAACTTGTAAAGCATCTTCTAAATGAAGATCTGCCGCCAGAACCACCCCGTATCCCGCCAGCGGTGGCCGAAAAACCGGCCACACTTGCCATTAACACCCTCAAGAGGCCTGCGGGTAAAAATCCCCCTTTTGGGGGATAGGCCCGCAAAAGCTGCCAGGTTATGCTGTGTCTTTACAGCCATCCGTCTACCTGCCGGTCGCCATTTTTACCGGTCATGGAGATCACCCCTGGTCCACGTGGCGTTTCCCTTTGTCGCCAGGTCAAACTCGTCCATCATGGCCAGGTGGTACTCCTTTACCCTTCGGTATTCGTCTTCCCTGCGCGTGAGGTCCTCGAGTAACTGGGTGAGAAGACCGGAGAGCGAGGTCTCCCGCTCAATAGCGATATGTTTCGCCCGGCGCAGCACTTCCTTAGGTAGCGAAAGGGTAACATTCTGGTACTCCACATGCTCCACCTTCACGTGACTGAGTGTATCACTTATTTGCGTGATAAATCAAGTCGTCCGGCATAATTTCCCGGATCAGGCGGGCAGATGAAAAATCCCTTTTGCGGGTATTCCGTTCAGCATTGAAGGAAGTGCAGAGCTGTTACCTTTGTCATGGTATTTTAATATTGACAAAATCAGGTGCTTTGGGAACCCATTCGTATGATCCCATTTCACCCTGGCGCCCCTGGCCGGGAAAGCGGCTTCTGCCGGCACGAAGAGCTTTTTGGTGGTTTCCTGTAAGTTAAGGCCCAGTATTCTCTCCATGTACTTAGCTATATCCGTGTTTTCTATCACACCCGTGGGCCGGTCGCCGGTCGGCGAGTACACGTACAGAACCACATCTTCGCCGGTGTGGCCGTTGGTAGTCCAGCCGATATGAGCCCGCTTGCTAATCATCGGACCAACAACATAATTTAACCTGCCCGGTTTGGCCTCCTTGATTGCTTTTCCCGGCTTTAAAAGAGGGACCATATTCCGGAACCACAGCCTGAAGGACCCCGGCCTGGCCGGAAAGGTTCGGGAAAACCTCCAGAAGTCAAGGCCGGTGGTGCTCCTTTATTTTGACCTGGTGAAATTCCACGAGGTGGAGCAGGTGAGCGGCTTTCAGGCTGCCTCGAAGACCGCGATTGCCTGTACGACCCGAAAAAAATTGCGGAGAAGGCGGCTCAGCTCAAACGCTACGCCAAGTCCCTGCCGGGTAGCGTTTACGTAAAAGACCGCAGGTCCAGGGCTGATTATGAAAAAGTGCCGCCCGCAGCCCTGCAGGCCAGGGAAATGCCGCAGCTTCAGGAGGAATGACCGGCAGGTGAGTTGTATGGGCCTTTTATTGTGTTCATCATTGTCATTAGCGTCATTAGCCAGGGAAAGAAAGTCCGGGACACAGAATGTATTCTGTGTATGGAATGCCGGCTGGTCTGCCCCACCGGGGCCATTGCCTGAGGTTGGCGCGGGCGCGGAGGGAGCGGGGAACATGTCGCGGGCGGAAAACGGCGAACGGGGCGAGTTGCACCTGGAGGTTGAAGGCGTTCTTTATGTTTTGGGAGGTGGAGCCGGGTGATTGACATGGCGGGTGGGCTCAGCCTTGTTTTAGGGGGCGTTTTTTCTTTGTGGGGCTGGTCACTGGACAGGGGTGGCTGAAGGAGTTGGTGGCGAAGCTCGGGTACGAAAATCTTTACTTTCCGGACCGCGACGGGCGAATAAGGATCATCGTCGCGCAGTATCTGGCGCAGCTGTAACAACTGCGGAAAGCAGGAAAGGGACAGCCCCAGTTTTTAGCACTCAAATTTGGATTTGACCTGTGGAGGAGGTACAATAACTATAATTCTTTCAAAGAGAGCCTTATTTTTGGCTGCGTAAACCAAACACTAAGATGTACATTGTGAATTTATATTCGAAAGGAAAACGTGAGGTAGGTCGATCCGAAATCACCGGTCGGTACATTCTTTTTGCACGCCTGGACGGTGAAAACAAGGCCAGCCTGTGGCTGGTGCGGCCTGACGGCAGCGGCCTTGATCAGGTGGTGGAGAGCATTGGGCCCCTGACCGAGGACTTTACCTTCGGTGATCACGGCGCCGTGGCCTGGGACGAGCTTTTCGCCTACTGGCCGGGCTTTACGGACGCCGCGCTCATCAACGCGGCGAATGGCACGCCGGAAGAGGAAAAGCGTACTATTATCTAATTTTTATGGGGGCGACCAGTAAAAAGCTGCAGGCGGAGTATGAAAGCAGCCTGAAAGGCTGATGCCGTCCCGCCGGGCGGCACTGTTACTCCTTCTACGCTTGGCAGATGAGCTACTATTATTAAATTCGGAGTTTGTGAAAAAAATAGTTTTTTACAAATTCTTGTCTTGTTAAATTAAACTTGCTCCTACTAAGGGGAGGCTGAGTTTCACGGTGATTCCTACAATCAACGAGTCCCTCATCGAACAGGCGGCGCTCCAGTGGTTAGCTGAGCTCGGCTACGAGACGGCGTTTAGGCCGGAGATCAGCCCGGGCGGGGAACGGCCGGAGCGGGGTTCGTTCCGGGACGTGGTGCTGGTGGGGCGCTTGCGGGAGGCGCTGGCGCGGCTCAACCCGCACCTGTCGGACGAAGCGATGGAAGATGCGCTGCGGCAGGAGCTGATTCGCCCAATTTGGCCGAGAACAACCGGCGCTTTCACCGGATGCTGTGGGACGGGGTGAAGGTGGGGGTGGTCGGCCCGGAGGGGAGCGGCAGGGCGATTTTGCCCGGCTTTTTGATTTTGCGGACCCGGAGAATAACGACTGGTTGGCAGTAAACCAGTTACGGTGGTGACTGGCGAATACAACCGGCGGGCGGACATCGTAGTTTTCGTAAACGGCCTGCCGCTGGGGGTAATCGAGCTTAAGAACCCGGCGGACGCGACCGCGACCATCAAAGGGGCATTCCGGCAGCTTCAGAACTATAAGCGGACGTCATGGGAAAATTAGAGAGACATCATACCAAATTATTGATGGAGTAAATCTCTTGCGGACTTTCTTGACTTTGCTATCCCGAAGCAGATAACCTGTTCCAATCAGCGATTGGGTGCCAGCCTGATATGCCGGTATCGGCCGCTGCCCACAATGTTAGCCGGTATGTTGATGATGCGTCTCCTGATGGTGGATACCTCGGTCCGGGCCGTGTTTTCCGGCAACAGTGCCTGCCGGAACCAGTTCACCAGGTTGCAGGCCAGGACCTTGATCCACATGAAAACCTTATTCTTTACCATAGCGTGCTGGCTGTTCTGGTCAAGGCCAAGACCGGGGGGCACCCACCGAAGGTGGGTCAGCTCGTCGATCTTGTTCTCCACATTGGCGCGCTTGTTGTACCAACGCCGGACCTCTTCCATTTCTTTCACTAAATCTCGGCTGCAAGGCCCGCCATTACTGGATTCTTTGGTTTTACTTGCCGAATTCCTGTTAAATTGATATCAACCACGGCACAATTCCCAGCCATCCTAAAATAGCAGCGGCCATAGAGAAAATAGTTATAATAAGATAGGTCCAGAAAAGCAGCCGCATTTTCCTGCGAAGAAACCAATATGTTCCAGCCGTCAACAATATAAGTAAAGGTATTATAAGAATATCGAGGAGTTCACCCCGGTTGTCCCAAGGGATTATGCCGGATAGGTGGTATGTAACGGCAAACCCGATAAAGGGCAGTATAGGCAGGGTCAGCTTTCGGGTCAAATTGCCCGAACGAAGGCTGGCCGGAACGACAATCAGCCAGAATAATAGTACAAGCATATCTATCTCTCTACTAAACTCCCTGCCAATAAGGTACATGTCGGCGATTACACCCCACACCATGACGTAGGGGCCGACACTGATCCAGATGCGCTTGCATTTCCCGGAAAAGGACGAAGTTGTCTCTTGCGCAGCGATCTCATTTTCTTCTTCTTCAAACGGCAGGGGGCGTGTCGGGTCCCGCCGGAAAGCGATCCAGGAGACGATGCCGGCCAGCAGTACCAGCACTACCGTCGCCGGCCAGGGCCAGTAAAAAAGGACCGGCTGCCGGCCGGAAAGCATATGGAACCAGATGAAAACTGAAATGGCTGTTATAAAGACCCAAAAGATGCTGATCGCCAGGATTTTCCGCCACTGCTGGGGACTGCGAAACAAAGCGCCGGACAGAAGGCCGGGCTTTAATAACACCCTGGTTCCCAGGATAATGAGACCGATAGCAGCAAGCGTACCCCAGTAAACTGGAAAGGATGTTGTCCGGAATACCAGATGCTGCCACGGCAGGACCACCATGGCGGCGAGCAGGAGGAGGAAACTCCAGTCCAGTATATGTTCCCCCAAGGTTTTTGATGTGCGTACCTCTTTCATCCAGGCGGCAGCAAAGGCGTTTACATCTGCGCCCACCACGACTTCGACTGTTTTTCCGTCGGCAAGCGCCTCCCGCAGATGCTGTTCCAGTTCCAGTTTCATCTCGTTCACGCGCTGGCGGGGTAACCCGCTCAACACCCAGTATGCCTGACAGCTTTCAACGACTTCCTTCACGGTGTCCGGCCGATCATTATATTCATCATTTTTCACAATTCGCTCCCCCTTTCAAGGCCGGTGGCCCGCAGTACTTTCTCGACTCCGCCCGCGAAAGAATGCCATTCGGCGGCCCAAACCCGCAGCTTTTCCTGGCCGGCGGGAAGTATCCGGTAATACTTTCGTTTGGGGCCTTCCCGGGAGGAAACCAGGTAGCCCTCGATGTACCCGGCCTTTTCCAACCGGCTTAACAGGGGATAGATGCTACCCTCGCTGACCAGTTCCAGTCCCCGTTGTTGCATCTTGCGCACCATTTCATAACCATAACAAGATTCTTCGTTTATGAGAGCCAGGAGGCACATATCAAGTACCCCTTTCAGCAGTTGTGAACCTCTTTTTTCCATATATTTACGCCTCTTTGCCTGACCAAAATGTCTTGTTTTGCAAGATAGCCAGGGACATTATAACATTCAAAACCTTGCATTGCAAGACCCCTCATGTCACCCTTGACGGGTGATACCATCAGAGGATGAAAATGGGTTTGTGTTGAATTACTCCAGATGCGGCTGGCGAAGAGAATTCGAACTTTACTTGGTGCTTTGAGCCCGAAGGGTAGACCACTGCATTGATCCGGTGATTGTTCGGGGTCATGATGGAGTCTGGATTGAAGTTTGGATACGTTCCCAAAATCCACTCCGCGCCAAATTCCTGGAGGTTTTCCCTCTTGAGGAGCAAGAAAATAAAGGATCGCCCGCATGATGCTCAGCGAACGGGCGGGCTGACCCCCTAAGATTGGACAATTAGTGCTTCTTTACTCACAGTTTTAGCGACTTATGCGAACGGCACTACAGAAAATCACCGGCTTACTTCGCCGGTAGCACGGCTCCTTTATCCGACGGAGTGGTGAAGATATGTACTCTTGGCGTATCCTAACCCGGAGCCGATATTGGAGGATCAGCAGTCAGCCAGTGGGGAGGCGGTATTTGAGGGCCGGATGTCCTTTTCGGGGAAACCCGGCCTTTTGTTCTTCGTGGAATGCCGGCTCCGTCTACCAGTGCAGGTTAAATCACCGGGTGGTACCGTTCACTTACGTGAGGGTGACCGCCGTCCGGCGGGAGCGGCTGGGCGAGATCACGGAGGATGACGCCTGGAAGGAAAGCTACCCGTCAGTGGAGGGGTACCGGGAGGCGTTCGAACGGATATACGGGTTCTGGAACCCGGATGTTGATGTTTGGATGGTGGAGTTTGAGCTGGTGTAAGGCTTACGGTTAGTATTTCAAACGTCCGTGTCTGGTCAAATTTTTTTGACCCTGTTTGCCGGACAATTCGACAAAAATCCACAAAAAGTACCCGTTGCTTTTTTTGCTAGCTCAGCGTTGCCGAAATGGCCGTCATTAACACCGGCGGGTTGCTGATTGATTTAATCCGGCCCAGCCTGGGCTGGGAAATTCCTCAGATAGCGATACAGGGGAACTTAAACGTACTGTTTTTCATGTTGAGCGCAAGCGTTCTCCTGGCGGCAGGTACCGCCTTGACGGTTTTTATCCTTTCACCTGCCCTGGTGGGCGGGTTCTCTGGCGGTTCTGGGAGTCATCCTGGCGGTGGAGGCGTTTTTGTGCCGCCTCCTTGTCCGCATGGCTCCGGAACTTTACCGGAAAATCGAGGTGTAGAAAGGCGAAAGATGTGGCTGCCGGTGTTTCTCAACTTTAAAAAATCTATAAATGGAGAGGTTTTTCGGGGTTCCTTGTTGAAGTGCTAACTACTAAATTTATGTAAGTTTCCTGCTGAATATTTAGATAAAACTTTAAAGGGAATGCCTTTGGGGGAGATGTTAATATTGGAATTTTGGCTGAGGCCGTGTAAAATTTAAGCAGGTACCAGAAGGGAGGAGGTGAAGACAGAATGACGATAGAGGAACGTTACAAGAAAAGATATGAAACAGGCGATACTCCTTGGGATATTGGCAAACCCGATTTCAACCTTATTCAGACTGTGACTGCGATGGCCATAAAACCCTGTAAAGCACTGGATATTGGATGCGGAACTGGCGATAACTCCATATGGCTTTCCCAAAAAAACTTCGATGTGATAGGTATTGATACTTCGGAAATTGCAATACAGAAGGCTATAGAGAAAGCTTCAAAAGCTAATGTCAAATGTACCTTTATTGTGATTGACTTCCTTATGAACAAAATTGAAGGGGCGCCATTTGGCTTTGTGTTTGATAGAGGTTGTTTTCATTCATTAAATTCGGATGAAGAGCGGAAGAGCTTTGCTGAAAATGTAGCTGCTCATTTAGAAAAAGATGGTTTATGGTTGAGTATTGTTGGCAACGCCGATGAGCAACGTGATGGCCCAGGTCCACCACAGCGGACTGCCAGAGATATTGTTAACTCTGTAGAGCCCTACTTCGAAATCCTTTCACTCGTTTCAAGTCATTTTGGATCTAACCGCCCAAACCCGCCTAGAGCCTGGGTTTGCCTAATGCGAAAAAGGCGTTTTGCATAAACTGTGCTAAGTTGGATATGGGTTGATACATTGGGATTAACTGGGAAATGAAACAACCATCCGGGCTTGCATCATGTGTTGAGTATCACACTTCCCCCTTCGTGGACGGCAAGGTGTACCACCATATTAAGGCCATCCGGGAGCTGGGAGCGAACAGCGTCATGGTTTTCCATGTTGGGGTAATGGGTGCGGACAGTTGTTACGGCCACGTGGTCCGGGTGGTCTACGCGAGACGGAAATCCGGTGGGTTCCATTCGCCCCGGGTGGTTTCCCGCTAGTCCGTGTCTTGTGCCCAGCCCGCGCAATATTTTTCACATGCCGTATTCTAAATTTAAAAGGAGTCCCCACCAAAGGCAAACCCGGCGAAAGCCGGGGGCGCAAAGCCAGGGGGCCTAAAGTTGGAAGAACAGGTGTAGCAGAAAAAGGGTGTACCGAGTGCTCAATTTTGTAACGAATTTGTAACATTTTAGTCACAAATTCTTAAATCCTGCCAGGTATAATTTCTGGTAAAGCTAACCTGAAAGGGGGACCAATCATGAAAATTAAAAAATGGATAACAATGGTAAGTGCAGCAGGGTTGTTCAGTGGAATGCTTTTGGCGGGGTTACCTGCCGGGAAAGCAATGGCTGCGGGCGGTCCGCCAGCATGGGCAGGTAAGTATAATGTGCAAGCAGCCGGACCAAATACCACCGGTGCAGGCATAATGGCTGGTGCGGCTCTGGGGCGGGCAGCGGGCTCGATGAATACGTCGGTGGCGCAGTTCCTGGGAATGGATGTATCTGCGTTAATTACTGCACGTCACTCCGGCAAGTCGTTGGTTGAGATTGCAGCCGAAAAAGGTATAAGTGAGGAACAGCTGATCAACTTTATAGTCAGCCAGCGAAGCTCTCAAATCGACCAACTGCTTAAGGATGGCAGGATTACACAAGCGCAGGCCGACCAGTGCAAGCAGATCATGGCTGAGCGAATAAGGGCAAATGTCAACCGTACGACGGTAGGGCCAAACCGTTTCGGCGGGGCCGGGCGCAATGCCGGTACTTAAATGAAGACGCGGGCGCGGACGGATAAGCCAGTTTTAAAAACACCTTCTTTCCTTTTCAACCCGGCTTTATGTCGGGCTTCTTTTTTGGGGGTAGCATCGTGTTTTTCTGCCCGAACTTCCGAAGAAACCTGGGTACAAGCCGCTGAAGCCACCAGAGCCTCGAAATTTGTACCCGGGCAGAAGCTGGAGTCTCCGAAGGAACGGTAATCGTACCGGGGCCGCAGCCTGCTCCGGGGCCGGTACTCAAGCCGGTGCCAAAAGATCCGGTGGTTAAGCCGGTGGGCAGGTATTTTTCCGTGGGCCGGGTGCCCCTTTTCCGGGGCATCCGGCTTTTTCTTTTTGTAACAACTGGCCATTCAAATGCTGGCCTGGCAGGAAACGCTGTACTACCACGCCATCGCCACGGCGGTGTACGCCGAAGCGGTGGGCCGGACGCTGGGTATAAAAGGGAAGAACTGTTTTTTTCATTGTTCCTGGTAAGGGATAATGTTTCAATAGTCCGGGCTTTCTATAGTACGGCAAATTTTCTTTAGCCGGTTCCCGGAGTTTGATGCGAATCATTGCAGAAAATGAGCTTGACAAGAGAAAGAGTTAATATTATAATTTGTAATAAATATAAATTTGAAATCATTACAAGGAGGTTTTGACAGTGGCAAAATTACAGGACAAAGTGGAACGATGCTCCCCTCTTATAGGTGAGCCTTTTCCGGAGCTAACAGTTCAGAGCACCCATGGAAAGCGGACGCTGCCGCATGACTACGCAGGGCGCTGGTTTATCCTCTTCAGCCATCCAGCCGATTTCACTCCAGTGTGCACCACAGAGTTTGTGGCCTTCGCCAGGAAACATCAGGAGTTTAAGGAACTCAACTGCGAATTGATTGGCCTTTCCGTAGACCAGGTGTTTTCCCATATCAAGTGGGCAGAGTGGATCAAGGATAATCTGGGCGTGGAAATTCCATTTCCCATAATTGCCGATACCGGGCAGATCGCGGCTGAACTCGGCATGATCCACCCGGCCAAGGGGACTAATACAGTGCGGTCGGTCTTCGTGGTAGACGACAAGGGGATCATCCGGGTCATTCTCTATTATCCACAGGAGGTCGGTCGCAACATTGGCGAAATTTTGCGGATCGTCAGGGCCTTGCAGACCTCTGATGCCAACGGGGCGGCCATGCCGGCGGACTGGCCGCAGAACGAGCTCATCGGGGATGCAGTCATCATACCGCCTCCCACCGACGAGCAGACGGCCAGGGAAAGGCAGAAGATGTACACTTGCTACGATTGGTGGTTCTGCTACCGGAAATTAAGTTAAGCGGGCAGTTGCATCGCTTTTAAAAAGTTTTAACAAGAAGCCCCGGGGTCAAACGCCAGGATATTCCTTACCAATACTTGTACTCGGGAGGGACGAGGGCTGTGGAACGAGGCAGCTCTAAGGAAAAAAAGGAATACATACCAGCCCTGGCCGAAAGGCTCAAGCGCTTCGGCTTGCGTGCTACCCCGCAGCGTCTGGCCATTTTGGCTTTTTTGGAAGGAAATACTTCTCATCCTTCGGCGGAGGAGATTTTCCGGGAGCTTAAGCCGCGCCTGCCCTCTCTCTCCCTGGCTACGGTTTACGGAACTTTAGAAGTGCTTCGACGGGAGGGGGAAATCCAGGAGCTTACTATCGACTCTGAGCGGAAGCGTTTTGATCCGGATCCTAAACCTCACAATCATTTTCTTTGCCGCAGCTGCGGCAGGGTTTACGATTTACCAGTCGAGTTGCCAGCTCTAACGCCCCCCAGAAACATAGAAGGCTTCTGGGTTGAAACCTTTACCGTTGATTTTTACGGCCTCTGCCCTGCATGTCAAAAATAGGTTAAAGCCCTTTACAGGCGAAAGTAAGCAAGCTAAAACATGCTTGAAAGTGAACCAGATAAAGTTTAGAGTTATTAGGGCAATAGAAGGGACTTTACCACTCCTAATAATGGGCTTGTAAAAGGTTGCCCGGACGGTTAAAAAGAACCCCTGCCAACCACGGGCAGCCGACGCCCGCTTCAAGGCGGGCTGTTTACAGGATTAAAACTATACCCGAATGGTACTGATTTTCTGGAACCCTGCTCTTCTTCATCATTCTTGTATCCATAAGAGAAACCATTTACCCATAATATCTACCGTTATAGTATATTTTGCAC
>Ga0224486_100496_pt1 | contig 11074 bp, 7 predicted proteins | sample TexhydDE_CT_test_FD_172013 | JGI IMG/M metagenome (GOLD analysis project Ga0224486, IMG submission 172013) | Fracking water microbial communities from deep shales in Oklahoma, United States - hydraulically fractured wells DE_CT_test ...
GTTAAAACTCATACCATCTCCGACAAGGTAAATAATATTCAGCGCAAATGAGATAATGGTTACAAATACTAAAAATAACAACACGAAACCCCTAAGTTTCATACTCAACACCTCCATCATTTTGATTTCCCCCGCTTCCTCCCCGGGAGTTATCCAGAAGGACTTTAACATATTTCTATTAGCAGACGTTTTAAAACTGTTAAAAACCTTTAAAAACCTTAAAAAGCCAGCTGGTTTTCTCCCAGCTGGCTTTCTCATGCATTCATGCAAATTACACTCATTTTTTTTTAGAATTTCTTTATATCCTCCGGCATCCTTGGAAGTATTTCATACATATCCTTGTACAGATACATAACACCCGTTACCGAAACCTTGTCTCCAACTTTTAGCGTATTAACTTTAAATGGCACTTCTTTTCTTATATACACCAAAATCTCGAACTTATCGGTCTTTACTTTGAACTGGTACTTCTCAACAGAACTCACAGTTCCTGTAACTACAACCAGGTTGGACAGATATTTTTTGAAGTCCGCGTCTTTGAGTTCAACAGCCGTTGGTGTAGCTGAGCCAATGACCTCTACTTTGTCTGGTATAATCTCAAGAATTCCATAGTAGACCTTTGTTTTGCCAACAACTTTAACAACATCACCTATCTTTAAGTCAACAGGTAAAACTTTGCCGTATAACATGATTCCAGCGGTCTCATCTTGCATATACGTTGTCAAATTTCCAAGCACTCCAACTGGGGCAAGGATGATACCAGTTGCTTCAACCGTTTCGCCTTCTTTTAGTTTGTAAATATCCGCAATTTTGACTAAGTTCTGCGCAAAAAATACAACACTCACTACCAACAAAAGCGTTATCAAAAGCTTTTTCATACCGTCAATTCCTCCCTTTTGTTTTTAGTTGACGATTTTAATTTCAAACGGTGCGCGTAGCATAATCATATATTTCCCTTCGTAGTTGTCATACCAAAGTTCACCGTAAAATCTCACTTTTCTACCCTTTAGACCATAGAGGTTGTACCCATTGAATAAATTGTTGTACTCACCACTTCTTATCTTAACAAGCGCAAAGTCCGAATAGATGTAGTAAGTATCGTTAGAAAATTTTACATTACTAACATCCATCTCAAGCCAAACAATCTTACCTTTATAGGAACTCATCTGGCTTGCCTTGGTTTTGTCGATAACTGGTGCGTTATCGTATTTCGAGAATATACCTTTTCTGTTTTCGTATGCCCTTTTGTAAGCGTCAACGATTGCCTTAGTGTAGTTCGGAACCGATGTATTCTCGTAAATCAAAGGTCGAGCGTATCCATTCTCCGTAACCGATGCTTCATACAGATACTTCACACCGGTTTGCCTATCTTTTCCAAAAAGGTAAATCAAAATCCTTCCATAGCTATCTTTCCCCTTTTGCTCGTACGAAAGCTCAAATTGACTTGCGAACCAGTAAAGATAATCTTTTGCATTCTGCCCATACTCACCTATCGGCTTATCTCCTTCATGAATTTCTGGTGCGTCGATTCCAATGATTCTAAATGATAGTCCTGAAACTCTCAGTGTATCCCCATCGAGCACTTCAACATTACTTATCGCTGTTTCTTGAGGTGAACAAGAACTCAGTATAAGGGCAAGAACCAGGCTAACAGCGATTACAAGAAAAAATACAGCGTTTGTTTTGGATTTTCTAAAAACCATTCCCCTTCTTCACTCCTATGTAGCTTTTAACGTCAATTTTATTTTACTTCGATATCTTCTTGTTTCAAAGGCTGGATTTCAAATTCGTCTTTAAATAGTGTGAATATACCCGTTACCCTAACGGTCTTTCCTTCTGAAATACCAGCCAAACTAATTCCTGTTGCACTCTTAATGTAAACCTTTACCTTAAAAGCACCGGCATTTACAATGAAATTATCCTTTCCAACGCTCTCAACTGTGCCGGTTACATATACAAGATTTGAAAGGTAAGACTTGTCAAGAGACTTTAATTCAACAGGTTTTATATTTCCTTTACCAACCACACTTATGTTATCTACAACTATCTCAAGAATGTTGTTGTAGACTTTCGTTGAACCACTCACAACAACTATATCTCCCACGTTCAAAGTTGTAGGAATAGACCTTCCATACAGCATTATCGCTCCTGTTTCATCTTGGATATATGTTACTGAATTGCTCAGCAATCCAACTGGTGCAAGGACAGTACCAGTGACAGTAACCTTTGAACCTTCCGGCATACTGTAAAGGTCGGCAATTTTGATTGTTGTCGGTTGCTTGCTTTCTTGAACTGCTGGTTTTGGAGTAAGACTTGCGACAAGCGATTGAGCTGCACCAAGTAGGTCTATGCTTGTTTGGTATGTATACGTAAGCTTAAGGAGAGCAAATTGTGTTGTTGGAAGTGCAGAAGAAGCATACAAGTCACCGTTGGCAAATGAAAGCGAAAAATCTCCAACATTCAGCTTCACACCATAGAGTGGCAACCAACCACTGCTTGCCCAGTTGCTGTTGTATTTGGCAAAAACACCAACGTAAAATCCTGGGAAGTTGTATCCAACTTCACCCATAACGTTCCAAGAGCGTGGTGCATTCGGGTTTGAGGGTTCTCCTGTTGCAAAACTCAAATCGTATTTATTTGCTCCAATCCAAGCAAACTGACCAGCTGCAAACCAAGGACCGGATGTAAGTTTGGCACCGACCAAAAAGCTTGGTTCATTAATTGTGTTCGTTGCTGCACCGATACCAGCCCAGTAATCAACAGTTCCAAATGATATCTTCTGGGAATTGGAGTAATTCAAAGATACTTGGTAGTAGCGAGTTTCGTAGTATGCACCAAAACGACCGAAATTGGTTGTAAGGGTCCCGTAAAGAGCGAAAGTTTTCATTTCTGTGCTGTATGCTCCACCTACTTCGTATGAATAACCATCAAATTTGCCATAGACATAACCGACAAATCCGCCAAGCCCTGGTGATGTATTTGAGGTGTTGTATGTGTCGAACTTCAGCCCTCCGAGCGAAACACCCTCGTATTGAGAAGTCAAATCTCTTGAAAGCCTCATCCTACCCGCTGCAAGGTAGATAGTCTGAATGTATGGAATATTAACAGAAAGCCTTGTATCAACGAAGTAATACCTCGGGACGATGAAATCATAGTCAAAGAGCTTAAAGGTGGCATGTGAATATGTTAGATAATCGGTAAATTTGATTGCCACGGAATCAAAAGGTGCTGGTGGTGTGATTGTCCAATAGGCTATCGGGAAATTATCAAGATTTCCCAAGTTCATGTCGTAGGTTAAATACCCTGTTAACTTGAAATCAACTTTGAAGGCAAATGAAATTAAAACCAAAAAAATCGAAAAAACTAAGACAGCATATCTGATTAATTTGCCGCTCAACTTAACTCCCTCCCCGTAAAAACTAATTTTCCCATTTCAATCTTGGATAGTCGTTTCCTTCATCGATTGTCCAGATGTTCGTAAAGTCCCAACCAGAGAATGTTGCTTGCTGTTTCATTTCGGATGTTGTTTTACCTGTTGCATATGAATCACTAACTCCTGAACCTACTACTTGTGTATCGTAATATGAACTTGTCACAACTGGATCAGTACTCCCTGTTTCTTTGTATGCTATGAAAGCCTTACCGTTTGTTATTGAAGCAACCACGTAGTTGTTCTCTATCACCGCATCTGCTGCAGAAGTTGCGCTGAAATTACATATAAATCCTGCCGAGGCTGTTGTACTTGAGTAATCACTACTCACTTGTCCTCCCTCAACATAGCAATTCTTCACAACTACCGCAGGCTGACCTGAATTCACTTTTAACCTACCAAGCAATCCTCCAATTGCATATTTCACCCCAGAAACTGTAGTATTTCTAACTGCACATTCCTCAATTTCCGTCCCATCTATCGCTTCTCCAATCAGCCCTCCACCATAGCCAGAACCGCTGTATGTTACTCTAACAGAACTCTTAACAACCTTAACCCTGTAGATTTTAGAAAGTTTAGAAGCTCCTGCTAACGCTCCTGCGCGGCTACTCGCTGTAATATTTGCATTCTCAATTATCAAATTCGTCACCGTCGCATTGTAGAGATACCCAAACAAACCTACATTGCTCTTTGTAGTATCGTTGAAAGATATATTCATGATTTTGTGCCCATTTCCATCAAACACTCCAACAAATGCACTTGTTGAAAGATTTGAGCTATATGTTCCAATCGGTGTCCAATCAACTCCTGCAAGGTCTATATCTGCCTCGAGTCTGAAATACTTGTTAGCACTTGCAAGCGCCCTTACGCTAATTAAGTGCTCAGGTTTTGTGATTATATATGGATCATCTTGTGTTCCGGAACCTGATTCGAACGAGAACATTTCCCATTCAGCATACAACGGCATCTCAAGTATTCCTTCGCTTCTTTTGGCTTTACCGTAGAAGTTAGTAACCTTACCTTCTAGCGAATTTTTGAACTGTTCAAACGTAGAACTAAACAGATATTTGAAGTTACCTGCCGATATTGTTATTTTGAGCCAGTTGCTAACGTTAATGTTAACGTTTCCTGTTGCGTCTTCAGTTACATCTGATACTGTTCCCGAAAAGATAGCATAGTTGCCTTCAATGTATGTGTTTGAACTTTCAACCGTAATAACCGAAGCTCCAGAGAATGTCGAATAAACGCCTTTTTTAGAAGAGTACGCAGATTTGTAGGCATTCTTTAGCAATTCATATATTGCCGCATCTTCCCATTCTTCAGCAAGGTTTGGAACAACAACACCATCTTTCAGAGCCTGTTCTTGATACAAAGTCTTACCATCCTTGCTGAACAAGAAAGCGTATTTCTTTCCATTCTTTTCACCCTTCACAAGAACTTGGACAATCCCTTCTGGTTGGGAATTTATAAATTCTTCGAGCTTCGTCTTTGCCGCTGAAGGATTTACACTATCGTCTATTCCTATAAGTTCGTAAGTTTGCTCACCCACTTTAAACGTTTTACCATCAACTACTTCGTCAACAAAAACACCAACCCCTGGATAGCTATCTCCAATTTCTGCACTTAGAACTTTCAAACTCCAAGCGCCATTTGAAAATTGCAAATAACCTGTCAAAGTAGCTTCCGTGTCATAGGTGTAAGGAAGGGAGAGACTTGAGCTTAAGGAAGCAACATTGATAGTTGCTTTTCTTTTGTTTACCTTATCATACTCATATGTAAATGTCATCTTTCCACCATTGAGTATACCGTATACCTTAACGTATTGGAAATCCCAGAGAGCACGAGTTGTAATGCTTACATTATTTGCAATGTCGATTGTCAAAGCGGTAGGTTCAACTGTAAGTGTTTCTGCTGCAAAGTTTTTATAACCACCCTTGCTGAAGTCTATTTGGACGGAATCTCTGTATGTTGTTCCTATAACATTAGTCAGCGTGACTTTCTTTCCAACATCCGAAGAGTAGAACCCTGCCTTGTAGACATAAATACCAGTCTGCCCATCGTGAATGATTGCGTCACTACCTGACACATAAATAACTGTTCCTTCAACTTTATCGAGCAATACCGGACCTGCCGAGTTCAAAATCTTTAGCTTTGCATCGTAGATGTTCTTAACCGACAAAAGTGATGGATGTTGTGGAACACAGCTTGTTATGACAAAAACCAAAACCACGCTTAAAAGAGCCAGAAGTGCAATGGACCATTTTTTCACCTATACCACCTCCGAGATATGAAAAATAATTTTTGGTCATTCGGCCAAAAACCCGGGGCAGAGCCCCGAGTTTTTGGATAATCATCGCATTTGGGTTGTATTAAAATTCCCATTTCAATCTTGGATAGTCGTTTCCTTCATCGATTGTCCAGATGTTCGTAAAGTCCCAGCCAGAGAATGTTGCTTGCTGCTTCATTTCGGATGTTGGTTTACCTGTTTGCAAACTGGCTGAAGCAGAACCAGCTGTTTCTCCTGCAACGTCTGTATCAAAAAAGTTATTACCACTATCAGATGTAGCAGGAACACTACTACCGCCTATGAAACCTTTCCAGTTAGCATTACCACTCATATTTGGAGCAACAGCGGCATAGCAGTTCGCTATCTTGACTGAGCCTCCATAAGTTGTGTTCTTGGACACAAGCCCAATTAAACCACCTATGTTGGAACTCGTCGTTGACATGAAATTCACTGTTCCTGTGGCATAACAATTTTCAATAGTTCCTGTTTCAACTGCATTAGCGTAGAACCTTCCTAGCAATCCTCCTGCACGTGCATTGTCGTAATTCGGAGCTGATACTGTCACATTGCTTGCAAAACATTGACGAATAATCATTGTATTCGTTGAGGAATTATCCGCATTAACATCACCTATTAAACCTCCAACGTAAGCATAGTTACTGTTTTCAGCTCTCAAAATTGAATTTCTTACACCAACTTTTTCAACAGTAGAGTTTTTTGCACAACCAGAAAGAGCTCCGACATATTGCTTTGCTGTAATATTTGCATTCTCAATTATCAAATTCGTCACCGTCGCATTGTAGAGATACCCAAACAAACCTACATTGCTCTTTGTAGTATCGTTGAAAGATATATTCATGATTTTGTGCCCATTTCCATCAAACACTCCAACAAATGCACTTGTTGAAAGATCCGAGCTATATGTTCCAATCGGTGTCCAAGTTACACCTGTAAGGTCAATATCGGCTATCAGTTTGAAATATTTACCTGTATTCAAATATTCAGACTTGCCTATATTCTGCAACTGCCTTGCATTTCCTATGAGGTATGGCTCATCTGCCGTTCCACTTCCACCAGCAAAGTCAGAGAGTGTAATGTTTGATTTTTCAAGTTCTGTCTTTTGACTTTCGCCATCGTTGTTGTATGCACTAACTGCTACTTTTTCAAGGTTGTTCCACTCAGTCAATGGAAGGTCAATTGTAATGGTTGTTGTAGTGATGTTATCTTGAACAAGAATGAAGTCATTATCTGTTGCTAGCTTCTTGTAGACTTTGTATTTTACATCTTGTCCTGAAACAGCATCCCAAGTGAGTGTGAGCTTTTGTGAGTAGTCTTCATAACTTCCTGCTACGTTACCTGGAGCGTTTGGAACTTGCAATTCTGTGATTTGTGTTTTTTCAAGCACTTTCAATCCACTTTCCTTGTCATCTACAACCGCGTTGATTGCAATACCGTTTATTCTGTCATATTCGCTTTGTGTGAAGTTAACAATAGTAAATGTCTTGTTTTGCGTATTGCCAACATATTCGTAATATGTGTTGTTATCGTTATCTTTGAGCTCTTTGTAAATATAGAATGTTGCATTCTGCTCTTCGTAGTTCCATGAGAGTATAAGTTCATTACTGATTTTGTTCCAAACTGCCGTGAGATTGCTCACTTCTGGTGCATACGGGAGTGTTATCTGCGTTAGAACGGCAATCACCTGGGGTTCATTTCTTTCAGAATCGAAGACAACTTTAAATGTGACGTTTCTTACTCTATCTGGGTCGATTGGAATCGTCACTTGTGCAGGATTTGACATGTTACTCCAATTTTCTGGAATTGTATATTGGTCCTTAGCAATTAAGCTAATTTTGAATCTAACCGTGTACATTGATGGATAGAGTAATTCTTCTACCATTGTTTTTGTACTGGATATTGTTAAGCTCTTTTGTGTCCATTCTGTCGCTATGTCTTTCTTAAACTCAAGCACCGCACTATCTACATTGTATCTTTCCCATACCGTGCTATCGATTTCTACGTTTGCTTTCAATGTTCCGTTGACAAGAATTCCATCGATTACCACCTCGTTGTTTCCGGTTGTAATCGTTACATTTTCTTTCTGTCCTGTGAAAACTCTTGTGTTGTCCGAACGCTTTGCCTCAACATAGAAGCTATAAGTTCCTGCATTTGGAAGTGTAAAACTGAACGATGGGTTTGTCTTGTTTGTGGTTTCCGTTGAAAGAATGGTTTGGTTGCTTGAGTCTTTGACCGTGAGGTAAATCTTTTCAATGTCGGAGAAGTATCCTGTTAAACGTGGTTCGAAGGCTTTTACAGTTGTTGAACTCAGTAAGTTCACGTTAACTTTAACTGAAACAGGACCCGTCACAGGTTTTTGTGTACAAGAGAAAAGCACCAGTAAAATCGTTAAACCTAAAGCTACCCAGTAAAACTTTCTCATACAGTACTCCCCCTTCAAAAAAGTGAAATTTCAGTTAATAAAAACTACTTCAAACGATGCTCTCAAAAGGATTTTATATGTTCCACTCGTATTACCGGGCCAAAGCTCTCCGTAAAACTTGACAAGTTTGTTATTCAAAGAATACATATCGAATGGAGCAACGAAGTAATCGTATTCCTCTTTGCGCAACTCAACTGTTGCCCATCCATCGTCGAGTGTCAATGTGTATTTACCCGTGGAATCTTTTGAAATGTTCGTAATTTGCCCTTTTAGCCATACGATTTTTCCCACATAGCTGTCTTTGTCTTGAGTTGATTGTTCAACAATCTGTGCACTTTCATATTTAGAGAATATACCTTTTCTATTTTGATACGCTAATTTGTAAGCATCTACAATGCGTGGTGTGAACCTTTCATCAACATTTTCTTGGTAAAGTAAAGGCCTTGAAAGTCCGTTTTTCAGAGATTCTTCCGGATAAAATTTTTCTCCAGTGTTGTTAAGAAGGTAGACTAAATATCTTCCATAACTGTCTATTCCTTTATTAATAATACGAACGTATCCATTTCCGGATGAAACGAAGCTTTTAAGAAATTCTGTTGATTCATCAGCGTATTCTCCTCTTGGTTTTGAACCTGTTTGGACTTCCGGAGCATCGATGCCTATCAATCTATATGACTGTGTCCCTACCTTGAACGTATCCCCGTCATGGACATCTGCAGTATTTACGTATAACAAACTTCCGATGTCACTTTCCGAAGGAACAAGAAGCTTTTCAACGATTTGTTCATCTTCGGAAACATCAACAAAGACAAGCCTGCTTTGTTGAACCTTGGAATATCTTTTATCATTCGAATTTGTTTGCGAAGTAAGAATTCCTTCCGTGGTAACTTGCCAGATACCAGGGTAAACTTCTACAGCCAAATTTCCAGAGGGCTTACCTACGACTTGCGTAAATTGAACAGCAGTTCCGTTGAGTTTTTGGAGAGTCACTGTCGCATGTTCAGTAAAAAATGTTATATCCGTTGGTAATACATTCAGGTGTATTGTTCCTGAAGCAAGTTTTGTGTCGATTATTATATTAGTATTTTGTGCATCAACTGTGGAAGTTGAAGAACCATAGAAATACAATTTGTCTTGATTTGAATCTTTAAAGTAAGTTTTTACGTCGAAAGTGTATGTTCCAGGTGCTAAGTTAAAACTGAAGTTCCCTAATTGGGTTGCATTTTTTGTTTCAACAACAGAACCTGATTCCAAAATAGTAATCTGCACCATCGAAATTTGCTTGTTAGAAAAGGAATAAGGTAATGCATTGCTTGATTTACTTGTATTTAAAACATCCGTTGGAAGGTTTATAGTAACACTCACCGCATAACTCTTTTGAAAGAGATGTGTATTGGTAAAGGTTACAGAACATGAAGTCAAAACTAACACAAAAGCTGAAATTACTGCCAAGGAAGAAACTACAATTTTTAGTTTGTTTGTCACAGTAATTTTCTCTCCTTTCCAAGCTCTTTAAACATTAAAGTATCATTTAACGATAAACTTATCCCTTGAGATAATGAATAGTTCACTTTCTTTTGTTTTATCAGCGCTAAGCACTCTAACACCAATTCCACTGATTTCTTCTAAGTCAAACTCTGTTTTTTCAAAGGTCGTACTTGTTGTCTCTCCAATCAATTCATACACCTTTTCATTCTCATTCGATGGATTGTTGTATTCCTTGCATATCATGAACACAACGTCTGGAAGCGTGTAAGTGTATTCCACTAACAATTTCTTTTCAGCTTGGTAATACGTAACAGTTGCTTGTTCAACAGGTGGAACGTATTCAGGAATGTTAATACCAACATTAACATCAGGAGCCGGTATTTCAATTTCTGCGTTGGAGACTCTGAATTTCCAAGAGTTGGTTTCGTAGAAGAGATATCCCGTCAAGGTGGCTTCAGCATCAACTGTGATGGGTTTATCAACATTAAACTGGTTTATTAAACTGATAGAATATTCATCTGAGATTTCAAATACCTGGTTCTTTGTCCCTATAGAGTATGTTACAAAATACTTGTTGCTATCGCTGTCAAACCTAATAGTTCCCCGAACCGTTGAATACAAACCGTTCATTAACGCAAATGCTTCCTTCAGAGATGGTGCAGGAAGCTCACCTGAGGCGTTCAGATTCTTAGCTTGAGGTGGGGTTTTACCAGAGAGGTCTACAAATATTTCCGTAGAGCTTGTTCTCTCAAGGTAGAATGCTTTGTTTTTGTAAACCGCTTTCACAGACTTTAATTGTATCTCTTTCCCGACATACTTGGAACTCAAACCTGAATTTTTGAACATTATCGCGGTCTTGTCATTTGCAAGAATCAAGCTTGAATCTTCAAACCTATAAACAACATAGCCTTTCAGGTTAACCGTAGTTTCGGTATCCTCTGAAGAAACCAGGAGATCGTTTTTCACTTTTTCAATATTTTTATACACCGTTTCTTCAGGTTGTGGTTGCGGTTGTTGAGGTTGAGCACCAGGTTGACAAGATGTTAATGAAAACAAAGCCATGAACAGTAGCACCGAAACCGATATAAAAATCAGTCTACGCATAAGCATACACTGTCCCCCCAAAGAATAGATATCTTAAACATGCTTTCACGAAGAGTAACCTTACAGGATGGGTAGTTCATTATAGCTTATTATTATACCACAAATGTTAAGATAATTTTAAGTTCTTACATTCTTCTATTTTTTGCGCTAAAAAGAATAAAACTGCGAAAATCACTTTTTTTCGCAAGTTTTCTTTTATTTTCGCAAGTTTTCTTTTATTTTAAGATACTCAAAAATTTAACTTCGCTGAGCATACTTAATCGTTCAATCTTCTTTTATTAACTCGTTAGCTTATATAGACAACTTTGGAAAAATTCCAAGTCAA
>Ga0224486_100499_pt1 | contig 10987 bp, 10 predicted proteins | sample TexhydDE_CT_test_FD_172013 | JGI IMG/M metagenome (GOLD analysis project Ga0224486, IMG submission 172013) | Fracking water microbial communities from deep shales in Oklahoma, United States - hydraulically fractured wells DE_CT_test ...
AAAAGTGACAGACTTAAAATACATTCCTCTTGTGATAGCAGGATGGTTGAGGTATTTAATGGGTTTAGATGATGAAGGCAATCCAATGACATTAAGCCCAGACCCATTGCTTGAAGATTTAAAATCACATATTTCAAATATAAGATTAGGAGATATAGATTCAGTAAAAGATAATCTAAAGCCTATTCTTTCAAATGAACATATTTTTGGATTAAATCTTTATGAAGTAGGATTAGGGGAAAAAATAGAAAACTACTTTAAAGAATTAATTGCTGGTCCTGGAGCAGTAAAGAATACGTTGCAAAAGTATCTTGAATGTGAGGAATGAATGACTATGAAAAATTTCATGGATGAAAATTTTTTTACTCACAAATGATACAGCGGTAACGTTGTATCACCAATATGCCAAAAACATGCCAATTTATGACTTTCATTGCCACTTAAGCCCAAAAGAAATATACGAAAATAAACGGTTTAAAAACATCACTGAAATATGGTTATATGGGGATCACTACAAGTGGAGACTTATGAGAGCTAATGGAATAGATGAAAAATATATAACAGGAAATGCTGATGATTACGATAAATTTATGGCTTATGCCAAAACAATACCCATGGCAATAGGAAATCCAGTTTACCATTGGACTCATTTAGAGTTGCAAAGATATTTTGGAATATATGACCTTTTAAATGAAAAAACAGCAAAATCTATTTGGGAAAAAGCGAATGAAGTTATAAATCATGATGACTTTAACGTAAGAAACATAATAAAAAAATCAAATGTCAAGAATTTGATGTAAAAGTTTTACCTGCATTTTGTCCAGATAAAGGTTTAGGAATTGAAAAAGAGGATTTTATTCCATGGCTAAAAAAATTAAAAAGGATGGAAACTAGCATGGCAGGAAGTTACTTTTTAGGAATCGATATAGGGACGACCGGATGCCGCGCCATAATATTTGACGAGAAAGGTTCGATAGCAGGGGCTGCGAGTGAAGAATATCCTATTCTCCGTCCAAAACCTGGCTGGGCAGAGCAAGACCCGAAACAGATTTATGAGGTTGTCTGCAACGTAATTAAAAAAAGTGTGACCAGTTCTAAAATAAATTCAAACAAAATAGCCGGGATAGGGCTGAGTTCGGTCTTTCACAGCTTGATATGCCTGGATGGAAGGGGCGAACCCATCAGCAATTCTATCATATGGGCCGACACCAGAAGCGTTAAGCAGGCTGAATATTTGAAAGCCTATGGAGAGTTTGACATATACCGCCGCACAGGGTGCCGGGTTCATCCCATGTACCCTTTAGCCAAAATACTGTGGTTCAAGCAGGAAAACCCTGAAGTATACCGGAAAACAGCAAAATTTGTTTCAATAAAAGAATATATCATCTATAAATGGTTTTCAGAATTCATTATTGACAAGTCGGTGGCGTCGGGCACCGGTATTTTTAACATACACTCGCTGGATTGGGATGACGAGTGTATAGATATGATTGGCATCAGCCGGGATAAGCTAAGCGAGTTGGTTCCGGTGACCCATATCATTGGAAAACTAAAAGGTGAAATAGCACGTGAATTGGGAATTGTTGAAGGTATACCCGTTGTTATAGGTGCTGCCGATGGGGCTTTTTCGATGCTCGGTTCAGGAGCATACCGCAAAGGACAAATGGCGGTAATGATCGCTACTAGCGGTGGTGTTCGTGTTACATCAGAAAAACCCATAATTGACGAAAAAGGGCGCACCTGGTGCTATGTACTAGCTGATGGCAAATGGATGGTTGGTGGCGCTATAAATAATGCCGGTCTGGTCTACCGTTGGTTCCGGGATGCTTTCGGGAGCGAAGAAGTTCGTAGAGCTGAAGAAATGGGCATTGATCCTTACGAAATATTAAATGAATACGCTGGCAGAGTAAACCCAGGCTCCGATGGCCTAATATTCCTCCCGTTTTTGACGGGAGAAAGGAGTCCCTTCTGGAATCCTAATGCGCGAGGAGTTATTTTCGGGCTAGGGCCGCACCATGGCAAAGCCCACTTTGCCAGAGCTATCATGGAAGGCGTTGCATACCGTATGAAAAGTGTTTTTCAGGCTATAAGAGAAATCGCTGGTGAGCCGGAAGAAATCCGGATAACCGGAGGAGGCACTAGATCTTCCCTGTGGTGTCAAATTCTAAGCGATGTATTTAATAGGCCCCTAAAGCTGCCGAAAGTCCATGAGGCTACCTGTTTGGGAGCGGCTGTAATGGCTATGCAGGGCCTGGGGTATGTGGACAGCCTGGATATAGTCGAAGAAATGATAAGTATAGAAAAAGAATTTAATCCCGACGAAAATACAGCACTTATTTACTCAAGGGTTTATGACCTATATATGAATATATACTGGGCGTTAAAACCATATTTTGATGAAATCAGTGCGTTTCAGCAACAGCAGTATCGAAAGGAGGATTGAAAAATGGCATTGGTAACAAAAAACATACTGGTAACCTCCCTTTCTTTTTCGAAATACAGCGATGAGCCGAAAAGGCTTTTGGAGGATCATGGATTTAAAATCATTTGGAATGAAAGAAAAAGACCTCTAAAAGAGGATGAAATGGTCGAGGAAATATCCAATGCACGCCCGGTCTTTGCCATAGTGGTGGGAGTTGATCCGGTTACCGAAAAAGTGATGGAGGCTGCCCCCGAGTTGAAAGTAATAGCCAAGCACGGGGTAGGTGTGGATAACATAGATTTAGAAGCAGCGCGAAAACGGGGGATAGTAGTCACAAACGCTCCGGGTTCTAACAATCAGGCAGTGGCGGACCTTGTTTGGGGTCTTATTCTGGCGGCAGCTAGGGAAATTCCAAAAGCTGATCGAATAACCCGGCAAGGACGTTGGGACAGGCTGATTGGGTGTGAAATCTGGGGTAAAACTATAGGAATAATCGGGACAGGTCAAATTGGGCTCGCTGTGGCTAGGCGAGCCAGGGGGTTTGATATGCGCATTCTTGCATATGACCAAGCACCCAATATGGAGGCTGCAGAAGAAATAGGAATTTCCTACACAAGTTTGGAGAACCTCTTGAAAGACTCAGATGTTGTTAGCCTGCATGTTCCTCTTACCCCGGAAACCAAAAACCTAATCGGTGAAAGAGAGTTAAATATGATGAAAAAAAATGCGATTTTAGTCAATACTTCGAGGGGGGAGGTGGTGGACGAAGAGGCTTTATATCGGGCTTTAAAAGAAAGGCGTATAAAAGCGGCAGCATTGGATGTTTTTTCTCAGGAACCTCCACATAATTGTCCTTTACTCGAATTGGAAAACGTTGTTGTTACACCCCATATAGGGGCGTATACGATAGAGGCAAATTATAGAATGGGAATGGCTGTAGCAAGGAGTATAATACAGACCTTAAAGGGTGAAAGGCCAGGAAATGAAGTCTTATGACGAAATGTCAAGTCCAAAAATTAAGGAGGAGGAAGGATTATGAAAAGGGTAATTGCGATTTTGGTGTCTCTTGCGCTTATAACGTTTGCGATTGCTGGATGCAGTCAACAGCAAACTAATCAAGAGCAAGCTAATCAGCAACAAACTAAAAAATATCCTAGCAGGCCTTTAACAGTTGTAGTTGAATTCGGTGCTGGCGGTGCAACTGACCAGGTTTGCCGGGCTCTTGCCGCTGAATTTCAAGAGAGTTTAGGTGTTCCGGTTAATGTTACCAATATGCCTGGAGCTACAGGCGGTGTAGCTACCGGGTATGTTATGGGGCAACCTCACGATGGGTATACAATCCTTGGGATATCAGACAATATACGCTCTAGGGCGGTCCTAGATTTGGGAACTTACACGTACAAGGATTTTCATATGTGGATAGCTGCAGCGGGTGTGCCTGTTTTGCTTGTTAAGCCGGACTCACCGATTCAAACCGTGGATGATTGGATCAATGCTATGAAAACGTTAGGCGAGGAATTTACAGTAGCTAACGCTGCTATAGGTAATGCTTGGCACATAGCAGTTGCGCTCATCCAAAAAGAAGTAGGTGGTGACTACAAGATAGTAGCATATGGTAGTGGTAGGGAGGCCGCAACGGCTGCACTGCGCGGCGACACGAAAGCTGGAGTAGGTGGTTTGATGGAGGTTATCGATCTTCTTAAAGCTGGACAGCTTAAGGCTCTTGCATCTTTTTACGATAAACCTATTGAGATCGAAGGAGTAGGTGTTATTCCGTCAATAGCTGAAAAATTGCTGGGTCTTCGCAAATATCTACCCTTTGGTGGTTGGTGGGGTTATGCTGTACCCAAAGATGTTCCGGAAGAAGTAGTAGAAGTACTGGACAAAGCATATAATGAAGCTATACAGTCGGAGCGTTTTAAAAAATTCCTGGACGAACAGGGTATGATTTTCTTAGGATATGATCGCAAACAGTCTGAAGAACTGGCTGCTCGGGATACTTCAGTGGTGTCATGGTTGCTCTACGATCTGAAATTGGCAAAGAAATCTCCTGAAGACTTTGGCATTCCAAAGCCAGAAGAATAAGACAGTCATATGCATACGGTATTAGTTAGTTAATTATGCAGTTTTTGGAGGGGTAAATAGTGTCAAACAAAAGATGGATTGGCGAGATATTGGTGGCAGCAGCTGTTGTCATGCTAGGTATTTTAGGGTTTGTTTTTGCTACCAGGATGCCCAGGGGGACTCCTCACGAGTCCCCGGGGCTTACCCCAACCGTAATCTCATCTTTATTGATACTATTGGGATCTATTTTACTGGTTATCTTAGTACAAAAAAGAATAAAAATTCCCATTACCACAGAATCCAAAACCGATCAGAAAAAAAATGTTAACTTGGAAAAAAATAAAAGAATACTAATAACGTTGGGTTTGACGATAGCTTATGTAATAATGTTGGGGAAGATTCCCTATTCAGTAGCTACTTTTTTATATGTTTTTGTTTTTCTGCTTGCTTTAAAGAGTACCAACTGGATTAAGGCAGTGGGTATTTCAGTTCTTGTAAGTCTAGGATTAACTTATGTTTTTGGCGAACTGCTAAGAGTTGTGTTGCCTTAAGTTTCCAAAGGAGGTCGCTACAAACATGCAATCCATTTACAACTTAATAATGGGGTTTATCAAATTACTGGAACCTACCCATTTCGGTTTGATGGCTCTCGCATCGGTACTGGGTATAGCAATTGGGGCCTTACCCGGCCTTACCGCTGCCATGAGCATAGCTCTACTGAGCAGTATAACTTATGGTATGGATCCTGAGTATGCCATACCAATGCTTATTGCTCTTTATGCCAGTGGAATTTACGCCGGTTCTATTAGTGCGGTGTTACTTAACATTCCCGGTACTCCTTCAGCTGCAGCCACCTCTATTGATGGATATTTGCTGGCACAAAAGGGAAGGGCAGGAGAAGCATTGGGTTACGCCCGAACCGCTTCTTTTTGGGGAGGTATAATCGGTGTAATGGTACTGGCCATGGCTACTCCCCCTTTAATCAGATTGGCTCTCAAATTTGGTCCATGGGAGTACTTTGTGTTGGCTATAATGGGAGTAATGGTATCAGGGAGTCTTTCCATGGGGCAATTACAAATAAAAGGTTGGATTACCGGGTTTTTAGGGCTTCTTGTTTCGATGATTGGTGTAGACACCTTAACGTTATACCCTAGGTATACTTTTGGTAATCTTTTTCTAATGAATGGCATCTCACTTATCCCAGCTTTAATAGGCCTTTTTGGATTTTCTGAAGTCCTATATGTTATGAGTGATACTTCGGAGGCAAAACTAACTGTTGATCCTAAGAGTTTAAAGGTTGGTATGCCTATTTTACAAACTTTAAGGTACTGGAAAACAATAATAAGGTCGTCGATAATAGGTGTTATAGCTGGTGCAATACCTGGAGTAGGTGAAGATATTGCGGCGTGGCTTGGCTATGCAGCGGCTAAAAATACAAATAAAGAGATAGGCAAAGGAGAAATTGAAGGAGTCATAGCTGCTGAGGTGGCGAATAATGCTGCCATAGGTGGTGCATCGATTCCACTGCTATCGCTAGGCGTTCCAGGTAGTGGTGCTGCTGCGGTGTTGATGGGAGGCATAATGCTTCATGGCATAAGGCCAGGACCGCTTATATCAATAGAAAAGCCTCAGTTTATTTACGACTACATTGCTATGCAATTGATGGCCAATGTCATGTTGCTGGTCTTTGGGCTGATACTGAGCAATCTTTTTGTTAAAGTGCTGCTTATAAAAAAAGATGTTCTTATGCCGATAGTTGCTACGCTTTGCGTTATTGGTTCCTATGCGGTAAACAATTCAATTTTTGATGTTTATGTAGCTATAGCCCTTGGGGTCCTGGGATACATTTTGAGGATTTATGGATATCCGCTAGCTCCTTTTACCTTAGGATTGATTTTGGGAACCATGGCTGATGAAAATTTACGCAGGGGTTTGATGTTATCGAACAATGCAATATATCCATTTTTTACCAGGCCAGTTACCCTTGTGCTATGGCTGCTGATAGTAGTTATGACATTGTGGCGAAGCCATAGGGCTAAGGCTTAGATCAGGCGGTCGATCGGCCAAAATAATGCTAAATAGCTGAGAAATAACCTATATACTTTTTCCATAGGGTTTAAATACTGAAGATTTTCTACTGAAAGGCAAGATATTTGATTGTATACCTTGTTAAAGATTATATGTGGATTGATATCTCGGTTAAATTGGCCAGAGTTAGAGACATATCCTGCGGGTGCGGCGCGTAACAACATCTACGAATTATGTGCCGGACCCGCAAGTCTAACTCTTTTTGGCTGATTGTAGATATAGGTGTTTTATAACAATGAAAAAAACTGCCTTTGCAGGTATTGATATAGGTACAACAGGTGCGAAATGCTGTATTTTTGATGAGAATGAAAAGCTTGTAGCAACCGACAAGCGAAATTACCGAATAATTCAGCCGAGACCTGGATGGGTAGAACAGGATCCGGATGAAATTCTAAGTGCTGTTTATAGTTCAATAAGAGAATCTATCGAGCTAGCAGGAGATATGTATGAGATTAAGCTATAGGTTTGAGCAGCGTGTTTCATAATATTATGCTTGTGGATTCTAACATGAGAAAAATGACTAACCTGATTATTTGGGGTGACAGCAAATCCAACGAATTGTTGAAAAATACTCAACGGTATTTAATTATCTTTACGATATTGCAGGATGCCCACTACATGTAAATTACCCACTTTTGAAGTTAATATGGTTTAAACATGAGTATCCTCAATTATTGCAGGATGCTGAAAAAATAATAACAATAAAAAAATATAGATTATGGAATTTGGTACGGGTATGCGCAATTGATCTTCAAGAAAGGGGTTGTATTAATGAGCCGCCTAAATGACCTTCCAGATTATATCAAACAGCTTGTAAAAGGCCACTTAATTTCTGTCGGCTTTTCGCGGGCTGATCTTGATAAACCGATAGTCGGGATAGTAAATTCTTGGAATGAAATAGTTCCGGGTCATGCTCCGCTTAGAGACTTGGCAGGAAAAGTGAAAGAAGGAGTTTATAAAGCAGGCGGAGTACCGCTTGAATTTAATACAATAGCGATATGCGATGGAATAGCCCAGGGACATAAAGGTATGAAATATAGCCTTCCAAGCAGAGAATTAATTGCCGATTCAATAGAAGCGATGGTAAAAGGCCATGACATATTTGATGCGCTCGTATTCCTGTCTTCATGCGATAAAGTCGTTCCCGGCATGCTTATGGCTATGGCGAGGATAGATATACCTTCTATTTGGTTAGGTGCAGGCCCTATGTACAATTACATTAAACCAATAGAATCTAAAATGGCGAGGAGGAATTTTTTAGAGGGCAAGATATCTGAAGACGAGTTGCTCGACATAACAGAAAAATATTATCCTGGGCCTGGCGTCTGTCCTTTTTTAGGAACAGCCAATACAATGAGTATAATTGCTGAGGTAATGGGTTTAAGCTTGCCTGGAGCTGCATTGACGCCGGCGGGTACAGCGCAGCGGTATAACATAGCAAGATTGAGTGGAGAGCAGGCAGTTCGGTTGGCAGAAATAGGTCTAAAGCCCTCGGAAATAATGAAAAAAGAAGCATTTGAGGACGCAATAGCGGTGACTGTGGCATTAGGCGGCTCTCTTAATTCTGTAATCCATATTCCAGCCATTGCTCGTGAGTTGGGTATAGAGATTACAATGGAAGATTTTGGGAGAATAAGTGAAAAAATTCCTTTGATTGCCGAAATAACACCAAATAGTGATGAAAATACGGTTATTGATCTTTATTTTTCTGGCGGAGTAACTGCAGTAATGAAAGAATTAAGGGAATATTTGCATCTTGATAGAAAAACTGTACTAAATGAAAGCTACGAAAAGATCCTTGAAAGACAAAAGAATGTAGTGCCCTCAAGATCAATTATAAGACCTGTATCAGATCCAATAATGAAAAGCGGTGGAATAAAGGTTCTAAAGGGCAATCTTGCGCCAGAAGGAGCACTTTTAAAGATATCTGCTTTAAAAGAAAGGTCGATAGATTGTTTTGAAGGAATTGCAAGGGTATTCAATTCAGAAGATGAATTTATCGAATACGCATTTACTAATGAATTAAAAGAAGGAGAAGTAATCGTTATAAGGTATGAGGGACCTCGTGGGGGTCCAGGAATGAGAGAACTGCACAGGTGCGTTGAGATTATAAATAAAAATAAAAATGTTGCATTAGTTACCGATGGTAGACTCAGTGGTGCTTCATATGGCATTTCTGTTGCTTATGTTTCGCCAGAGGCAGCAGCAGGTGGGCCTATATCTGTGGTTAAGAATGGTGATGTTATAAGGATTGATTTAAGAGAAAAAACAATCGACTTATTAATTTCCCAAGAAGAATTTAACGAAAGAACTAGACATATAACAACTAGTAAAAATGATAATTATCATTTCAATAGTAAGAATAGCTATTTAAAATATTATCAATTTTTTGTTGGAAGTGCGTCAAAGGGAGCAGTAAGAAAATAGAAAATTCATAGTAAAACGTCAACTTTTAAGGAGGTAGAAAAGGAAAATAGGTTTTGTTGGCCTCGGAAAGATGGGGATGAACTTAGCGTTAAACAAGAAGGATCATGGACATGACGTGATAGGGTACGACAGATCAAAAAATGCGGTAGACAAGGCTGTAAGCCAGGGCTTAAAGGGCGTATATACTCCAGAGGAATTAATTGCGAAAATAGAATCGCCGCGGATCATATGGCTGATGCTGCCTTCTACTGATTTGCCCTTTCTTAACAAAGGCGATATTATCATCGATGGAGGAAATTCTTACTACTGGGAAACATTGCGCCGCTACCGGGAGTTGAAGTCGATGGGGATAAAATTTGCTGATGTAGGTACAAGCGGTGGTGTGGAGGGTGCGAGAAACGGTACCTGTGCTATGATGGGCGCCGAGGAGGAAGTTTTTAAATATCTAGAGCCCTTGTTAAAAGATATATGCGTTGAAAACGGATATCTCCATACCGGTCCCTGTGGCAGTGGTCACTATGTAAAAATGATACACAATGGTATTGAGTACGGTATTATGCAGGCAATTGGTGAAGGGATGTTGCTAGCCAAAGGACCTTTTAAGCTGAACTTAGCCGCGGTAGCCAGGGTGTGGCGCCACGGATCCGTAATCCGGGGGGTGGTTAATGGATCTTACAGAAAGGATTTTTGCTACTGATCCGGACCTTCGGGGAATTCCAGACGTAATCGGACATACCGGTGAGGAGTTCTGGACTGTAATGTAAGCCCTTGAGCTTGAAGTGCCGATACCGGTAATATACAGCTCTCTCATTATTCGCTTTAGTTCTCTTCGGAGAGAAAGTTTTTCAAATAAAAGTTGTAGCGGCTCTACGCCGCAAGTTTGGGGGCCATGTGCCACCCCAAAATGAAACTTTGTCATAAAAAGGAGGGTATTTCGATGGATAGATTTGAAATAGCGCAAAGGATTATCGACTGTGGCGTGGTGGCCATAGTCAGGTCGGAGTCACCCCAGCAAGCGTTAAAAATTGCAGAGGCTGTCAAGGCCGGTGGAATAGACGTCATTGAGATAACTATGACTGTACCCGGTGCTCTTAATGTAATAAAAGAACTTCGTGAGACGTACTCAAACGACGAGATAGTTATTGGGGCAGGCACCGTGCTAGACGCTGAAACGGCAAGAGCCGCAATGCTGGCCGGAGCGGAGTTTTTTGTAAGCCCTAATTTCGATCCAGCGATGGTACGTTTATGCAACCGTTACCGCAAGGTAGTCATGCCGGGGGCTATGTCAATAAAGGAAATAGTTGAGGTAATGGAATCAGGAGCCGATTTTGTTAAGTTATTTCCCGGAAGCGCCTTCGGTCCTTCCTTCGTAAAGGCTATACTGGCCCCACTACCTCAGGCGCCTCTAGTTCCTACCGGCGGCGTAAGCCTTGAAAATGTTGGCGAGTGGATCAAAGCCGGCTGTTTGGCAGTAGGTGTAGGCGGTGAACTCACCAAGGGGGCAAAACACGGCGATTTTTCCCAGGTTCAGGAAACGGCGAGAAAGTTCGTAGAAGCCGTGAGACAGGCAAGAAAACAGAAGCAATAAGTGCGCTTTATTGTTAAAACGATATGATTAAAAGCCTGCTTTTATTAAGTAGGCCCAGATTTGTAGACAAACACCGCTTTTAGGATGCATAGCCTAGAAGCGGTGTTTTGTTAAAGGCGAAGACTTTAAAACTGACCTTTCGCGTTTTCGTTTTTGGCAGCTCGGATTTTCACAAACCATAAAGTTTCAATCCCTATCCCGAAAATAAAAAGCTGCAAAAAAGACAAAAAAAACAACAGCTATACAGACCCTATAGCATTCCACTTTTAAAAATGGTTCTATAATAAATGTTGGGGTGGGGAAAAAGAAATCTATAAAAAAGAGAGCACTTATTCTGAATGCCTGCTATAATAGAAGTGGTTAAAAACAACCCAACAAAAGGAGGCATCAGAATAAGT
>Ga0224486_100500_pt1 | contig 10983 bp, 8 predicted proteins | sample TexhydDE_CT_test_FD_172013 | JGI IMG/M metagenome (GOLD analysis project Ga0224486, IMG submission 172013) | Fracking water microbial communities from deep shales in Oklahoma, United States - hydraulically fractured wells DE_CT_test ...
AATCTTTGTTTTTTTTTATCTTTTTCTTCAAGCATTTTTTCCATCATTAATTTCAAATATGCATTCTCTGCCCTTAATCTTTCCATCTCTTCTTCAAGTGTTTCTTTCTTTGGTTTTCCCTTTTTTAGTTCTACCTTTCCGTGAGTAATATAGTTCTTTATCCACAACTTTACTCTACCTTCATCAATACCTAAAAGCGAAGCAATAGTCTTTTTTGGAAGATGTTCAATAAAATAGAGTCTTATGACTTCTTGTTTTAGTTCAGAAGGATACTTTTTGAATTTTTGTCCTTTCTTTGCCAAAGAAAACACCCCCTTGATGGTTATATTTTACCACTTCGGGGGTGTTTTTTTTCCTGTTTCATTATTGGGGTTCAGTGCACCTACCTGGGGGTTGTTTAATAGTACTCACTTTACTTTTCCTGTCTTCAAACTTACCAATTCCATCGAAATAAAGATGATTAACGGCACAAGCAATGCCAAAAAGATGTTCCGTTCTATTATCACTCCCATAAGTATGCTAACAATACTACCTCCAAGCGATGTAAAGGCATATGTTGCACCGTTGAACAATGTGAGGTGTTCTTTCTTTATCCTCACAAGCGCGTTCTTTTGTATGTAAGGGAAAAGTGGACCAAATAAAAGACCGGAAAGAGCAAAGAAGAGAGGATTTCTTAACCAAAAGAACAAAAATATGGTAAATCCCAAAATTACCGTATTTGTTCTTAAGAGTAATGGAATAACTTTTTCTAAGTAATTTGTAAAGAATCTGCTCAGGGTAAATGTTAACCAAAATAATGCATAAGCAGTATAAGAGGAAATAATGACATCTTTCATAACCACCCCAGCCCACGTTATCACACCTATTTCAACAGAGGAGTAAAGTATGAGAAGTGACAAGAATATTAAAAAATCTGCGTTTCTAAATGCATTCGATATCCCTCTTAGCGAGAATGCACCTTGCACACTGTGAAGTACTGGGAATGTTTTTATAACTGTGTAAAAGACCAATAGTAGAAACATCATCGCATACATTAGATAAACGTCTCTGAAATCACCAAGATTTCTCGTCGCCCAAGTTATACAAAATGGCGCAAGCATTCCTCCAAGTCCATAAGCTCCGTGGTAAAATCCAAAATTAGGATTTTTAGCTTGCGAAAGAAGTGTTGTCGAACTTGTGAATCCGAATCCTGTTGAAAGTCCAAATACAAAAAGCCCAAGGATTGAAAGTAAATAATTGCCGGAGAAAGCAACTATAAGAGCACCTACGATTGTTAAAGAGTAACCTGTAAGTAACGCCCGTTTGATGCCCAGTTTGTTGAGAAAAATACCTGTGAAGATGTTGGAAATCACAGTACCCGCCAAAGAAAAGAATGGTAAGAAAGAAGATAGCGCTATCGAGATGTTAAAAAATTCCCTAAACGAACTTAACAACGGCGGCATTGAGTTTAAAACAAGTGAATAAGAAAATATTACAAGCATAGGATAAAGATTCTCCAAATTACTCACTCCTTTCTAACCATCTATCCCATACCGCTCCATTTTGTAATATAACGTCCTGATACTGATATCAAGCATCTTTGCAGCTTGTACTTTATCCCCACCTGTTTGTTTTAATGCCGTGAGGATAATCCTTTTTTCGTATTCTTCAACTAAGTCTTTGAGAGACTTCTCACCTATGTCCGTAAATTCTTCATCTTTCTTTTCAACCTTTAAGCTACTGTCTTCCGGAAGATGTTTGAGTTCTATATATCTTTCCTCAGGTCCCATGTTTATCATAACCCTGCCTAGGAAGTTCTCAAGTTCCCTCACATTCCCGGGCCAATCCCTCGATACAATGTACTTTATTACTGCGGGGCTTATACCTTCCACCATTCTTCCGTATTGTTGATTGAGCTTTTTCACAATGTGGATAGCAAGCTTTGGGATATCTTCTTTTCTATCTTTTAAGGAAGGTAGATATATTGGGAATACGTTGAGTCTGAAATACAAATCAGGTAAGAAATCCCCGTTTCTTACCATTTTCTCAAGTTCCATATTTGTTGCAGCGATGATCCTCACATCAACCTTTTTCACATTTCTTCCACCAACGGGGACGTATTCCTTTGTTTCGATAAATCTCAACAACTTAGGTTGTAAAGACAATGGGAGTTTCCCAACTTCATCAAGGAACAACGTGCCACCATCTGCTTCTTCTACAAGTCCCTTTTTCCCACCATGTAGTGCCCCTGTAAAAGAACCTTCTTCGTACCCGAAGAGCTCTGATTCCAAAATGCTTTCCGGTATTGCTGCACAGTTCACACTAACAAAGGGTTTATTCCTTCTTGGACTTGCGTTGTGAATCGCGTGTGCGAAAAGCTCTTTACCTGTTCCACTTTCTCCCCTTAGAAGCACTGTTGCCGGTGTTTGGGCAACTTTCTTCGCTTGTTCTTTGGCGATTTGGATTAGCTTACTGTCTCCTATGATATCATCGAATGTATATTGTGCACGCATATGACGGATTAATCTTTTCACTTCTTCAAGCTCGTTTGTGAGTTTTAATATCTCTGAAACGTCATGCACTACCGCAACACTACCTTTGAACTTCCCTTTTACAAACAACGGGGTAGCGTTTACAATCACTTCCTTCTTTGCAGGACCAACCTTCAACCTTGCGTTGTATATCGGTTGTCTGAGTTTGGCGATGAGCATATGTATGCTCTCGCCTTCTGCTATATCGACTGTAGCGGGTTTACCGATTACATCTTCAGGTGAGTAACCTGTAATTTTTGTGTACGCCTTGTTGACCAGCCTTACTATCCCATTTTCGTCGGCGACACTTATCGCGTCGTTGGTAGAATCAATTATTGCCTTGAGTTGCGCTTCTATTTCTTTCAGATTTGTTATTTCTTCTGCAAGTTTCCTAATACTTGTTATATCCCTAAAAACAGCGACCGCACCTATGATTTTTCCATTTTCGTCTTTGATAGGTATTCTTGAAGTGATAATCACCGCGTTCTCGGTATGTTGGACTTGGTCAATCTCAGGGATACCCGTTTGTACAACGATATGTAGACGAGTGTTCTTAACGACCTCGTCAACTTTTTTGCCAATTATATCCGATGGTAAGTTCAGAAGTTTTTGCGCATTTTTGTTTATGTATTGTACTCTTGCATCTTTATCGACGATGATTATACCTTCAATAATTGAATCGAGGACTATCTTGTAAATCCTTTCCATTCGCTCATCTCCATCGCAGTTATCATTCACCAATCACCTTGACTACGACCCTTTTTCTCCTCTGACCATCGTATTCCGCATAGAATATCTCTTCCCAAGGACCTAAGTCTAGCTTTCCGTTTGTCACTGGCAGGACGACTTGATGGTGTGTTAGTATTCTCTTCAGATGAGCATCTCCGTTTGTCTCGCCAGTCCAGTGATGTTTGTAATTACCCGCTGGTGCAAGTTTTTCGAGCCATTCCCAGATGTCTTGGTGCAAACCTGACTCGTTGTCGTTCACAATTATTCCAGCGGTGATATGCATTGCAGAAACCAAGCAAAAGCCCTCTTTGATACCACTTTTTTCAACAATTTCCTGGATTTTGTCGGTTATGTGGACAAGTTCTCTCTTCTTACTCGTGTTGAACCAAAGATATTCAGTGTAGCTCTTCATATAAAGCCCTCCCTTTATGATTTTTTAAATTACTCAACGTTTTTGACGATCTCGTAGTCTAATTATTAGGGCCTTCTGCTAAAAATTATACTAGATAAATTCTCTTTTTGAAACAACCAACTGACAATTTGAAGCAAAAACAAAGGAGTGACGCATGAAAAAACTACATATCCTGAACATATTACTAACGCTCTTTATGTTATGGGCAATTATGTTTAGGTTTGAAATGACAGAAGTTTTAGACCTCAAAATCTCTGATTTGTTTTACAAAATGCGTGGTGAGGTTGTCATCTCCCCTCAAGTTATCGTCGTTGGAATTGACGAGTACTCATTAAGTACTCTGGAAATCGAGGGTGATACTTGGCCCTGGAACCGTGATGTTTACGGAAATTTACTACAAAAAGTCTTCGAAGATGGTGCGAAAGTTGTAGCTTTTGATGTCTCGTTTACCGAACCAATGGACGAAGAAACAGATGCTTACTTTGCCAGCATGCTTCTTATGTACGGAAACGTTGTTCTGGGAACTTATCTGATAAATGACAAAAAGACATACGAACTATTTAATCAAAAGCTTAGGGAAAAGATAGAACAAAATCGTACTTATCTTGACTACACATACAAAATGAAAAACTTTCGAGAACTTTCGTTGATGAAACCTTTTAAGGTTTACAAAATACGGCCTGTTTACGAACCATTCGCAGTAGCAGCTTACAGTGCAACTTATGAAATAGGTGCCTTAGACCCAGACGGAACCGTCAGGAGAATGCCATTACTTATCATCGAAGAATGGGCAAACGAAAATGGAATCTCTTCCGGTATTTTACCGCACATGAACGTTATAGCTTGCGCTCTTTACCTTGGGGCAAAACCCGAAGAGATGTTACTCGATTTTTCAAAACGCTTTGTGGAATTGAATGGTAAAGAAGTTCCGTTTGACAATTCAGGATACATGCATCTGTGGTATTATGGTAAATCATCCAACGTGTTCAAAGAAGTTCCGTTTTACGATGTGATATCAGGAAATTTTGAAAAAGGAATTTTTAAAGACAAGGTTGTACTTGTTGGATACACAGCAACTGCAAAGGGCCTTTATGATTTAAGGATAACCCCTTTTTCGAATGAAGAAGCAGGGGTTTTTATCCATGCAACAGCGATAGAAAACATGCTGAGAGGTGATTTCTTAAAACTTTTGTCCCCTTTTTATAACAGTCTATTGGTAGTATTTTTAATGACGCTGCTTGGAATCCTGTCGAATTTTAAGAACAGGTATGTTAACGTAATAATTCCTACCATACCGGCTTTGTTTGTAGTAATATCATCCATCCTTTTTTTAAAGCATGTCTACGTATCGACCTTCTACCCAGTATTTGGATACATTGTTGTTGGTTCTGTCAAGCTGGTAGGTGATTTCCTATCTGAGAGTGCTGAAAAAAGAAGGATGAAGGAATTTCTTTACAGGTATGTTCCAGATAGAGTTGCACAAGAATTGGTGAGTAAAGGTGAACTGAAACTCGGCGGGGAAACTAGAAACGTTGTGGTTTTGTTCTCAGACATAAAGGGATTTACTAGTATTTCCGAAAAAATGAAACCGGAAGAAGTGGTTGCGTTTTTGAATGTTTACTTTACAAGAATGAGCGAGATTATCCGTTACAAGTACGATGGAACAATCGATAAATTCATAGGTGATGCAATAATGGCTATATTTGGAGCACCGGTTTCTTACGAGGATGATATCGAACGTGCACTCTCTTGTGCTTTGGATATGAGAGTTGCTTTGAAGGAACTTAACATAGAGTACGGATTCAACCTTGATAGTGGGATTGGTATACACTATGGACCAGCAATCGTGGGAAATATTGGTGCACCCTTTAGAATGGATTATACGTGTATCGGAGACACAGTAAATACCGCATCAAGAATTGAGCATCTCACACGAGAGGTTGATGCGGAAATTATAGTCTCAGAAGCAGTTGTAACTCGCACTGACAAGTTTTTATTTGAATACCTCGGTGAATTTGCCGTGAAGGGAAAAAGCGAAAAGCTGAAGCTGTACAAACTTGTCGGTAAAAAACTTGAAGAAGACAAAGAAGATGGGGGGAATTATATTGAAAAGCTCCAATGATTTGATTATTGAACTCAGCAACACTAAGTTCGTTCTGAAAAACAACGGTACATTTCAAATATCAGGCAACTTACCAACTCAAGATGAGATTTATGAATTGGCGATGAATTATAGTTTGCCAATAAATGAGAAACTATTTGATATGGTGCACGAACTGTTAAAGGCGGAAGATTTAAATAGTGTAAAAAAGAAAGTTGAGGATTTCTTCAAATCGAAACTACACAAAGACGTTAAAATTATTTATTCAGAAGCAAGCTTGCAAATGGATATTCAAAATAATCATGCCTCATTACCAATAGTGAGCAAAAATTCCGGTAATTTAGGGACGATAACTTTGCACGGCTTTCTAACGTTCGACGAAGTCTTAGGTTTGCTCGCATTTTACGATTCTTTCGTTTCCATTGTTGAAAGTATAATAATAAACTACCGTCTAGAACAACTGTTAAAAAGTTCACTTGACACATTGTTCGTTGCTCTGAACAAACGCGTCCGATTAAATGAGAGTGACATAGATAGAATGGAAGCTATCGCATCGAGAATTGCACAAATAGAACAATTAAATCACGAAGAGGTGCACTTTGCTCTAAGAATAGCCAATGTTGGATTTGTGGGTTTAAGGGATGAACTATTTGTAAGGATTTTCACCGGAGATTTCACAAATGAAGATTACAGGGAATTTCTGAAACACGTTGATTTAGGATATGAGATTCTCGAAGAAATGGATGTTCCACATTTTATTCTGGATTCTTGTTTGTATCATCACGAGTTTATAGATGGTTCTGGTATAAAGGGATTGAAAGGGTATGAAATTCCAAAAATAGCCTTAGCAATAGGTTTTGCCGAACATGTTGTAATTTTGAAGTGGAATGTCTCAAAACTACAAGGCAAATATCCAGATAGTTACTTAGCTGTAATAGATTCCAGAGGTGAATTACAATGAACCTTATCTTCCCTTACCTTTTCCTGGGACACCTTTTTGGAGATTACGTTCTTCAAGTAAGTTATATAGCAACTAACAAGTCGAAAGACTTAAAAGTTCTTGGACTTCACACAGTTTTAGTATTTTTTTCTCAAGTTCTATTCATCGTGGGTAAAAATTTCAGTATTAAGAGTTTAACCATGATTGGTCTTCTTTCTGGTATTCATTTTTTGATTGATTTACTTAAATTCTTATGCAAAAAGAAATTTTGCAATACTTGGTATTATTATCTCTTTGACCAATCGTTACATGTGTTATCTTTACTTTTCATAAGCTCGCAGTTAACTCATTTGGAACCTGTTCTTCCAAGAACTTTAGTGGTTCTCTTATCGGTGATGATATTCAATGGGTATTTTGTAAGTATACTTGTACACCTTATAACATCCAATGGTAAGTACCAACGAGACTACATCGGATATGCACTACGAATGATAGCACCTATCGTTTATCTGCTTAACCCATTGTTTTTAATAATCTATGCACTATTTTGTTTGATTCCCGTGTTCAAGTTCAAGAAAAGGGGCTCCAAATTCAACATGCTGAGCTACATCATAACAACAGTTTCCACGATGATACTTATGGGGGTGATGTTATGAGGAAAATCTTCAGGATGCTTATTCTTGCAGTTTTTACACTCTTTGCTATTTCGGTATTCGCGGAACTAAAAGTCAATTTGCAAAGCGATACTGTTGTCATCGGAGGAAAGTTGCCGATTACAGTAGAAGTGACCGGCAAAGACGGAAAACCTGCTCAATACACTTTAAAAGCCAAATTGAACCTTGGAGGATTCGACAAGCCAGAAGTATTAACAAAAGGACTGACCGGTAACGGGAAAGTAGTCTTAAACTATTTGGCTCCAAAGAGAGCAGGTGAAATAAAAATAACGTTTACAGCTGAGACAACAGACAAGAGCATATTCACTCAAGAAGTTTCCATAAAAGTAACGGAAAAAGATGAGAGTGAATTCTCAGAAAAGTTGAAAGCTCAGATTGACTCGTTCAGAGGAAGCGTTGCGATAAAGAAATCTAACAAAACAACTTGGGAATCAATAACAAAAAACATGGTAATTCAAGAAGGTGATGAGATTCTTACATTGGAAAAATCTTACGTTGTTGTAAAATTTCCAGACGGTTCTATGACAAAGATAACTGAGAACACACAGGTTCTTTTTGAAAAACTCAGAGTATCAAAAGAAGGGAAGATTCTCGTATCGATAGTTATCCAAAAGGGTGGAACATACAACATTGTTCAAAAAATGATGGCAGGTTCTTCGTTCGAAGTTAAGGCAGGTAGTGTCACGGCTGGTGTGAGAGGAACGGAATTTGGCGTAGAAATTATCAACGACAAGCCGGTTATAAAGGTTTGGAGTGGAGAGGTATTTGCTTTCTTTGGAAATGACTTTGTGCTTCCGATAACAGCAGGTCAAACACTCATCTACCAGCTTGGAACTGAACTTGTCCAAGATATTTCTCAGCTCTTTGACTCAACTACCTTAGAACCTCTCAAAGAGATTATGCCAGAAATCGAAAAGTTGTTCGAAGAAACTCCAGAAGAACCGGAAGAAGAAAAGCCATCAAGAACAGGAGAGATTCAACAACCTCAGTCTCAACCCGAACCACAACCAAAGGCATACATACCACCTCTCGGTGTTGAAACAGCTATCAAAAACAACCAAAAATATATTGTCTACAGCATTTCTCCAGAATTTACGATAGGTCCCATCACATTGGGTATAGGACTAACCGCTTACGCTACCGAAGTTGGTGGAACTTTGTACTATGGTATACCCTCTGAAAATCCAAGCACAGATATAATAAACATGATAACAATCAATCACGTTGCCTTGAATCTTGGAAATTTCTATTTGAGATATGGAAATATGCCTCCGATTTCATTAGGTATGGGCTTTTCCGTAAGGGATTATTTCAAACCATACGCTAAGTCTTTTGATATCAAGATAGCCTTTGGTAGTTTTGCCCTCTTTTTGCATATTCCCTACGAACTTACAAAACTTTGGATGCCGGAAATTGTTCAGTCAGACTCAGTGTTTGCAGGTGAAATGGAGGTGAAATCTGCAGTTCTTGGTATGGATTTGGGAATTGCCGCATTGTACGATACTGACGTTACCAACGAAAATACGAAACCTACAGTTGATGATACACCAATAAATCTTTCACTGTCAGCATTTTTGAGATACCCACTACTAAACAACTTCTACTTTGGTCTGGAATTTGGTTCGCAATGGTTAGCCGATATGTCTAAGTTCGGTATTGGTGCGTTCGGTGGTTTGAGTGGAAAGATAGGAATAGCAGATATCATCGTCGGTGGTTACGGAACTTGGAACGGTTTTAGACCCTTCCACTTTGGCAGGATTTACACCATTCAAAAGTCCAAAAACGAACTGCCAACACTGGATAATGTTCAAACCTCGTTTGGTTTCCTGGCAGGTTTGAATTTCTACCATGATATCGCTACCGGTAGATTTTACATTTATGGTAACTTCAGTGGAGACATGGACGCACTTGGTGAGTTTAGAATAACAATACCGCAGATAGGAGCTGTGGCAGGCCTGTTCATCTACGGATATTATTTCGATCAAACACCATTTTCAAACGGCGAGTTCTTTGATAGCGACACTATATCATTCTTGAGAATTACGTACCCAATTATGGAGCGTAACCTTGCTGCAGGTATTGTGTACAATTGGGATGGTACAAAATGGATGCAAAGTGTCTATATCGGTAGCGAGATTAATTGGTAAGATATCGCTTTTTATCGTCAAAAGGGAGGCATCAAGCTTTGTATAATCTCAATAAAGAGAAATTCATAGAAGCTCCAACTTGGCTTTGTGGGTATAAATACAACAGGCATTTAGTAGGGAGGATATCTAAAAATAAAGTAGTTATCGAAGATATAGAATTCTACGTCCTTGGCGATTACTCTCAGAACCTTTTAAAAAAGCTTGCAGAATTGATTAAACATGGCGTAAAGGTTAATCCTGCAAGCTTGCGTGACCAAGTTGTGTACATCGCAGCCAAACTGAATAGTAACCTAAGGTTGAACGAGCTTTTAAAAGATATCCAACAAGAAATATGCACTATAGTTAACGCGGAAGCCGCTTCTATCCTCATGTACGAAGCTGACCATCTGCGGTTTCTTGTAACCGTTGGTAAAGTGAGTGGCAAGATTGAGAGCATACCTGTGCCCATGGAATCGATTGCAGGAAGGATTTTTCTCGAAGGAAAAGCTCTCGTTTTTAACGACTTGGAAAAAAATCCTGCCCACTTCAAGGGAGTTGATAAAGCAGCAAATTTTAAAACAAAAAATATAGTTGGTTCACCCATCTGGGTAGAAGATGAAAAGATAGGTGTTATAGAGGTGCTAAACAAAAATGGTGGTTTTTCCGAGGAAGATGCTGAAACGGTGGAACTCTTCGCTAAATTGATAGGGCGAAAGCTTCTTAGCACCTGGAGATATGAAAAGTTTTCTGAAGCATTTAAGAAGATACTCTTAGCGATAGTGACTGCTATAGATAAACGAGATAATTACACACACCAGCATTCAAAAAACGTGGCAAGAATATCGCTGGAAATTGGCAGAAGAATGGGACTAAGTCAGCAAGAATTAGAAAAGCTTGAGTTCTCAGCTATACTACACGATGTTGGAAAGATAGGCATTCCTGATAGCATATTACTGAAACCAGGTAAACTTACTGATGAAGAATACAAAGTAATCAAAAACCACACGGTTTACGGTGCAGAAATATTATCTCAAGTCAAATACGTCGACGAAACCATACTCAGTGGTGCATTAGAACACCACGAAAGGCTCGATGGTAGTGGATACCCTTATGGAAAAAAAGGCGAAGAGATATCCTTGTTTGGAAAGATTATAGGCATTGCGGATGTATTTGATGCACTCTCATCGAAAAGGACGTACAAAGAAGCTTGGGATTTCGTGGAAGTTCTGAAAATAATTGAAGCAGATGCGGAGAGAGGGAAATTTTCAAAAGAGGTTTTTGAAAAATTACTTGAGAGTGTTAAAGAACTCAACAAAAATTAAAAGATAGGTCAAAAACAAAAAAGTCGGGGCAAAGCCCCGACTTTTCAGACTGTTGACAAAGTATAACTTGTTCAAGTATAATCTCTTCAAAAGAGGATCCTTTCCAAACAGGATCCTCTTTTTTTTACACAAATAGTAGGAGGAATATACATGCTGACCATCAACAAAG
>Ga0224486_100502_pt1 | contig 10970 bp, 10 predicted proteins | sample TexhydDE_CT_test_FD_172013 | JGI IMG/M metagenome (GOLD analysis project Ga0224486, IMG submission 172013) | Fracking water microbial communities from deep shales in Oklahoma, United States - hydraulically fractured wells DE_CT_test ...
GGGAAGGGAGGTCCAGGGAAGGGCAAAAATTTGGAAGTTTTATTAGAATTTTTCTCAAAAGTTGTATTGGCGATAATAAAACCCCACCTTTCGTTTATCGAAAAGTGGGGGTTTGTCAACAGTCTGAAGGCGCCAATAAGGCGCCTTTTCTATTACTCTAACAGCACATTACTTAAATCAGATGAACCACTATACCACTTTTCAATTTTGGTTCGAACCATGTGGACTTAGGAGGCATGATTTTACCTTCATCAGAAACTCTCAAAAGGTCATCTATAGAAGTAGGATACATAGCGAACGCTACTTTGAACGCTCCACTATCAACAAGTCTTATCAACTCTTCAATCCCGAGAATTCCACCGACAAAGTCTATTCTCTTGTCAGTTCTTGGGTTCTCGATTCCAAGTATTGGAGCAAGGAGGTTATTTTGCAGTATAGACACATCGAGTGAAGCAATAACATCGTTTTCGTCGTACGTTCCAATCTTCGGTTCCAATCTATACCACTTGCCTGACAAATACATACCTATTGTGTGTTTCTTTTCCGGTTTGTAAACTCCTTCTACTGGTGTAACTTCAAACTTTTCCGAGACCTTTTTCAAGAACTCATCTTCACTCATGCCGTTCAAATCCTTAACTACCCTGTTGTAATCGAGTATCCTCAACTGATTGTGTGGAAAGAGCGCCGCCAAGAAGAAGTTAAATTCTTCTTCTCCAGTGTAGTTTGGATTTTCGTTTCTAAAATCAATCGCAGCCCTTACCGCTGCTGCAGCTCTGTGATGACCGTCGGCAATGTAGAACGCATCAACACTCTTAAAAGCATCAACTATCTTTTTGATTTCCTCTTCATCTTTCAAGACCCAAACTATATGTCTTACTCCAGTTTCATCAGTAAAATCGTATTCCGGGGTTCCTGTTGCATGCCTGAAAATCAAATTATCGATTTCTGGCTTAGATTTGTACATCAAAAATACTGGTCCTGTGTGCGCTTTGACCACTCTAACGTGTAGTGCCCTCTCATCTTCCTTGTCTTTTCTTGTGAGCTCGTGCTTCTTTATCTTGTTATCGATGTATTCATCCACCGAAAATGTGGCGAAGAAACCTGTCTGAATATGGTCTCTCCAATGCTGTTGATATATGTAAATGCAAGGCTTATCTTCAACAAACATATAACCATTTTCAATAAGCCATTCCAGATGCTTTCTTCCAGCTTCTAGGACCTTTGGGTCGTGTGTATCCACAGGATGGTCGAAGTTTATTTCGGGTCTGGAAACCTTGTAAAATGTGTATGGGTTGTTTTTTGCAACTTCTCTTGCCTGCTCTTCCGTTACGACATCGTATGGTTTGGCAGCAATTTTTGAAATCATTTCTTTCGTTGGTCTCAAAGCTTTGAACGGTCTGACAACCATCGTCGCACCTCCTATTTTACTTAATCTCAAGAGAGCTTTATTTTTCCTTCATATAATGGGAATTGTTTACACAATTCGATTACTTGTGAGGAAACCTCTTTGACAATACTTTCATCGATGTTGCCTTCCTCATCTTTGATGTTCCTCAAAACTTTAACAATTAGGTCTGCAATAATTTCCATTTCTTTCTCTTTCATACCACGTGTAGTCAGAGCAGGGGTTCCAAGCCTTATACCGCTGGCAACAAATGGCGACCTTGTTTCGTTTGGTATTGTGTTCTTGTTAACCGTGATATGACAGTATCCGAGCGCTGTTTCAGCAGCTTTACCTGTTACGTTGAGAGGATTCAAATCAACGAGCATCAAGTGAGTATCTGTTCCTCCAGATACTATCCTAAGTCCTCTTTCTTCCAATGCTTTTGCCAGCGCTTTGGCATTCGCCACAACTTGTTTTTGGTATTCTTTGAACTCTTCAGTAAGAGCTTCTTTAAAGCAAACTGCTTTAGCAGCTATCACATGCATTAGCGGACCACCTTGAATACCAGGGAATATGGCTTTGTTAATTGCTTTGTAAATCTCCTCGTCGTTTGTCAAAATCAAACCGCCACGTGGACCGCGCAATGTCTTGTGCGTCGTACTCGTGACAACGTGTGCATATTCAAGTGGGTTTGGATAAAGTCCGGCGGCAACAAGACCTGCAAAGTGTGCCATATCGACAACAAGGTAAGCTCCAACTTCGTCCGCAATTTCTCTGAATTTTTTGAAATCTATAATCCTTGAATAAGCACTACCACCTGCAACGATTATCTTTGGTCTGTGTTCCAACGCAAGCCTTCTAACTTCGTCGTAATCGATTACTTCCGTCTGTGGATTAACACCGTATTGGACCACCTTGTAGATTTGTCCTGAAAAATTTACACTCGCACCATGTGTGAGGTGTCCACCATGACTCAGAGACATACCCATAAGAACAGAACCGGGCTCTGCAAGTGCAAAGTATGCTCCCATATTTGCTTGAGAACCTGAGTGTGGTTGAACGTTGGCGTACTTTGCATTAAAAAGTTTTTTTGCACGTTCTCTTGCAAGCGTTTCGGCAACGTCTACCCACTCACAACCTCCGTAGTATCTTTTCTTTGGATATCCTTCTGCGTACTTGTTAGTTAAAACGCTACCCATCGCTTCCATCACAGCCAAAGAAACAAAGTTTTCGGAGGCTATAAGTTCAAGTCCGTACTCTTGCCTTTCCCATTCTTTTAAAAGCACCTCATAAATCTCAGGGTCAGTAGCTTTAACATGTTCCCACATACACACACCTCCTATATCACCATGCATTAATTCATTATCCATTATACATTCTCAATAAAAAAACGTGGAGTCCAAAAAACTCCACGCATCTTTGAAAAATCACTTTATTCACGTATTTTTACCATTAAGATATCAAAAACATAGCTATCGAATCTTATTCTCCGTATATGGTTTGTATACAACTACTGGGTTGTTTCAATTATTTTTGCGCGTAGGTTGTTAAATAATCTTCCAGAAAAGCCTTTATTGTTCCTGTCATAACAACTATTATCTCTTTGGTTACTTTGTAAAGTCTGTCAAGTTTACCTTCCGCTTCTAATTTTTGGTAATCATCGATTGTTGGTACCCGTTCTATCAAAATATCTCCCATCGCAGCTTTTATATGTTTGTGAACCTCAGGAAATCTTGAATAACCGTACATCATAACCTCGTTTATAAGTGCCTCGTAGTTGGAAGGTATCCTTCTTTTCGGAGTGTTTATTATCAGCTTGCGAACTTCTTCACTGTGTTTTGAATAATGAATCAAGTAAACTAAATAATTATCGTAAGCGTAATGAGCGTTGTTCAAAAGGTTCTTTGTTTTCTTATCCATCAGACTTCTCACAACTTCCCAGAAAGTGCCAGGAGTTTCATGGTATGGCTGAAAAAGGTCTTCCATGTAGTGAAGAGCATAAGAAAGGAACCTGTAACCCCAATATTCATCTCCTTTGGCAAATGCCTCTTTGGAGATATCGACAAAATACAAAAACGACTTATCACCCTCAAATGCTTCGATAAGTCCCAGTTTATATCTCATATGTCTAACACCTTGACTGTTACCTATAAGTGACTGAAGAGGTGACAGATTCAACTCTTCATCCATGCCAAAATCTGGGAACTGAGCGTAAATAGTTAATATTTGCCATGCAGGAAGCTTTCCATCAACGGGAGACGGGTCTGGTGGAAACTTTCCATCGTTGAGTGGATCAAAGAATTTTCTTTGACCAGCAAAGTCATCGGTGTAGTAATACTTCGTGTTGTAAACTCGGGTTTCTTTATACGTATAAGGTCTTATTTCGACTAACTTGTCGAGATTTAGGTTCAGTGATTTTACAACCAGGTAAGTATAAGACTCATGCCCACTCCAAGGAAACAACAGACTCGAAAGAGTTAAAAAGATTGATAATAACAAAAAATGAATTCTTTTCAACATACTCTCATCCTCTCTTTCTTATGCTTTACTTACCAAAGAAATACAGCAAAGCTTCAGGCAATCTTCTTGCCCATGCACTTTCCGAATGTGGTGCTCCCCTATCTTCTAAATACATGACATCAAGGTTTTGCTTACCGAGCAAGATTTTATATAGTTCACGAGCGTCATTTAAATATACCTCTGGTTTAGAACCTTCTGCTGTCCCCATGTCAATATATATCATAGTAAAATCTTTCACTTCGGCGGTCTTTATGTATTCAATCAACCGTCTGTCTGCAAACCATACAGATGGACTCATTGCCCCAACTTTTGAGAAAACATCGTTGTATTCAAAGCCTATGTAAAGTGAAATCAACCCTCCCATAGAAGAGCCCATTATCGCAGTATTTCCTCTATCTGGCAAAGTTCTGAAGTGCTCATCGATGTAAGGCTTAAGCGTATTCACGATAAACTTAGCATAGGACTCCCCCTTTCCTCCACCATAGTTACTATCAACCCACGGAGAATACTCATTCATTCTTTCCACACCTGTGTTGTATATGCCAACAATTATGATGGGGCGTATCAGACCTTTCTTTATTAAATCTTCGGCAGTCTCATCAGCTCCCCACTCAACTCCAGAGAACGATGTTGATGCATCAAAAATATTTTGTCCGTCATGCATATACAAAACTGGATATCTTTCATTTGAAGTTTCGTAGTCTGGAGGAAGGTAAATGATTATGTCCCTTTTATTTCCTAATTCAGGGGAGTAAAAATCTTTTATGAGCTTTATGTTTCCTGTGTAAGTTTTTCTTAAACCTGCCTGCTGCTTTTCCACAAAATCCCTCCAATGATTCACAGTTATATTAACAACCATATCTTTATCCACGTTCAGCACTCTGTTTGGTATCTCCTGACCCCGTTGACCTTTCTCTACTGTCTCCCAGGAGCCCCGCGTGAATTTGTATTCTATAAGGCCACTCAACTCGAGTGTTATTGTGTAAGCATCACCCGATTTAACCAACCTATACTTTGGGTCCCCAGGGTTCCAGTTGTTAAATGTTCCTGCTATATAAATCTCGTCGTCGAAAGGTGTGTAAGTCGGAACCTCAACAACAAATGTAACTTTGAAACCAAATATTGTTGTGAAACTACCTAAGAGCATAAATAGAACGAAATATAAGCTTCTTTTTATGAAATCTCTTAGCAAATTTGAATTCATAATCCCCCCTCCCACAGTGCTAAAGTTAAGCTTTCATTAAACTATCTTGTAAAAATTATACCATACTTTTGACGAAGAACAAAAATAGTACTTGCGTTTTTTCCAAGATTTGTTTATATGTTCTCTACAACTTGTGTTTAATGTTCCGATAATATAAGTAGAAAAAAAATTAACCTGTCACGCCCAAAGAATGGTGGTGACACAATGAGAATAGAAGAATACAACGTAGCACTTTTCTCCGAAAATCTTAGTTTGAACTATGTTAGAAACTCGTCGAAGATTCGCACATACAGGATGCCTTCAACTATCGAAATTACGGTGCACGAGAAGGCATCAATAATTGATGAAAAGACTTTGAACAAAATAAAGATATTGAAGATGATGCTTGAAAAACTTACAGGCAAAAAGCTAAAAATTTACCTACCGGGTCCCCAGTACGAAATTTCCGTAACTAAAAAAGATGCTCAAGACGTTACAGAGATTGAAAGCGAGATGGAAACACTTAACATTCAGTACTCGAATTTCTCAGCGAATGGTCAGGTGAGAACAAAAGATGGCAGGATTATAGATTTCTCAATACAACTATCTCTTTTCCAGCTTAGCTATTCTTACGAAAAGACTTATGGAAAGGTTGTAGACCCTCTAATTCTTGATTTGAAAACTCCAACTAGCAAAAAACAATTAGTAGAACTTGATTTGAATTTCGATGGAGAAGTGGATAAATTCTACATTGGTAGTGGAAGAGGAATATTAGTATACGACAAGAATGGAAATGGAAAGGTAGACGATGCAACAGAATTGTTAGGACCTGTAACAAAAGATGGCTTTTCTGAACTTGCCAAGTTGGATAGCGATGGTGATAATTGGATAGACGAAGATGATTTGGAATTCTTAAAATTGAAAATTTGGACAACCGATGAAAACGGGAGGGAAAAACTTGTCGGTTTGCTTGACTTAAATGTCGGAGCTATATTTCTTGGAAGTGTAACCACGCCATTTGATTACTACGATTCCGTTGTAAGGCGAACTGGCATTTATCTTACGGAAGATGGAAATGTCGGAACAGTCAGGCAGTTCGATTTCAAAGTCTAAAATCTATATTCCCGGCCCTAATGCCTCTATGCTGGTACACATAACCTCACCTTACTAAAACTTTCGTCCACCTGAAAAGGTGGACTTTTTTGTTTTCAGTGATTTTGGTATAATTTTAGTAAAAGCGAATGCAATCTGAATGTTCAAAGGAGAGATGAAAATGGCCAACATTTCGGATGCGATTTCACCTGTTGAACTCAGGCATAGACTTCATATGTCTCCAGAACTTGCGTTCAACGAATACAACACTCAACGAATACTTATTGATGCGTTGGAAAAGCTTGGAGCAAGATATGAAAAAGTCGCTAAGACAGGGTTAGTGGTTTTAATCGAACGTGAACCCACGAAACCTTCTGTTCTTTATCGAGCCGATATGGATGCACTCCCCATAAAAGAAGAAACTGGTTGGGAATTTGCCTCCAAAAACGAAGGTTTTATGCACGCATGTGGGCATGATATCCATATGTCCGTATTGTACGGGGTGATTAAAAAAGTATTAGAAGAAAAAATCGAAGGAAATTACGTTTTTGTCTTTCAACCAGCTGAAGAGACTATCGGTGGTGCGAAATACGTCCTCGATGAAATGAGGGAGAAGTACAAAGTAAAATACGCAACGGCATTGCATGTGACAGATGAATACGAACTTGGGGAGTTTGCTTCAACCGATGGAACGTTATTTGCTTGCGCAATGGAGGTCACAGCTAAATTCAAAGGATTATCAGCACATATCGCACAAAAAGAAAAAGGTATTGACGCTATTAAGAAAGCGGTGGGGTTTCTTTCTGAGTTCTATGATAACCCTATTGACAATGCGACAAAAGGTCAAAGGGTGTTGGCAGGTTTTGGAAGAATATTTGGTGGAAGTGTTCGAAATGCCGTTGCAGATTTTACGCAAATAGAAGGCTCTATCCGTGGAGAAACACTCGAAATCGTCTTGGAAAGTTTCGAAAAATTGAAAAAGATGACAGAGAAATATGGAGGCAATCTGGAAAAAGGTAGCCTCTACCCACCTGTCATCAACAATGCGAATCTATTTGAAGTTTTCAAGGATTTCCTTAATAAAAACTCATATAAATTCATAGATTGTGGGATGAAATACACGGGTGAAGATTTTGGATTCTTCACCATGAAATATCCATCTATAATGTTTTGGGCTGGTGTTAGAACTAAGAACAAAATCGTTGGATTACACAACCCACAGTTCCTTCCAGACGATGAGGTTGTTCCATACCTCGTTGATTTTATGGTAAAATGGTTGGTTGAATTGTACAATCACATCTAAGTTCAACTAAATAAGAAACAGAAAAGAGAAATAGAAAGGAAGGTGTCATATGTGATTGTATTCATGACAGATTGGGGTAATTCACATTACGTTGGAATCTGTAAAGGTGTAATTCGTCAGATAACAGACGCGGAAATTATAGACCTCACACACAATATCACACCGTACAACGTGCGGGAAGCAATGTACATATTAGACAGAAGTGTTGACTACTTCCCTGAAAAATCCGTTTTCCTGGTTGTAGTAGATTACGGTGTTGGAACTGCTAGAAAAGCTATAGCTGTCGAGACAGAAAAATATTATTTCGTCGCACCTGACAATGGTGTTCTTACTTTAGTCTTGGAAAGACACCAGCCAAGAAAAATTGTAGACCTTGTGAACAAAAAGTATCACTTTGGAACGTCCAAGACCTTCCACGGACGAGACATTTTCTCTCCGGCTGCCGCATATATCACAAAAGGTATTTTCGATGATTTGGGAACGAGATTGCCAAGTTACGCCACCGTGCCTTACCGAAAGGCTCATCTGAGTGCCACGGGTATCTCCGGTGAAGTAGCTTATTTCGATAGATTTGGTAACATAGAAACAAATATACCTTTCGCTTGGGTTGCTGACAAAGAACAGGTAAAAATAAAAGTTGGAAATAAAACCGTTCTCGTCCCCGTTGTTGAAACTTATGCAGATGTAGAAGAAGGGGAACTGTTAGTACATGAAGATAGCACAGGATACTTAGAAATTGCTGTAAACAAAGGAGTTGCGAGAGAACGGTTTAAATGTTTCGAAGGTTGTGAACTGGAAATTCTCTTCTGAGAGACAAATAGAAGAGGTGGTCTATGAAGCGATACACAAAGGTTATTAAAATTATTTGGATTATTCTTCTGATAACAATTTCACAGACCCTAATTGCAGGCGAACTTTTCGAATTCGCCTATGTGTTTTTAACCTCTCGCAAAGTGCCAGAAAACCATGCAAAACTCATGGCTAAAGCCTTGGAAGAGGAATCGAAGATAGTTCCGAAGAGTGTGGATCCTTTATACATCCTTGCCTTTGGCCTTACGGAAACAAATTTTATGAACATTTTCGGCGACCAAGGTAAAGCCGTTGGTTATTTTCAGCTCCACGAAAACGCAGTGTTTTACGTAGCTAATTTCTACGAAGATATTAGACAATTCAAACAACAACACAGAAATCATGCAGAACTCATTAATTATCCAGATTGGCAAGTAAGAATTGCGTATCGATACATCTACTTAACCCTTCGCTATGTATTTGATTGGGACCTTGCGAGAGCGATATCTGCCTACAACGGGCGCTCGGATAAGTATAACATTTATACCGTCAAGTTCTTCAGCTACTATGCGAATATAATTAATGAATACGTCTCATTTTTACATTCAAAAAGTTTAAGCGCAAGGAAATAATTTTCTAATTACTAACAACACTGAGCAGGTGATTTATATTGAGACTGACCATAGGAAAATACATTCCAAAGGATTCCCTGATTCACAACTTAGACCCCAGAGCAAAGATGATTTCAGTCCTCTTTCAGGTTACTAGTGTTATGCTCGTTAAAAACCTCTTAGGTTATATTATCCCTGTGGCTTTTTTTATTTTATTCATGGCACTATCAAGGATCAAGCCGGTTGTTTACTTGAGAAGTTTGAAAAGCATGTGGTTTTTGATAGTCTTTGCTGTTGTTGTTCAGTATTTCATAGGTGGTATATCTTCCAGCCTTTACATAGGTTTGCGATTATCACTCATCTTTCTTTTTGCCACGATGTTCACTTACACAACTCCTCCACTACTGACGGCACGAGGTATCGTAGATATTCTTAAATACTTTGGTATAAAAGACGAACAGCGAGAAGATTTCGGCATGATGCTTGCGATATCAATCCGTTTCATTCCCATACTACTTGATGAAGCTGACAGAATTATCAAAGCTCAGATATCTCGAGGTGCCAAGTATTCTGAAAAAGGTCTCAGAAACAAACTATCTGCAGTTACGAGCATAATAATTCCTTTGTTAGTTTCTTCATTAAGAAAAGCTGAAGAGCTATCCCTAGCTCTTCAGGCTCGAAAGTACGGTATAACGAAAAGAACGCATTACTACACACTCAACTGGTCGAGAAGGGACACAGTATACCTTACTGCAAACGTAGGATTGATACTCGGAGTTTTAATAATGCGAATATTTTAGTGTTCAATAACTTCACAAAATCTCTTGTAGATCTCGTCGATTTGCTCTCTGGTTATATTTAGTGGTAGCAGGAACCGGACAACGCCGTTTCCCAAGATATTAACCAAGAGTCCTTGGTTTATAAATCTTTCTATCCACTTTGAATCAACAGCTAACTTCGGCTTTAGTCCTCTCATCAATCCCATACCGAGTACATCACCAAGTTTTGAAAAACGTTCTTCAAAATACTTACCCATTTCTACAACATGGTTTAACAAATGTTCATCAATCATCTCCAAAATCGCTCTTCCTGCAGCAAGTGCTACTGGATTGGGAGCAAAAGTAGAACCGTGTTCACCTGTTTTAAAAACATCAGCATATTCCTCAAGCATGATACATGCTCCAAGTGGTAGTCCGCCACCTATACCCTTTGCCACAGTGACAATGTCTGGTTGAATTGAAAAATGCTGATACGCATAAAACTTTCCTGTTCTACCAAGTCCACTTTGGACTTCATCAGCTACGATAAGATAACCATGTTCTTTTTTGTACTCTGATATCAACTCAACAATCTCTTGTGGAATAACGTCTAAACCACCACTACCATGTACTACTTCCAAAAAGACCGCCGCTATGTGTTCTTCGTCTTCCAAAAATCTCTTTACAGTTTCATAATCATATGGAAGAAAAACGACGTTTTCATCATTAATGAACTGACTTCTTATGTTTTCAAATCCAGTTACGCTCAATGCACTTAAAGTCCTTCCATGAAAGTTTCTAACGAACGAAAGTATCTTACCCGTCTTCTTGACCTTCCTGACCACTTTTAGGGCACATTCTGTACTTTCTGCACCTGAGTTTGTGAAAAAAACTCTTCCGTATTTCCCCGTCTCCTGGACGAGTCTTTGCGCAACAAACAAGGCATCGTCATCAAGGAAAAAGTTCGAAAGATGAACGTACTTTTCCATCTTTCTTTTCATGGCATCTATTATCTTCTCATGGTTGTGTCCAAAAAGAAGCACGCCAATACCCATGAACGTATCTAAATAAGGTTTTCCATCTTTATCCCATACATAAATTCCTTTAGCATGTGATATCTTGATGGGATACCTGTTATACGTGCCAGCTACATATGTCTCTCCCATCGCACTGTGCATTTAAATTCCTCCCCCATTTTTTTCAGGATAATGTTAACTAAAAGTATTGAAACTTTCCAAAAACCGCATTATCCTTATAAAGAGGGGACACCCCCCAACCAACTCTCGACAAAGGAGGTATCCCGATATGAACAACTCAACGCTCTCTTGTC
>Ga0224486_100504_pt1 | contig 10942 bp, 9 predicted proteins | sample TexhydDE_CT_test_FD_172013 | JGI IMG/M metagenome (GOLD analysis project Ga0224486, IMG submission 172013) | Fracking water microbial communities from deep shales in Oklahoma, United States - hydraulically fractured wells DE_CT_test ...
TTTGTTGATGGTCAGCATGTATATTCCTCCTACTATTTGTGTAAAAAAAAGAGGATCCTGTTTGGAAAGGATCCTCTTTTGAAGAGATTATACTTGAACAAGTTATACTTTGTCAACAGTCTGAAGCTACACCTTCGGTGTAGCTTTTCTTTTTTTATGGTATAATTCTTAATGGCTCTTTCTGTTTAATTTTAAATCACTCACCAATCGAAGCGGGGGATGTATTTGAGGAACGCAATAATATTCTCAATAGGCAACGAACTCGTCGAGGGACTTATCGTAGATACGAATTCAAAGTACTTAAGCGAAAAACTAAAAGCCTTGGGATATTACGTCGTCCGCATAGAAACTCTACCTGACAAACTCGATATACTTGTTGAAAGATTCAGAGCAGGTCTGCTTGAAGCAGATTTGCTTATTACCACTGGCGGACTAGGACCTACTGAAGATGATTTAACAAGAGAAGCAATGGCTCGGGCTCTTGGGCGCAAGCTTGTTACAGACGAAAAAATTGCGCAAGAATTGGTGGAGAGGGCTTTGAAATATTACGGCAAAGCTCCAGAAAGTGTGAAAAAACAAGCCATGGTTATTGAAGGGGCGAGTGTGTTAAACAACCCCGTTGGAACTGCTCCAGGTCAAATGTTACAAGTAAACGGAAAAATCGTTCTCCTTTTACCAGGTCCACCCGCTGAAATGATACCTATTTTTGAGAGCATTACTCAAACGATAAAAACTGATGATGCACTTTATACAAGAAGAATAAAGACGTTAGGAATTCCTGAAGCTGTGTTAATGAACGAATATAAAGACATCATCTATTCAAACCCAAATATTACGGTTGCTACGATGGCATCGTATGAAAGAGGTGTCGAGGTTAGACTAACCGGAAGTACAGAATTGAAAGAAGAGATAGACAAGGTTGCTTCTGAACTTTTAAATGCCTTGGGCGAACATGTATATGCTACCGATGATGATAGTATTGAAGATGTGGTTTACAAACTCCTAAACGAGAATAATCTGACGATTTCTTTTGCTGAATCTTGCACCGGCGGTATGATTTCTTCTAAATTCGTTGATATCCCCGGAGTTTCAAAAGTTTACAAAGGTTCTGTTGTGGCTTACTCGAATGAAATTAAGAGCTCCGTATTAAAGGTCCCAGAATCTATAATCAACACATATGGAGCTGTGAGTGAAGAATGCGTAGAATCGATGGCTGAGAATGTCAGAATCCTGCTTAACAGTGATTTTTCCGTCGCTGTTTCCGGCATAGCTGGTCCAACCGGTGGAACCGAAAAAAAGCCTGTTGGAACTGTTTGCTTTGCCTTTTCATCCGATTCATTTACCCACACTATCACACATCATTTGAGAGGGAACAGGGAAATGATACGAAAGAGAAGCACGCTTCTTGCATTTGATATCGCGAGGAGAGGGATATTGAAATGGCTAAGACAAAGAGAAGTTTCCAAAGAGTAACTATAAAAGATGTTGCAGAGTATGCAAAAGTTGGGGTTGGTACTGTCTCAAGAGTCCTTAACAATAGCCCCCATGTTGATCAACACACAAGGCAAAGAGTGTTGGAAGCGATAAAAGTCCTTGGGTATTTTCCAAACCCACACGCAAGGAGATTGTCAACAGGCTCAAGCCAGCTAATAACTGTGATAACCCCAGAAATGAAGGGTGATTTTTATCAAATATTGATGTCAGCTATTGACGAAGTCTTATTCAAATACGGCTATTCTTCACTGCTGTATCCCCTTTACAACGAGAAAAAGTACGAGGCGTTAAAGAGGTCTTCCGACATACTTCTTTCCACAGATGGGCTTATAGTCGATGCTGTAAATGTTGACAAGGTGTTAAGTAATATCATAAAACCCCAAACCCCTGTGGTATGCATTGAACAAGAGTCAGATGATTACGACTCAATAATGGTCGACAATTACTACGGTGGGATTATTGCCGGGGATTACTTTGCAGATTTTGATATGGATATATTCGTAGTAACGCACAGAAAGAGCCACGAACTCGAAAGCACTGTTTTTGATGAGCGTCTCGAAGGATTCCAGGAATCGCTCGAAAAAAAAGGTAGGAGTATCGATAAAGTTTACTACGTGCCCTTGGACTGGGAAAGCACGTTTGAAGTTGCGCGACGCATATTCTACAGGTTTAAGCGATGCGCCATATTCACAACAACCGATTACTTGGCAGTTCCAATAATAGAAGTTGCAAGGACTATGGGGCTGAAAGTTGGAGAAGATGTTCGAGTATGTGGTTTTGATGACCTTCCAATCGCCCAAGTTCTGGAAATTACAACTGTGAGACAACCTATTGCAGAAATGGGGCGACTGGCAGCAGAAACGTTGATAAAACGAATTTCCGGAAAACTCAAAGAAAAGCCGAAAAAATACATATTGAAACCCGAACTGGTAATCAGGAGTACGTAGTCGGTGATAGTCTTAAATGGCTCGTAGATACACTAAAATACTTGGAGGTTGATGATAATTGAAAATAGCTGTGCTGCTCGGCGGAATATCAAGAGAAAGGGAAATCTCAATAAGAAGTGGCAAAAGAATAGCTCAAGCACTCAAAAACTTTGGACACACAGTAGATGAAATAGACTTCACTTTATCGTTTATGGATAAATTAAAGCAACTTAGAAATTACGATGTCATTTTCAATATATTGCATGGTACTTTCGGAGAGGATGGGCATTTGCAAGCAATCCTCGATTCAGTCGGAGTACCTTACACAGGTTCAGGTATGGAGACAAGTGTTATCGCATTCGATAAATACATCTGCAATCTCTACGTTCACGATATTGTCTCTGTTCCAAGATTTATCTTATTGCCAAAACAGGAGTTCATTCAAAACGGTATCCAAAGGGTGAAAGAAGTAGTAGGAATGCCTTGTGTAATAAAGCCGAGAAAAGAAGGTTCAAGCATAGGAACGCATATTTGCTTTTCCGAAAAAGAGCTCATAGAAGCTTTAACTTTGGAATTCAATAATTATAATGAGATGATTGTTCAAGAATACATAAAGGGTACGGAAATAACGGTATCGATAATCGATATCGAAGGGAAACCCACGGTTCTACCCATTCTAGAACTTCGTCCAAAAAAGCTTTTCTACGATTATGAAGCCAAGTACACAGATGGCATGACGGAATTTATAATTCCAGCTCAAATCGGAGAGGAAGTGACAAAAAAGGTTGAAGATATCGCACTGAGGATATACAACAAACTCGGCTGTAAACACTTCGCGCGAGTTGATGGAATTGTGAGTAATGGAACTTTCTACTTTCTTGAAGTGAACACTCTACCTGGAATGACCGAACTGAGTGATTTACCTATGTCTGCCAAAGCCTACGGTCTCAGTTTTGAAGAATTAGTGAATACAATAGCTATCGAAGCTTACAGAAATCCACCTTTTGAACAATAGTTGATCAAAAAATAGTAGAAAGGATGAAAAAATGACCAAGTTATCCAACATAAAGAAAACAAAACTGGACCGAAAACTATCAAATACAATCTCCATGTATATCGTTATAGTGATATTTCTTACACTGAGCATTTTACTTGGTCTCATATTAGATACCCTTTTAAAAACTGTAGTTGTGTTTACAATCGTCTTTGGGTTATTTTCCTTGTTGCAAGTCCTTTTTGGTTTATCTGTTGTTGAAAAGATAATTATCAGGCTCATGAGCCTCAAAAGTTACGACAAAACAATAGATGCAGAAATAAAAGTAGCTAAGGATTTACTCAACGAATTAAAATCTTGTTTGAACATACAATCTGACATAGAACTGATGCCTATAAATTCCCCATCTATTAACACACTCTCCGTTGGACGTGGAGAGCATACACATACAATTTGCATTACAAGTGGCGCGTTGAAAAAACTGCAAACCGAAGAGCTGAAAGCTTTATTGCTTCATGAACTCTATCATATAATTCACAAAGACACAGATTACTTGACCACGGTAAGTGGAACGTTTGGAAGCCCAATGTTGATTTACAAGCTCTCTCACGAAAAGATAACAAAACTCCGAAAGGTTTGGAATGAAGGTAAAATAAACAAGCGAAAGATTGCAAACGGTATAGTCCTTCACTCTACAATAATGCTTGTTTCAACTCTATTTATTCCCTTGAGTTTTCTTTCAAATGTCTTTGTAAGTGTGAGGAAAGAATTCGATGCTGACCTTTTCGCAGCAAAAATTCTTGGAAAAGAGGTTATGATTAAATTACTTTCAAAGGCGGTGGAAAATTGCTATAAATTCGATACGGAATTTTCATTCATAAGATACCACTTCTTCGTTGACCCAAATTGTACAGATGCGCAAGGTAAAATAAACTTCATATCAGGAACGTATCCTTCTATCGAGGAACGGATAAATCATTTAGAAAATACACTGATGTAATGAAAGAGAGGTTCAAACAATGCCAAACCTTACGACACACTTAAGGATAGGTATGATTTCGTATCCTGCTTTTTTATTCGTATATGGTTTTGTCTCAAACCTCTTGAATAAAAGCTTTTCACCAACCCCTATAGAAATTGCTATCAGCTACGCTGTATTTATTCTTGGAAGTGACTTGCCAGATTTGGACAGTTCTAATGCCCCTCTGAGGAACTTTACAAAGGCTATTTCACTTGCATTTAGCATATACGTTTTCACAACCTTTATATACCAAAAGTTGCTCACCATCCAACAGTTGAGTGTAATTACAAAAGAAGGCATATTAGCTCTCTCGGTCGCTATATCAATGGTGATAGGTATCAGCCTCATCAATCTATTTCTCTCGCTCCCGATATTTTCCCATAGAGGATTTGCACATTCAATCACATTCGCCGCAATTTACGGTTTTGTGGTTTACTTATTTGCATCTCCGAAAAGCGGTTTGGCTGTATTCTTCGGAATCAGTGCATTTTCCGGTGTTATGGTCCACATGATGGCTGATTATATCAAAAATCCATTGAAAATATTTAAACTGCACTAAACCAAAGGAGGAGAAAAAATGAAGTTTTTGGATGGTGTAAATGTTACCTACGTACACAAAGACGAAAAGAGTAATCTCACAAAATTAATGAATCAACTTTCCAAATCACAGACAAAAATCGAACTAAAACCTGTCAATAGCAAGTATTACGGTAATTTCCGTATAGAGTTCTACTCTCCCATCGAAGCAACTCCCTCAATAAAGTTAACAGGATTCCTTGCCTCAGATAACCCTATCGAATGGCTTATGGAAAAAGATGACCAGTCCGCAATTGTAATTGATAAAGTCTTCCATGTAGTGGATACAGAAATAATTGAAATTGACGAAACCAAACCAGTCGTTGCCGTCGTTATGGACCAGTACAAAGTATATGCTATTGTGAACAGCGAAGTCACAAAAGATTACACACTCAACCAACTCGTCGAGGCCGCACTGAAAAGGTTATTCGAAGTTTACTTTGACAGTGAATTTATTCCTGAAGACTATGAGCTGGAAATCCATCCTGAATTAACAGATTACTTCATGTAGTTGCATTTCAAAAACCTGAAGGTTTATAAGATTAATGAAGATTATTGACGTAAAACGGAATATACTCAAGTATTTGGTTATTTATGACCTTAATTTGACTTTTTCAAGTTTTTGGTGTAAACTTTATCCTGGTATTTCGTTTTTTTTAGAACCTGAATTGGAACCGGTTCAAAAAGGCTTTAGAGAAAGTTGTGAAAATAAAAAACGTCACTGAAGAGGGGTGCGAGACTGTGTCAAAAGCCGTAAAGTCAAAACATATAAATGGCAAGTTTTTAGAAATTCCCAAACAGTTTGAATACCACCTCAACCATACACTTGCAGAGCACGAGGAACATTCAACACTTCTTCAAAAATTTTTAGCCTTATCCTATTCCATTAGGGATTTAGTAGCGGAAAAGTGGTTGAATACTGAAGAAGTAATACTGAAAAGGAAAGACCTGCGAATTGTAAACTACCTTTCGATGGAGTTCCTAATTGGAAGACTATTATACAACAACATACTCAACTTGCAAGTTGAGGATGAAGTAAAAGAATTGCTTGCTTCATATGGTCTTTCGCTCGACGAAATTGCCCTACTTGAAGAAGACGCAGCTCTTGGCAACGGAGGACTTGGTAGACTTGCAGCTTGTTTTCTTGATTCGTTAGCAACTCTTGGTTATCTTTCTTATGGTTACACAATAAGGTATCAATACGGATTATTCAAACAAGAAATAGAAAACGGATTCCAAAAAGAATTACCAGATGACTGGCAGAAGAACGGCTATCCTTGGGAATTTCCGAAACCAGAAGAAGCGGTGACCGTAAAATTCTTCGGAAGAAGTGAAGGCTACATAGATGAGAAAGGCCATCTGAAATTCAGATGGGTCGACACATACAATGTGTTAGCAGTTCCTTACGATATATACATAACAGGATACAACAGCGATATCGTTTCTGTGCTTAGACTGTGGCAACCAAGAGCAATAAATGAATTTAATTTCGCAGAATTTGAAAAGGGTAACTACGAAAAAGCCGTATATGAGAAAAACCTCGCTGAAACATTATCGAAGGTATTGTATCCAAACGATGCATTCTTCCAAGGTAGGGAACTGAGGTTAAAACAAGAGTATTTCTTTGTAAGTGCAGCCATACAAGACATTATTAGAAGACACAAACGAAGATTTGGCAACAACTTGAGTAACCTTGCACAGTCAGAGGTTATACAACTTAACGACACACACCCGACGTTAGCTATTCCAGAATTAATGCGTATACTCCTTGATGAAGAAGGATACAGTTGGGAAGAAGCTTGGGAAATAGTCAAAAATACAATAGCATACACAAACCACACCGTGATGCCTGAAGCTCTGGAAAAATGGGAAGCTCCGTTACTCCAAAATATGTTGCCAAGGCATTATCAGATTATTGAGGAAATCAACGCAAGGTTTTTGAAAGATGTCAGTGAAAAATTCAATGGAGATTTGCAGAAAATAATTAATATGTCTGTTTTCGAAGAGGGGAACATAAAGAAAGTCAGAATGGCTAACCTTTGCTCAATTGCCTCATTCTCCATAAATGGTGTTTCAGAACTGCATACAGAAATACTTAAAAGAACTGTGCTAAAAGATTTCTACGAGATGTATCCGGAAAAATTCAACAACAAGACAAATGGTGTAACACAGAGAAGATGGTTGCTTGAATGTAATCCACCCCTAGCAAAACTCATAACCGAATCAATAGGCGATAAATGGATTGTGGACTTGTATGAACTTAGAAAGCTTGAAGCTTTTCTTGATGATTCTGAGTTCTTAGAAAAACTTGACCAAGCAAAGATGTGGAATAAAGAAAGACTTGCAAAATACGTGCAAGACAAACTCAGTGTTACATTGGACCCAGCCTCGCTTTTTGATATTCAAGTAAAAAGAATTCACGAATACAAAAGACAACTTTTGAACATACTGCATATAATACATCTTTACAACGAAATCAAAGAAGGGAAACACTTGAAAGTTCCGAGAACGTTTATCTTTGCAGGTAAAGCTGCACCAGGATACAGGATGGCGAAGTTGATAATCAAACTTATCAACAGCGTTGCAGACGTTGTGAACAATGACCCTGTTGTTAGCAAACAGTTAAAAGTGGTATTCATACCAAATTACAATGTTTCTGCCGCACAAATAATAATCCCAGCTGCTAATGTGAGCGAGCAGATATCAACAGCTGGCTTTGAAGCATCAGGAACCGGAAATATGAAATTCATGTTAAACGGCGCACTGACCGTAGGAACTCTTGATGGTGCTAATGTGGAGATGCTTGAAGAAGTTGGGGCGGAAAACATATTTATCTTTGGTCTGAAAGCGGAAGAGATAGAAGAAGCAAGAAGAAAAGGTATCTACAACCCGTTCGGTATATATCTGGAAAACGAAAAAATACGAAGAGTTCTTGATATGATTAGAAACGGTTACTTCAACAAAGACAATCCAGAACTTTTTGTAGATATATATGAAAACCTGCTTTACGGTAAGTTTGCACCTATGCCAGACCAATACTTTGTATTAGCAGACTTCGAAGCATACGAACAAACACACAAAAAGGTCGAAGAACTATTTTTAAACAAGGCAGAATGGAACAAAAAATCGCTACTCAACATAGCAAGAAGTGGGAAATTTTCAAGTGATAGGACTATCGAAGAATATGTAAGAGATATTTGGAAAACCAAAAAAGTGTAAAAGTGTAAAGTGTTAGACAAAAAACGAGAGTAAAGAAGAAGAAGCGGGGAGGTTACATCCCCGCTTCTTTTTTTTGTATTGAGTTGATTACTTAAGTTTCTTGTGGCAGAACCACCAATCGTAACAGTCGTATTCTTGAGGTCTTTTCGCGGCTGTTTGACAATCAGTTGCAGGTGGGATAATAACCTCATCACCTATCAATTCGTTATTTGGCCAATTTGCTGGAAGTGCAACACCATGTTCATCGTTCACCTGCAATCCCTTAACCATTCTCAAAATCTCGTCCATGTTTCTTCCAAGCTCCTGTGGGTAGTAAAGCATAGCCCTCAGAATACCCTTCGGGTCGATTATGAAGACAGCTCTAACCGTGTTCGTGCCCTTCCCAGGATGAATCATACCGAAGAGTTCAGAAATCTGACCTCTGTCATCTGCAATTATCGGGAACTGAATTTCAATACCGAGTTTCTCCTTTATCCACTGCACCCACTTAATGTGTGAGAAAACCTGGTCAATGCTCAATCCTATAAGCTCCGTGTTGAGTTTCTTGAACTCTTCATACCTTTTCTGGAAGGCTACAAATTCCGTTGTACAAACTGGTGTAAAGTCTGCTGGATGGCTGAAAAGCACAACCCACTTACCCTCGTAGTCTTTCGGGAAGTTTATTACACCATGCGTAGTTTTTGCCGTAAATTCTGGAACCTTATCACCTATAAGTGGAAAACCCATAAAAACACCTCCTTCGCAAACTTTTTGATAATACTTTTTCACTTCTTCACTTTCTCAATATCCGGAAAGTTTTCTTCTTCAAAATCATTTATATCAATTCCTATTTTATACTAAGTCTAAAAATTATCAATTTCAATAATGTTACTCTTCGGTAAATAAAAGATTACCATACTTATCCTTCGTTACTTGATACAATTGATACTTTATAGATAAGCAATCAAGCTTTGGATAGAAAGCTTGCACTCCTCTGGGAGCTTGTCGTAACCTTGGTTTTCGACATCTTTGTTCTTCAAAAATTCCAATCTTTTTTCGAACGAAATTTTTAGTAATTCTCTGTATTCGTAATCGGAAGTTCTTACTTCAAAGCCGGGTATCTCTAATATTTTCAAGCCACCGAACCAGTCAACGAAGTTAGCTTTTCGCTCGACTATGAGTTCTAAAATTTCTAGAGTCAGCTCCTTTGGAACCTTTTTATTCAAATAAAATCCCGTGTTGATTATATAGCATTCTACACCTTTTTCAAAAAGTACCTTGAACTTTTCATAGTCTTCAGATAGTGGATAAGTCCTAAACGGGTTGGCATAGGGTTCAAAGACAAGCGCTTCAGGGTCAACACCCGGAAGTAGTTTTTCAGCAGATGTTCGTTTGGTTGCAAGAGTTGCTCCCATCGTTGAAGCAAGAACAGGGTCTTCTATCTTTACAATTGGCGGGAGTACGGGGTCCTTCATTATCCAGAAAATAGCGTTAACCGGCTCTTCTATCTTATCAACCCTATTGGGTGACCAAAGTTTTGATTTTATCGCCCTTCCATTGCCGTTTCTGATGTCCTCCATAACTGGAACAATTCTTCCTTGCTCGTCGACTGTCACTCCACAATTTTGGATTGTCAGCAAGTATTTGTTATCGTCGCTTGTTAATGGATAATCCGAAGTTTTATCGAAGTATGACGGTTCCAATGCTATCGATGATAAGTCTTCAAGATTTATCACCAATGCATCATCATGAACAATTGTGATTTTGTATTTTCCATTGTGTTTGGCATGTGTCAGAGTGGATTTTCCAGAGCCCGACAATCCAAAAAACGCAGCAACGTATTTTTTTCCATCGAACTCATATTTCTTCAAACCACCGTGGCAAGCAACGTAACCTTGCCTATTTCCAACGGACCATCCAAGTGTAAGTGTACCCTTTTTAAATTCGCCAAAATATCTTAGACCTAAAAGTGCAGCGCAATTGTTCTTTGGGTCAAAGAGCGCAAGTCCACCAGGAAAATCTGGGTGAGACCAATCTGGATCTGTGAAGATGTAAATATCCGGCTCATTCAAAAATTTAGACCTTTCGTACATAGCAGCATACTCTGGTGTTAAGTCTTGGAAATTCAAAAGCCAGTTATATACAGTATTCTCAAAGCCCTCAGGAATAAGTATGTGGTTTTTTACCATAAAGTCTTCGTGTAATCCTGTGTAACTAATCGCATGGTATATCTTCCTGTAACGTGTTCCATAAACTGCTTCTCTGAGCACTTCGGCAAGTGCATCTTCATTAACCCCCGGCATCCCTATAATCTTCCTTGCTCCTGCAAACCTACCCACCGTTGCACCATCGTTGAATAACAAAATACGCGTGCCTTCGTCTAAGTTCAACAATTCCGGTTTGTAAACGGGTAAATCGGTGACTATGGTCCCTGGCGATTTCATAGCCTTTTTGTATGCCTCTCGGCGTGATGTTAAAAGCTCCACGTTATTACCGTAAAACGCTGCTTCAATGGTTGACCTAATCTTAGAAAAATTCGTTTTGTTTACCTCTGACCACTGCCACCTTCCCTTGGTAGACATTAAAGAGCCCTCCCCTCTGAAATCCGATAATGTTAACTAAAAGTATTGAAACTTTCCAAAAACCGCATTATCCTTATAAAGAGGGGACACCCCCCAACCAACTCTCGACAAAGGAGGTATCCCGATATGAACAACTCAACGCTCTCTTGTC
>Ga0224486_100505_pt1 | contig 10921 bp, 8 predicted proteins | sample TexhydDE_CT_test_FD_172013 | JGI IMG/M metagenome (GOLD analysis project Ga0224486, IMG submission 172013) | Fracking water microbial communities from deep shales in Oklahoma, United States - hydraulically fractured wells DE_CT_test ...
CCATATAGTTCATGACTGTACTCTAAATCAGTAAAAATTTTCCCTACCACTACAACTACATTGTTCTCCAAAAAGTTGCCTGCCATGTGTTCACTCTCCCCTTCCCCTTATGTGTCCTTCTAAAAATATATATTAAAATTAGAAAGCATTTATGACAGGTGGCAAAAGTAATCGTTAAAATTATCTTTAAAAAATTTATCACCGCCCACTATTCTCAAAGGTTTTAACCACATTTTGTATATCTTTAATTTCATACCCTAAAATTAATAATACAGTTATTACAAATAATGAGTTATATATATTATACTGTCCAGGAACTTTTATTTCAACAGGTATTTCCAATGGCTCTATCAATCTGCCTTTTAAATTAAAAAAAGACCTTTGTACGCAATAATTGAATCCATAACCTTCATCTTCATAAGATATTGAAGAAGCAGTAATGGAAGATTTTGGATTTAAACCGCATGTTATAAGGGTAGAATTTATTCCCTGTGCAAAGAGTTTATTTGATAGCTCATCATCTGCATTTGTTATTATAATACCGCTCGAAAAATTATAAATATAATTTTTTAACTTGTGAAAATCCTCATCACATAGAATATCAGAGATAATTAAAATATCTGCTCTCTCTTTATAATTCTTTAACTCTTCTATCACTATTTCTTTAGAATGTACACAGTAGGATAAAAATTTTATAATAGAACTTTTTTCTGAACTTCCTCCTACAAATATATGTACCATATAATCAGCTCCTATTTTTAATGCTATTCTTATTCTTTTACAAAAGTAAAATTTTATAATGTAAAATATATGCAATATAGGAAGGCTTCTGCCTTCCTATATTGCAAACCAGTGGTGTCCTATCACATTTGTAATTGTCCTTGTCCATATCCACCAAGAAGTTGAAGTAGCTGGATTGAAGAAGTATAGGGCTCCTCCTGTTGGGTCCCATCCGGCTAAAGCTGCATCTGCTGCTTTAAAAGCTGTAAGGTCAGGTTCATGATTGAAAAATTCACCATTCGTTACAGACTCAAAAGCATCTGGCTGATATATAACTCCTGCTACAGTATTTGGGAAAATACCGCTTTTTACTCTATTCAAAATCACCGCACCTACAGCGACCTGACCCTCAAAGCTTTCTCCACGAGCTTCAGCATAAATCATTTTTGCGATTAAATATCTGTCAACAAGATAATTGTAATAAGCACTATTTTCATCTACTGGCACCACTAATTTTTCACCAGGATATATCAAATCGCTCCAATTCCCATTTGCCTGTTTTATGTTATTTACATCACTACCATACCATTTCGCTATTAAATACAATGATTCACCTTTTGAAACAACGTGGATTTTGTCGTAAGCGTATGCCGAAGTAATTCCTCCAAATATCATTATAAAAATTATTAAATATACTACAGCAATTTTCAAAATTTTATTCTTCATCATAAGTTTCCTCCTTTCTATTCCGTTAACCGCAATAGCAGGAGTTAATTCGATTACAATTATAAACTCTTCTATCAATATTGTCATCCTTCGTATTTCCCGATAATCCTCCATTTATTAAAAATATCTCTAGAATGATATATTATAGTGATATATTCTTAGATATACTAATCTATAGAAGATTCCCATTTTTTCTAAAATTATCCCTCCAAAATGCTTTCTAAAAAGTTATTAATACAATCGATTATTCCCTTTTCAAATAATATTCCCTCAATTTCCTTTTCTTTTAATTCATGATATTTCATAGCGATAAATTCATAAAAATCATATCTATCTATTTTCTTTTCTTTTTCAGGAGAAATGATTAAAAATTTATCAAAAGTTGCTCTATCATTCCGCCCTACTTTCAAATAAGCCTGGGGTAACAAAGTAAGATCAACTTTTAAAAAATTCCTCTTTGTTCCGTAATTAATTAAAAAAGCTTTAGAGCAAATTAATTGAAGGAGGGATTTCAATTCCCCAATATTTCCTTCATATTGCAAAGACAAAAGCAAAGAAATTACTTCTGGATGTACAATAATATTTAAGTTTAGCCGTTTGGCTTCTTCTTTAAAAAGGTAAACAATTATCTCAATTTTCTCATTTAGAGGCCTTCCCTCAAAAGATGGCAGTTGGATGATAACTGGTATTCGTCTCATAAAAGTTTTTAAAAGAAAAGAATCAGGTTTTTCTGTAGTAGCTGCTACAATCATTAAGTTAGCCGTTCTTTCAACAGTATCTCCTAATCTCCGATATACTCCTTTGTCAATAAGATAAAATAACATTTCTTGGCCTTCAGGAGGTAATCTGTGAACCTCGTCAAGGAATAATATCCCTTTATCGGCTTTTTCGACTAAACCTATCTTATCTACATCAGCTCCAGTATAGGCTCCTTTAACATGTCCAAACAAATGAGACATAAGAAGTTGAGGATTGTTATAGTAATCCGCACAGTTTAATACTTCAAGAGGTCCTACCCTACCATTTTGAAGACTGAATTTGTACATCATCTCTGCGAAAAAAGATTTACCTGAGCCAGGCGGTCCTATGATAAGAGTGTGGAGTCCATAAGGAGGATATAATACAGCTGCTTTGGCCTGTTCTATTTGTCCTTTGAGGCTGCCATCATGTCCTATTATATTTTCAAAAGCACATTCTTTTTCTTTCCTTAAGTTTAAAAAATCAATTAAGTCTTTTAGAAGCATTTCTTCCTTAACCTTATTCCCTAAAAAATAAGCTAATCTATTTTTTTCAATATAATACACAGGTTTTGAAATAATTTTAACTATTTTCCCTTCTCTTACAAGATGATTTAAAATAAAAGACACATTGGGTCGAGCTATTTTTAGCAATTGCGCTATTTCTTCTGTAGTGACCCCACCTTTTCTATTTATCAAAAAATCCTGAAGATTAAATTCCTTACTCTTTTCTATAATGAAATTGTAAATTTTTTCTTTATTAGTCATATAAAACATCACTCCCTCAATTAATAAACCTCCTGTCAAAAGGCTGGAGGTTATATATAAATGTTGGCAGCCCGGCTATCATAGCAAAACTGTTGCATTAGACCCGTAGCTTTGCGTCCCCGCCTTTCGACGAGTTTGCCTTTTTCAACAAAAATTTATCTAATTTTCCTATATTACTATTTCGACATAAATATGAATTTTCCTTCTATTTTTAAAAAAGATTTTTTCTACATAATTCGTTAAATTTATACTAATTTCTAAATGTATGTGTTTTATGCATTATTTTGTGTATCAAAAATGTGTATAAAAAATTATACACATTAAAAACTTTTATTAATTTTGTCTATATACAGTAAATTGGCATAAAAATTGCTTGAGTTTTATTATAGAAAATAAATCTTACAGAAAGGAGATGATGAATAGAAGAAAGAAACAGTTTCACTTAGCGACTAGAAGGGCTGACTTAAATTTTAAAAAATATTAAATTTTTAAGGAGGTAAGAAAAAATGAAGAGCCGACAAACATTAAAAGCTTTACTGGCCTTTGTGTTAATTGTAGCTTTAATGTCGCTAAGTGGAGTATTAGTCCAAGCCCAGCCCAACCTAACAAACTTTCCTATTAACTCATCAACAAAAAATTACTTGCCTCAAATTCAAAAAGTTTTGATGCAAGACTCTAATAAAAATAAACTTTTTGACAACTTAGAAGCAAAAATTGCTGGTAAGCCAGACAGTGAAAAATTTCCAGTTATAATAATTTTCAACAAAAACATAGATGATAACGAACTATTAAATATTTCTAAATCCATTGGAAAGTTTAATATAAAGCATAAATACAAAATTATTCCAGGAGTTGCTGCTACTTTAACTAAAGGACAAATAAACGCTTTGTCAAAATTAGATATAGTAAAGCAAATTGAGTATGACGAGCCTGTATATGCGACATTAGACACTGCAACAAAATGGTTTGGCGTTACAAAAGCGAGAAGTGACTTTGGCGTAACTGGAGACAAAGATGGTAATCATTCCTCTTACTCCAAGAATGATATAGTAATAGCAGTTATTGATACAGGTATTGATGGATCCCATGTTGACCTTGCTGGTGGCAAAATAATAGGATGGCAAGATTTTGTAAACGGTAAAACTACCCCTTACGATGATAATGGACATGGAACTCATGTAGCAAGCATTGCGGCAGGCACTGGGACAGGGAACAGCCTTTATACAGGTGTTGCTCCTGGTGCAGCTTTGGTAGGAATAAAAGTACTCGATTCAAATGGAAGCGGAAGTATGAGCACTGTAACTGCAGGGATTGACTGGGCTGTTCAAAACAAAGACGTATATGGAATTAAAGTCATAAATTTAAGCCTTGGAACTTCTACAAGTTCTGATGGAACTGACTCTACCTCATTAGCAGTAAACAGCGCCGTAGATAGCGGAATTGTAGTAGTAGTTGCAGCTGGAAATTCAGGCCCTGCAAGGTACACCATAGGATCACCAGGTGCAGCAGAAAAAGCCATAACCGTTGCAGCAATGGCGGATGTAGGAGAACTTGGATTCAACCTTGCAAGCTTCTCCAGCCGTGGTCCCACAGCTGACGGAAGGATAAAACCTGACATTGCAGCACCCGGATACAATATAACTGCCGCAAAAGCAAACTCTATAAATGGTTATGTGACATACAGTGGCACAAGCATGGCAACACCTTTTGTAGCAGGTACAGTAGCCCTTATGCTCAATGCAAATATAAGCCTTGCACCACTTGATGTAAAAAATATAATAATGACTACTGCAAAAAGTTGGGGTCCTCCAAGCAAAAACATTGACTATGGTGTAGGAAGATTGGATGCATATGAAGCAATTAAAACAGCTGGAAATTTCACAGGAACTAATATATCTGTGCCAAACCACTATTATGCTAAAGATTCACTCCCTGGGTCTCGTTACAGTGACATTTGGACATTTAACGTGACAGACACATCATATCCTATTGCAATAACTTTCATAATACCTGATTGGGCAAACTATAACCCTGATTTCGATATATACCTCTATGACCCCACCGGTACTCTTGTTAAAAGTTCAACTGGAACACAAAGGCAGGAAACAATAACATATATTCCAACACAAACGGGAACCTATTATATCAAAGTATATTCCTTCCGAGGCAGTGGAAATTATTACTTTGATTTAAGTGTAGGAGGCGGGTCACTCACCCTTTCAAGTAACGACATATAAAAAAATTAAAGAAGTATGGTGCCGATTGGCTCCATACTTCTTTAATTTTTGCGACTTTCTACTTTATTTTCTCCTTTTTCAAGAAAAATTTTTTCGTCAAAGCAGTAAATTTCTATAGGCTCTCCTTCTAATAGTGCAAACACAACACTTTCTTTGGTTAATTTGACATTTATTTTTCTCCCTTTGTATCTCACATTAAAAGAGAGCAAATTCCATTCTTTTGGCAATCTCGGCTCAAAATGCAGTTCATTTGTATAAACCCTCATTCCACCAAAACCATTCACAACTGCGCTCCATGTCCCTGCCATAGAAGCAGCGTGAATTCCGTCCTTAACATTGTCATTGTAGTCATCCAAATCCATTCTTGCAGTCATCATAAAGTATTTATAAGCCTTGTCAGTATATCCTATTTCATTGGCTAGTATGCTAAATATAGCTGGCGACAAGGAGGAGTCGTGAGTGGTAATAGGTTCATAATAATCGTAATTCTTTTTAAGTTCATCTTTAGTAAATTTTTCTCTCTGTAAAAACATCAAAAGCAACACATCAGGCTGTTTGCATATTTGATATCTGTAAATATTTAGGTAATGCCAGTGCAATAAAAGTGGAAATTGGTCCTCAGGTATTTCATCCACTGTTATCCTTTCTTTATACAAAAAACTGTCATCCTGTGGTATAATATCAAGTTCTTTTGAATAAGGAAGGTACATATTGTCAGCAGCTTTTTTCCACGCAACAATTTCTTCATCCTTTAGATTTAGTTTAGAAGCGACTTTTTGATATTTTTGAGGCACTTCTTTTTTCATTTTGTTTGCAATGTCATAGGCATATTCCAAATTCATTTTCGCCATATAATTGGTATAAGCGTTATTGTCAACTAATGCCGTATACTCATCCGGACCAGTGACACAGTTTATGCAGAATTTATTGCCCTTAAGAGGAATATACGCTCCTAAATCTTCCCAAAATCTTGCAGTTTCAAATAATATTTCACAACCGTAGTCATAAAGAAAATCCACGTCATTCGTCGCTTCTACATATCTTTTCAAAGCATAAACTATATCAGCATTTATGTGATACTGTGCCGTACCAGCTGGAAAGTAAGCAGAACATTCAGGACCATCTATCGTTCTCCAAGGATACAAAGCTCCTTTGTGACCTAATTCCTTTGCCCTGGATCTTGCTGCATCCAAAAGATTATACCTGTACATTACCAAAGCTTTTGCAATTTCAGGCTTTGTATAAAGAAAGAAAGGCATTATATAGATATCAGAATCCCAAAAATAATGGCCTTCATAACCTTCTCCAGTCAGCCCTTTTGCTGCAATATTTGTCTTTCCATCTCTTCCGACAGATTGAAGTAGATGAAATTCATTAAAGCGTATGCCTTGCTGCAGAGCTTTATCTCCTTCTATGATTACATCAGCATCTTTCCAAAAAGAATTCAAAAATTCTTCCTGCTCTTTTTCTATCGTTTCAAAGCCGTCATTTTTGGCTTTTTCTATTTCTTCTAAAGCAAGAGCAACCAATTTATTTTCATCAAAATCCTTTGAAGTGTAATAGGAAATAAATTTATTCAAAGTGTATGAGGTGCCTTTTTCAGCCTCTAGATCTACAATTACTTTTACTCCATCTTCTTCTAAACTATTTGAGACTTCATATTTGCTATCTGCCACTAATACATTGTCTATCGCGCAAGCATAGGAGAAATTGCTCTTTTGTGTCTTTTGAACAATCCACCCTTTTAAACCCTCTACACTTTTATCTATAGTCTTTAAAACCTTTCCTTTTAAATTTGACCCTACTCTTACATCTTCACTCTCACTTATATTTGAAATATTTCCGTCAATAGCAGAAACAAATCTAATTTTTCCGCTAAAATTTACAGGTTCTGCAGTAAAAGAAATTGCCGCTAAATGTTGCCTAGTAAGTGATACAATTCTCTTTATTCTTACCTCTAAAATTTTTCCTGTAGGGGATTCCCATTTTACTTTTCTTTCTACAAAACCTTTCTTCATGTCAAGTACTCTCTCATAAAAGAGGATTTTCCCTTGTAACAAATCAAACTCTTCCCCATCTACATATAATTTTATTATTTTGCTATCAGCAACATTTAGCATCGTCTGCCCTATTTTTGCAAAACCATATCCCCCTTCAGGGTAAACTATATCGTGTATTTCATAAAACCCATTGATATACGTCCCATTAAAAGAAGTATTTTTAGGCCCTGAATATCTTTCCTCAAAAGTTCCTCTCATTCCAATATATCCATTTGCTAAAGTAAAAATAGTTTCATTTCTATAGTTAGTATCTATACTAAACTGCGTCTCTCTTATAACCCAATCTTCAAAAGGGTAAATTGGTTTCTTCGTTTTGTTGGCCATATCCATCCTCCACTCTTACTTTATTCAAAATTTTAGTCGGAAACAAAGTCGTTTCCGACTAAAACAATTTAAAACATTTACTTGCTTTCTGCAGCTTTCTTAGCTTCTTCTATCATGTTGTGATATTTGTCAAGAGTTGTCTTGATATCTTTGCCTTCAAATATTATTTCTCTCAATGCTCCATTTATAGCTTTGTCCACATCAGCCCAGTATACAAGGTTTGGCCTTGGTTCTGCATGTTTTAACGCTTCATTTATAGCTTCAAAATATGGTTTTTGCCACTCTGCAACCTTCCCATAAGCGTCACTTCTCATGGATGGCCATCCTAATTTAGTGACAAGTTTCTCTTGAACTTCTTTACTCATAAGGTATTCCATAAACTTTATAGCCATCTCTTTATTAGGTGCACCAGTTGGTATTCCTATAACTTCTCCTCCCAAAACGTGGGACTCTTTAACCGGACCTGCCCAGCCGTGATATGCCAAAATGTTCTTTTTACCATACTGCTCTACAAGAACGTTTGCAGTGTAAGGCCAATTTTCAACCAAATATACACTATCTTTTGCGAGATATTCTACAGGTGTATTCCAGTCAGCTTTCTTTGAGTCAGGAGAGAGGTATGGCTGTAATTCTTTCAAGAATGTAAATGCTTTTATTGAACCTTCATCATTCAATACTGTTGGGTCACCACCAGCAGACCTTATAAGGTCAAACATTTGAACTGTGCTGTCAGGCCCTAAATTTTCTTTAATTATAACTCTGCCTATGCCCTCTTTTTCTTTAAAAGTCTTTGCAACCTGCAAAAGCTCATCCCAATTTGTAGGAAGTTTTAAACCGTATTCGTTGAATTTATCTTCGTTGTAGAAAGCTATTTCTACATTTGGTCTATACGGCATAAAGTACAACTTTCCATCAAACTCTCCTACTGGCACAAGACTTGGTATTACTTCCTTTGGTATCATGTCTCTATACTGAGACAAATCTTCCACAAGCCCTTTTGCCACAAGCGGAGCAAGTTGCATGTTATCTTGAGTTATAATATCTATATCCATCGCATTTGCTTTGTGCATAGCATCTAACTTTTTAATAAGGTCTCCTGCTTCAATTTGAAGAGGCTCAATTTTTACACCATACTTTTGCTCAAATGGTGGGAAAATATCTTCCTTCATCACTTTCCATTCTGCTTCTCCAAGTCCCATTGAAACTTTCAAAACTTTTTTCCTCGCTTCTGATTGGGTCTTGCTGCCACAGCCTGCAATAACAGTACCTAGAAGCGAGATAATGATTAAAACTGCTATTAACTTAGTGTAAAACTTCTTCATAGCTTAATAAAACCTCCTTAAAATTTAATTTTTATATATACAGTATCCGAAAAACTCGGATACGTATATACTAACCTTTTACAGCCCCTGCAAGATATCCACTTTTCATGTATTTTTGCAAGAAGAATGTCACAAGCATTACTGGAATAGTGAGTACTGCCGCATATGTGGCAGAATCAAAAATTCCTCCTCTTTGGACGTAATAGTAGGTTTGAAGAGGTAAAGTCCTATCTGAAATAGTCAAGTAAAGAGCATAAGTAAATTCATTCCATGAATTTAGCCACACAAATATAGCAGTAACAGCTATACCAGGAAGTGCAATCGGCATTATAATCCTCATCAATGCCGTCAATTTACTTGTTCCATCTACCAGTGCAGCTTCCTCTAAGTCCTTTGGTATTGTCTCAAAAGTTCCAACCAATATCCATGCTGCAAAAGGTAAATTTACAATGAGGTGTGCCATAACTAATCCTAAATAAGTATCCATCAAATTTAATTTTATGAATTGTACCGCTATCGGAAGAGCAATACCTACATCAGGAAACATTCTTGTAAAAAACAGTGATAATACTACTGCATATTTTATTTTCGATGGCATCCTCGCTATAACATAAGCCGCTGGAGCAGCTATTATAATTGCAATGATAGTAGTCATTGTTGCCACTACAAAACTTTTCTTAAAAGGAGGCCATATATTCCCTGAAGTAAATACGTTTTTCCAATGGTCCAAAGTAAAACGAGTGATGAAAAAATCTGGATGAGGCTTCAATATATCACTTGGCACTGCAAAGGAAGTCATAAAAAGTATATATACTGGTATAACCATCAATATTGCCGCTATTATAGCTATTGGAATATAAGCTGTATTTGAAATCTTTTCGCTAATATCTATTTTTCTCATCATCTTTCCTCCTTAGTACCAGCTATTTTTAAGTAGCTCACTATAAATACTGCTATTATTAGGAGCAATATTGTAGATGCTGCCGCAGATGTATAGGCATTTGCATAATTATTATACTCATCATACGCAAAGGTAGAAATAACAGGAGTAGCACGGCCTGCAAGAACAAGTACAAGTTCAAATATTCTAAAAGCGTCTATCGCCCTTAAAATCAAGGCCATAGTAATAGAAGGCTTTAAAAGGGGCAATGTCACATATTTAAAAGTCTGCCACACAGTTGCCCCGTCGATATTGGAAGCTTCATAAACTTCGTCTGGTATACTTTCAAGACCTGCCAAAAGCAAAAGTATAACCAGTGGTGTAACTTTCCACATATCAGCTATAGAAACCATAAGTAATGTCTTAAAACCACCGCTCGCCCAATCCACAGGAAGTTCAATAATGCGAAGTTTTTGCAAAAAAGCATTAAAATAGCCATTTAATCCGAAAATATAAGTCATTGCAACACCCGACACAAGAGTAGGTACTCCCATTGGCACCAACATCAAAGACCTCAAAAGTCCTTTTCCTCTAAAATTTCTCTTTAAAATAAGTGCAATAACAAGGCCCGCAGTCATCTCCAAAGTTAAGCTTATAAACGTAAGAGCTATGGTATTGAAAAAAGCCTGTTTAAATTCTGTTTTCCCTATAATCTCTTTGTAATTTGCCAATGTGAATGCTTTAGTATACTGGTCTTGAAAACTTAAAGTAATAGTTTGAATAATAGGGTATACTGTAAATCCAAGAATATACAATAGTAATGGTAAAATCATGGCAATTTCAAGTTTGTATTTCTTTACAAAGTTTACATAAGACATACCATATTCCCCTTTCTTAAGCTTAAAATCTTCACTGCGCTTCGCTTTTCATGTTAAAACTGTAAGCGCTTACAATTTAAAAAATAAAACAAAGATTATTCTTTTGGAAATTTACAAGAATTTCTTACTACAATTTTGTGCTCTAAGATAGTGTCAAGATACTGTAGGATTTTTTTAAGACAACCCCTGGAACTTACTTAATTCAGGGCTTCGTCTTATCATGTTTTTTATATGACTTGTGCATATTTTATTGCTCTTAAAACTCTATA
>Ga0224486_100506_pt1 | contig 10881 bp, 9 predicted proteins | sample TexhydDE_CT_test_FD_172013 | JGI IMG/M metagenome (GOLD analysis project Ga0224486, IMG submission 172013) | Fracking water microbial communities from deep shales in Oklahoma, United States - hydraulically fractured wells DE_CT_test ...
TTTATATCCATCCCACCGATTGGGGCAACGAATATGGGAGCGGAAAAGTCCTTGTCGAATAGGCTGATGCTGGTATCCTGACCCTTTCCTTCATAGATCATATCCATCACTACCTTCACCTGCTGAAGATAGTTGTAATTCCTGATAAAGCTGTTCCCTGTTCCCTTTGCTCCCACTCCAGGAACCCATCCTCTACAGGCGACTCCGTTGCATTCCTTGCATACAAGACAAAGCGGTGCCAGAATCTCCTTGGCATTCTCCCTGATTTCATTATAGTCCATGGTCATCCTCCTTTAGGTTTTGATATATGTAATCAAATATTTTTCTATATACCATTATAACACTAATGTAGTAAAAACTCACTGCAGTCCATCCAATTTTGACAGACAACAGTGAGTTTTTATCTATATAGGGGATAATCAACAAGCTAATCTAATTCGAAGCCTTCAACCTTTGCATTAAATGAATACTCTGCTGCTAAGTTTTTATGCCACTTTTACTATTTTCGTTATTTCATATTAATCGAGATATTTCGAAAAGTCCAGTTCATCTGCAAAATGGCATGCTACCATATGGTCCTGTTCAATATATCTTAATTCAGGATTTTCTTCATCACAGATTTCTTTTTTATAAGGGCATCTAGTTGTAAGTCTGCAGCCTATTGGAGGATTCATCAAGCTCGGAGGCTCACCGTCTAGTACTAGCTTTTCTCGTCCTCTATCCTTTGGATGGTATATTGGTTCTGAAGTAAGTAACCCTACAGTATAAGGATGTCTTGCATTTCTGTAAACCTTATCTACGCTTCCTACCTCCATTAATTGTCCAAGATACATTACACCTATTCTGTCGCTGATGTATCTAACTACTGAAAGATTGTGACTTATAAAAAGATATGTTATATCTTTCTTCTTTTGTATATCCAATAGTAGATTCAATATCTGAGATTGAACTGATACATCCAGAGCTGAAGTAGGTTCATCCAATACCAGAAACTCTGGATTTAGTATTATTGATCTGGCTATGCTTACCCTCTGTTGTTGCCCCCCACTAAGCTGATGTGGATATCTGGTCAGCAATTCCTCCCCAAAATTTACTAGTCCGATAGTCTGCTTTATCAATTCGTCTGTTTCTTTTGAGCTGACACCGTTTATTTCCAACGGCCTTCTGAGAGATTCATAAATTGTACTCCTGGGATTGAGTGATGATGCAGGATCTTGAAATACTATCCCGATTTTCTTTCTTAGATTCTTCATAGTCTGTTTATCGTTTTCAAATATATTAATGCCTTCAAAATAAATTGAATTTTCGGTAGGCTTTGTAAAGTTGAGCAGTAGTCTTGCTATGGTGGATTTCCCGCTACCACTTTCACCAACAAGGCCAAACGTCTCCCCTTTATTTATTGTTAAGGAAATGCCGTCAACAGCCTTTACACTATATGACTTTTTTTTGATGATTCCTTTATCTATAAAATAATATTTTTTAAGATTATCAATATTAATAAATGTATTCATACTTATTTCACCTTCCTGTGACAGGCACAAAAATGGCCAGGTGCTCTTTCTGTCATTCTTGGATTTTCTTTATGACAGATTTCCATTACAAATGGACATCTGTCGCTGAATCTACAGCCTTCTGGCAAATCTGCAAGATTTGCAACATTGCCCTCTATCACCTGTAGTCTACCTTCTTTTTTTGTAATTCTTGGGAGAGATTTGATTAATAACCCTGTGTAAGGATGTTCAGGATTTTCAAATATTGTAAAAACATCCCCAATCTCGACAATTTCCCCTGCATACATGACTCCTACTCTATCCGCAACCTCAGCAACTATTCCAAAGTCATGGGTTATAACAAGTATTGAAGTTTCATACTCGTCTCTTAAGTTTTTCATAAGCTCCAGAATTTGAGCTTGAATCGTTACATCAAGTGCTGTTGTAGGTTCATCGGCTATAATCAATTTTGGACTTCTAGATATCATCATACCTATCATAACCCTTTGTCTCATGCCCCCACTCAGCTCATGGGGGTAGCTTTCCACCCTTACCCCTGCATCGCTGATTTTTATATCATTAAATATATCAATTACTTTTTTAAAGGCTTCTTGTCTTGGAATCTTATCAAGAGTTATCGCTTCAGCCACCTGAGCTCCTACCTTATAAACTGGATTCAGTGAGTCCAGGGGATTCTGAAATATCATTCCTATTTCTTTTCCTCTAACTTTCGACATATCCTTTTCCTTTAACTTTAATAAATCTTGATCTAGGAATATGATTTCTCCTGAATCTATCCTTCCCGGTTGGTTGACTAATCTCATCAAAGCTTTTGCAGTGGTTGATTTGCCACTGCCGGACTCTCCTACAAGTGCCAATATTTCTTTTTTATCTATATGAAAATTTATATTATCAACTGCTTTTATTGCATCTTTTTTCATAACATAACTTACGCTTAGATTGTTTACTGTCAATAGTCTGTTTCCATTCATAATATTCATCCTCCTATGCTTTAAGGCGTGGATCCATTATATCTCTCAAGCCTTCACCTAAAAGATTGAATCCCAATACCGTATATACTATTGCCAATCCCGGGAATATGGATATCCACGGAGCTTGGTTTATGAAAGCAATCCCCTCTTTTAATATTAGTCCCCAGTCAGGGTCTGGCGGTTGTGAGCCAAGACCAAGAAAGCCTAATGAAGTTGTTGATAGAATTGCAGTAGGTAGAGCTAAAGTAGACAATACTATTATAGAAGAAAGAACATTTGGCAATATGTATCTTGCCATAATATTCAAATCATTTTCACCGAAAGCTCTGGCTGCTTCTATATACGGAAGACTTTTTATAGCTTGTGTTTTTACCCTGACAACTCTTGTGAACTGGGCCCAACTAACTACTGCAATAGCAATGATGACATTATTTAAACTTGGCCCAAGCATGGTTACAATTGCAAGTGCCATTATTATTGGAGGAAGTGACCAGGTAAGGTCTGTGAAAAAAAGAACCATTCTCTCTAATTTACCACCATAATAGCCTGCAACAAGACCTAATGACACTCCGATTACAGTTTCAATGGCAACGACGATCAAACCAACCTTGAGAGCTATTCTTGAACCATGGATTACACGACTTAGGATATCCCTACCGTATTGATCAGTACCAAAACGATACTTCTCATTTGGAGACAACAATTTATTCTGGACATTCATCTCATCATATGAAAAAGGAGCTATATTATCAGCAAATGCTGCCAACAATATAATACTCAAGAATATTACAAAACCCAACATAAAGGTCTTGTTCCTGATAAATTCCTTGAATAGATTACTTTTATTCATATAACTTCCCCCTTTAGTTCCTGTCTTACTCTTGGATCAAGAAAAGCTGCAACAATATCTCCAAGAATATTCGATACAACTGTCAGGATTGCAATAATAAAAACGATGCCTTGCACTACAGGAAAATCCTGAGAGGTTATTGATTTCCACAGAAGTGGTCCAATTCCCGGCCATGCAAACACTGTTTCAATAACAACTGATCCTCCAATTGTCCATGGCAAATTTAAGAAGAACATTACACTAACTGGTATCAGTGCATTTCTCAAAACATGTCTTACTAACACTGAGCTTTTATTCATACCTTTTGCGTAGGCTGTTTCAACATGTTTTTCCCTGAGCACCTCAAGGACATCGGACCTTGTTAATCTTAGCACTCCTGCCAATCCAGGCAACGAAATAGTCATCAATGGTAGAATTACGGATTTAAAACCTGAGTATCCTGATATCGGCAAAACTTTAAGCCATACTCCAAATATTATCATAAGTAGAATGCCTAGCCAAAATGGGGGTATTGACCAGAAACCTATTGTAAAAGCTACTATTGAATGATCTAGAAAAGAATTTTTTCTATTGGCTGCTATAAGACCTAAAGGTATAGCAACTATGTATTGAACAAGCAACGCACCTCCTGTTAACATCAAGGTGTATGGAAGTCTCTCCATTACAAGGGTAAGTACTTTTTGACCGGATACTATGGATGTGCCAAAATCACCTTGCATTATCCTTGAAATCCAATAGAAGTATTGTATGTACACAGGTTTATCAAGACCCCATATAGCTCTAAGTTCTGCAATTCTTTCTGCCGGTACTCTTGGGCTAGAAACCAACTGTATTGCATCCCCTGGCATCAACTGCATTATCCCAAACAAAAGGGCTGTAACAGCCAATATAACAAATATACCAGCAAACAATCGTTTGACTATGTACTCAATCATATCGTTCATAATTTACCTCCTGAAAAAGATAAAATCCCCCTTAGGGGACTTTATCCTATTTGATGTCCAAATCATTCATCAACACTCTCTTGCCATCTGATCCTACCTTGATTCCGATAATCTCTTTTCTTGCAGCCATATACTCGTATTCTGAGAATAAAGGTATCAACGGCATCTCTTCCATGGTAAGTTCTTGAATCTGAGCATATTTTTCTGTTCTTTCTTCAAGATCCATTATAAATCTCGCTTCGTCTAGATATTGATCTACTGTGTCATTTCCCCATGGTAGGTCTGCGCTACTGTGAATAACATAATACAGTATGTCAGGATCACTCCACCAGAAAAATCTTGTAGCCATATCAAAATCACCATCTTTAATCATTTGCTTGATGTAGGGTGATTCATACTCTCTAAGCTCTAAGTCCACTCCCAACTGCTTAAGCTGAGCTTGAATTATGGGTGCTGAATTCTTAAGTGCCGGAGTATCCAATGCAACCATAAGGGTCAATGAAAGATCGTTTCCGTCCTTTTCAACAATACCATCACCATTAGTGTCAGTGTAGCCTGCTTCTGCAAGTAATACCTTTGCTTCATCCAGATTAAAAGCAAATTCTGACGCAAGCTTGTCTTCAGTAGCCTGATCAAATCCAATCATCGATTCTGAAATCAGTCCATATCTGGTTTTTACTGTATTGTTTAGTACTGCACTTATTTCATCTTTATTTATTGCAAGCGCTAATGCTTTTCTAACATTAACATCACTTAATTGCTCATTTTCTGGATTTAATGCTATATAATCAATCCCGGTTTGAAGATATTCATACAAATTTAGATTTTCATTATTTCTTATCTGATCAATATTCTCTGATGGAATATCAACTACGATATCAACTGTCCCAGCTTCAAGCTCACTTATTCTCGTAAAATTCTCTGGTATAAATCTTACAGTAAGTTTATCGATAAGTGCCGGCCCCTTGTTGTCAACTATGGGATTGAATGTCAGATAGTTAGGATTCTTTACAAAATCTATATGTGAGCCTTGAACCCAATCATCAACCATGTATAGACCGTTACTTACAACATCTCTATTAAATGCATCATTTCCCACTTCAGTAGCTACTGTTGCGTTAACAGGCCCTCCATATACACTTGTAAGCACGGGCCACAAAAAAGCTGCAGGGCTGTCAAGCTTAAGCATAAATGTTGATTCATCAATGATTACGACCTCCTCAATAGGGTCAAAATCATAAGAGTAAGGACTGATTTCAACATATCTATCCATTGAAGTTTTTATTGCTTCAGGAGTTAATTCGCTACCATCTGAGAATTTAGCTCCCTCAGATAAATAGAATGTAATTTCTGTTCCATCTTCTGATATATCAAAGCTTTCAGCTGCAGCAGGTAAAAGCTCAGTTAGATCAAGATTATAGGTTGCAAAAGGCTGTGTAACAAGATTATGTATCAAATTGTCCCATCTAACCTGTTGTACATCAGTACCTTCAATCTCTTCAGGCATTGCCACTATTATAGTCTTTTCACCTTGTTCTTCTACTGTATCTGAATCTGTTGTATCATCTGTTGGAGTTGTTGTTTGTGATCCACCACAACTTGCAAGAACCAAAGATAGGCCAATCACTAAAACAATTATTCCATAGTATTTAAATTTTCCATTCATAATATACCTCCTATTAGTTTTTATTCAATTCCACAATTGCTCGTGCATAAATTTTTGCGCTATTTATTAAATCCTCTAATTCCAGATACTCATTCTTTTGATGTGCTGTATCTTCCTTGCCAGGCATTATCGGACCAAAAGCAACTCCATTATTGATGGCCCGAGCATAAGTTCCTCCTTTCAGGGCTATAAGTTGAGCATCTATTCCTGTAACATCTTCAAAAGCAACTTTCAATTTTCCAATCAGTGGATTATCTGGTCTTACATATAATGGCTTTTTGTCTTCAAGCACTGTAGACTTAATATTACCTTTTTTTACTCTTTCTTCTATAGTCTCTGTGATTATCTTGCTGTCTAACGTCACCGGATACCTGATGTCTAGAGTAATGCTTGCTCTTTTATCTGATATTTTAGCAATTCCTAAATTCAAGCTTAACTTTCCGGATTCCACGTCCTCAAAATCTATACCTAAGGAGCAACCTTCGGTTTCGAACCCTATTACACTATCAATGAATCCTATAAACTCTGCTTGCTGAGATTCAATTGACGGAATCTCGTTAAGTATTTTCATCATACTTGAAATTGCATTGACTCCTAACTCAGGCTCACTTCCATGTGCAGCTTTTCCTTTTGTGGTTATTTCAAGTCTATCATTGTTCGATTTAATATCGTAACTTAAATCCTGAATACCTTTTGAAACAGACAATTTCTTATTGTCACCAATTTCAGCAACTACATTTTGAATCGTACAACTACAGCTTTCAGGAACCATATTTACTCTTTGCCCACCATTCAAAGATATTATTCTAGGTGTTTCTTCTGAAACAGCTTCAAAAATTCTCTCCAACTTAATCCTTAAAATCCCCTTCTCTCTGTTTACTATTGGAAAAGGTCCATCTGGAGAAAATCCATAATCTGGCATCTCTTCAGCTGCGAAATAGTGCTCCATGCATTCCCAACCGCTTTCCTCATCACAACCAAATATTATTCTAAATCGCTTGTTCATAGGAATCTCACTATCCATCACTGCTTTTAAAGCGTATATTGATGCTATTACAGCTCCTTTATCGTCATTTACTCCTCTTCCATATAGCCTGCCATTTTCAAGTGTCAACTTAAAAGGATCATATGTCCAGCCAGTACCCTCTGGTACAACATCCAAATGGACGAGAATGCCTACCAGCTCTTCACCTTGCCCATATTCAGCATGCCCTGCATACCCAGCTGCATTTTTGGTCCTGAATCCAAGGCTCTCACATAAATTAAGAGTATACTCCAAGCTACGCCTTATCTCTGCTCCAAAGGGAGCGTCTTCAAGTGCATCTGATTTTATGCTTCGGATTTCCACAAGATCTCTCGTCCTATTAACTATTTCATTCTTCATCATCTCTACTCTACTTAATAATTCCATAATAACCCCCAAAAACTTTCATATGATATCACGCTAAAAATATTTATAATTATACATTATCATTGACAATTAGACAATAGCAGGAATACCCTTTCCTAAAAGTTAAATATATATCATATCTAGTATTTTAGAACCTCAACTATATCCATTCCTTATTGTCAAAGATTAATTATTACGTAACACAACTGTAACCTCTTTTAGAGCTATTTTGGGTTATTTATGGGTATAACTAAATAGGTGATTATAATGAAAAAGAATAGTTTAATATTGATTGGTGTAGCATTGTTTATGGTCATTGCTTTCATTCTGGTTCGGGATCAGATGGAAAAACCCAGTGATGAGAACTTTGTCTATGTAACTACCGATTCACTGGGACCATGGTACTTCGATAAATCTACAATTGATGAGAGATTTGATCAGGAGGAAGGTATCAGTGTGATTGACGTATGGGTTAAGCATGATATCGATCAAGAAAGGAATATTGTCGTCAGGGACGAGCTCCTTTGGCATATCGACCCTGATCAGATGAGATACAAGTTTTCCGATGCCTTTGCCTTCAACGAGGAAGGCTATATCCTTGAAGCCTGATATCTGGAATACGAGGAGGTCTCGTGGAGACCTGTAGAGCCAGGCAGTGTTGAGGAAGAAATAATTTTAAAGGTATCAGAATATCACAAAAATAGCCATAAGTGATTATATTTGACAATCTTTTTTTGCATAAGGAGGCTACTACATGGAAAAAAACGGATTCTTATGTAATTCTAAAACTTTGTTTGTTGCTTTTGTTTTTTTGTTTGCAATACTCTTAAGTACAAATTCAGTGGCATCTGCAGCGGCACTTACAGAGCACTATCAGGAGGTAAATGACCAGGTTTCATATATACAGACTAATAACAGCATTCCAGGCAAGGGAAGCTTTTTCATTAGAAAAATCGTATCAAAAGCTGACCATACCTACTGGACCAGCTTCAGGATACCAGGGGATGCCGGGATCTTAAGGTACTTTGATGACCAAGGTAATCTCTTTGAGACTCCTTTGGTGGAGGGTTCACTTCCCCAGGACAGGCTCCTCTTCCTTTCAACTGAAAGTTACAATTATATACTGGGTCAGCCCTACACTTACAGGGATTTTGGGTCAGGAACGAGGGAAGCACTTTCAAGCCATCCAATTCAGCTGAAAAGGGACCAGGATGGATGGATTGTCACCTTCCGCTATAATCTAAGTTCTGGTGTTCAGGGTATCCTTTGGGGTGCAGGCTCAAGCCAGGAACTTGTGGATTTCAACAACAAAAACCAGCTTAAGCTATGGTCCAACTATGACCTGGATAGAAATGCAAGGCTTCTTTATGATGGCTACCATTACAAGAGCCCCTCAACCTACCATCCGTCAACACCAGGTTCATACTGGAGAATCCCGAGTGACTATCTGACAAATTCCCTGGTACGTTCCGGTGGAAGTTCAGCCTCTGAAATTATCGGAGCTTCACTCCTGAAAATTGCACATAAAAACATCAACAATGAAGGATTTATTCCTTCACTTCCAAGGAGCAGCTGGCTCTTCAATGATTATAAAATCGATGCAGGCTTCTTTGATACAAGGTTCAATGCGGATACCATAGAGACAAACATTGTGGCCTTCAGAAGATATGGCGATAATGCTTATAGGGACATGGCGGTCAGGCTGGCAGGCTATTACCTTGATCATGGCAAGAACAACAAATATGTGGTACACGATCCCATTATAGGTGAGGGGTGGTTGGTTCATGACTATTATCATCCCTCTGGCAGGGAAAACCATACCTCCCTTAACCATCAGCTGCAGGCAATACATTCCTTCCTGCTGCTATATGAATCTGAGAAAGATCCGGAGTATCTGGATTTTGCCCAGAAGATGATAAATGGAGTTAAGATAACCAGAGATAGATGGATTATGCCAGATGGAAATCTGGAATATGCCTATATGCCAGATGGTTCAATGGGTCTTGTGGATTACGATTACCTGACCTACAATGACCTGCTGAATGTGCAGGAGGACCTTGTGCGGATAAAAGGTCAAGGTGACCAGGACCTTCAGATTCTTATGGAGTCCAAAAGACTTTGGATGGATAGAAACAATGTGTCCGGGTACAGAAAAACTGAAGATACAACAAATCCCAGCTGATTTTCAGCTGGGATTATTTTATACAGAATGAGTCAAAAAGAACCGTCCCCGGTGACTCAAGGTATTATTGTAATCTGGGTGTACTGAACGGGATTCATTATCCTTATTGGAAGGACGCTGTTGCCGATTCCGCTGTCAATATAAAGCATTGTCCCTTCCGGCAGCTCCATTAGTCCCTTGTCATATTGTGGAAAAAAGCCCTGTCCTGGGGAAACAAGACCTCCAATAAAGGGTAGTCTAATCTGCCCTCCATGGGTGTGGCCTGAGAGTATCAGGTCAACCCTTCCATCTGCATACCATGATGGTCTTACTGGTGAATGGGAAAGGAGGATGTTGAGAGCCTTGCTGTCGACCTTCTCCAGCAGGTCCTGGTAGTCAGCCTCCTCCACATAGAACTCAGCGCCGTAGATATGGACAGGTCTTCCCCCCACCTCAGCCTCTAGACCATTGTTTCTTAGGGTTATGACACCACGCTCTGAAAGTTCCTCCAGAAGCTCCACTCTATGCCTGTTTGCAATCTCATGGTTTCCTTCAACAAAATATATGGGTACACCGATTGATTCCAGAGACTCCACAAGGCTCAGGGTAGTGAATAGGTCCTCTGTCTTATGGTCCACAAGGTCTCCTGTCAGGGCTATCATATGTGGATCAAAATCCCTGATGCCTTCATTAAGCCTATTGATGTCTATTCTGTGGTTTGAGTGAAAGTCGGTCACCTGGACAATCCGTATTTCATTTTCCACTTTGTCTGACTGAATCTGAACCCTCTCAGTTCTAAATTCGCTTATCTGATTTCTGTTGTATAGAAAAAAAACTATTGCAAAGATTGCAATCACCGGAAATATTATCTTCATCTTCATATTCTCCCGCCTCCGCAGTATTACTGCCTGTAAGCCACTATTTTCTTAAGGTCGCCTGGAGTCTCTTGGGCTTAAGGAAGAGGTCCATGGCATTTTCAATGGATGTCACTGCGATATCAGCAGTCTGGAGTATGCCTGTAAATGCTCCCTCCTGGCCAATTACTGCAATTCCAAGTCTGGCTTCACCCAGCATAGCCATATCGTTTCTTCCATTTCCGATTGCAACGGTTCTTTCCGAGACCAGCCTCTGGACAATCTGCCTCTTGCTATCCTCAGCATTGCCCTTGTCAAAAACCATAACATTGACCGGCAGGCCCTCGCACTCCTTCTTTACAGTTCCAAAGGTGTCTGCAGTAAGGACTGTAAGCTTGAAGCCTGTCTCTCCCAGTCTCTTAAGTCTTTCTCTTGTCTCAATGGACATTTTCCCATCAACTGCAAGGGTCCCGTTGTAGTCAAAAACCAGATTCTCTATTTTTAGTGGCTCTTCATAGCCTTGTATTTCAAGCT
>Ga0224486_100507_pt1 | contig 10872 bp, 12 predicted proteins | sample TexhydDE_CT_test_FD_172013 | JGI IMG/M metagenome (GOLD analysis project Ga0224486, IMG submission 172013) | Fracking water microbial communities from deep shales in Oklahoma, United States - hydraulically fractured wells DE_CT_test ...
CAGCTATAAAACAGGCTTCCACAAACCACTCCGCAATTCTTCCAGCAAAAAGCGTACCATGGTGGTTTAAGTCCTCAGATTTTACAAGATGAGCAACGCTTATCTCCTTCATTTTTTCTTCCTCCTGACCAATTTTTATTTAGGTCTTTGCAGAACTCCAAAATCCTCACAAATTAAGGAGTTCTGCTATATATTTTCAAAGGAATTCCTCCACTTTTGTCGAATTTTATATAGACAATTAAATTCAAAAACGAATACCTCAACAGGACAAAATACCACACAAATGCCGCAGCCTTTGCACCATTCCTCTATTATTACCAGTTTTTTGTTTTTTACCAATCTATTACCCTTATCCCCTTTACATTACCTCCAAATAATCCAAGTCAAAATATAACCAGTTATAACTGCTGTTAAAGTAAATGGAATACTTAACTTCATAAAGTCCTTTGCCTTAACTTCATATCCTTCTTTTCTTAGAATTCCTAATCCAGTTATAATAGCAGATGCACCTATTGGAGTTATATTACCTCCCAATGTTGCCCCAACAAGTAGGCCAAAATAAAGAAGATAAGGTTGTATTCCCATTTCTTGAGCAATTTTTGATACAACAGGAAGCATCGTAGCAGTATATGGTATATTATCAATGAAGGCAGATATAAAAACTGAGAACCAAACTATAATAGTATAGATTAAAAATAAGTTGCCCTTTCCAAATCTTGAAAAAATTTTACTAATATCGTTTATAACTCCAACCTCAGAAATTCCACCTATTACTACGAAAAGCCCCATCAGCAGAAGGATTGTTTCATAATCAATTTGTAAAAGAGTATTATTTAAAGCGTGTTTATTTTTGCTTATGACGACCTCCTTAATTATACCTATTAAAAGCAATGTTGTGCATATTAAACCATTTGTAATTTCAGGTTTATTAGGAATAAAGGAAGCAATTATTAATAATGCTACCATCAAAATCAAAAGATATGATGGGAAATAGTCCTCAACCTCTTGCTTTTCCTCAAGATGAATGGGTTGATTATATTCTCTAAAAAAGAGCAATAAAATAGGTATTGTAGCTACTGCCCCAATTTGAACTATCCAAAACAATCCCATCCTACCTTTAAAAAAGAAAAAGTCAATAAAATCCATTTTAGCATAACCACCTAATAAAAGCGAGGTAGTATCTCCAACTAAGGTTGCAGCACCTTGTAAGTTTGATGAAATAGCTATTGAAATAATCATATAGACTGGCGAAATATTAAGCTTCTTTGCAATATCCATAGCAACGGGTGCTATTATTAAAACAGTAGCTACATTATCGATAAAAGCTGAAACTATGCCAGCAAAGGCTGCAAGAGATATTATGGCCCATTTTATACTTGCGACTTTGTCTATTATAACATCAGCCATCAAAGCAGGCATCTTTGATTCGATAAACAGGTTTACTATTCCCATAGTTCCGCCAATCATCAATATAACATTCCAATCAATGTAAGATAGAGCTTTTTGAAAGGGAAGTATTCCAATTAATACAAATAATAAAGCTGAAAATAATGAAATATATGTTCTGTATTTAGGTAAAACAAGAAGTAGAATATATGTCGCTATAAATATTAATATTGCTATTAACTTCATCTGTAGCCTCCTATATTTCATTCTTTAGTTTGTTAAAAGTTTCTACTGGACTTTTTGCAAAATAGAAATATTAGCAACGGGAAAGATGATAGATTAAGCTCTATGGTAATAAACACTCTAATTTTAATAATAACACAGAGGACTTAAATTGTCTATCAATTGTCTAGTAAAGGTCCGTGTCAAGATTTTGTAGGTAAAAATTTTTCAAAACTTTCCTCACCGTTAAAAATATAGGAGTTTAAATCGATAGTTTGTATATATTGCTAATTATGTTAAACTATTACTTCAACAAATCATAAATATTCACTTCCTTTTTTCGTTCTGCCATTCGCTTTTTCCGATAATATCCTACTCATCCTGTCTCCACCTTCTTCTGTCCATCTAGCTCCAAGCCGTTTCATATGTCTTGCTATGTTATGCTGAACTTGGCCTTCTATGGCTCCCAATCTTTCCGCTCCTTCAGAACCTTTTATCCCCTCCTAATAAGTCTCTTCCGACGTTCTCCTTTCGCCTTCTTTACTGCTTCTTTGTCCTTTGCGTTTTTTTTAAGTCCCCTTGATAAATTGCTTCTCTTACCTTGTCATACGTCTCTTCATCATACCACAGAGCCTCTAGCAAATTCTTCTGCAAATGATAAGGATCCAGTCTATATTCTGCTCCTGAAAAGTATTCTAATCCCCCTTTTGGCCATTCTTTCTTCTTTCCCTTCATAAATTACAAAGTGCTTTATTTCTCCTTTCTTCTTATCCGACCTCTGCAGTCTTATTACTACTCCGTCTCCTTCTATATAAAGCTTTGCCGTTTCTTCTTTTCCTTCCGGTATCTCTCCATATTCAAACACGGCTTCTCTCCTTTCTTCACTTCCCTTCTTTATTTCATCCCCCACTTCTTGCACTGCCTTCCATATTGTCATTGCGCTAATATTAGGGAAAAGATTTTGAATTTGATTTTTGATTTTTTCCCGGTGAGGTCTTTTTTTCTACATCCATACCTCATTTTCCTGCTTCGTCACCTACTGAAATTTTACACTATCATAAGTCAATCTATAACTAAAACTTAAGCATAGGCATTTTTATGCTCTTTTCCTTCGCAGTCTTTATCGCTATTTCATAACCAGCATCAGCATGTTTTACTATCCCCGTACCAGGATCTGCTGTCAGTACCCTCTCAAGCCTCAAATCCGTCTCTTTTGTCCCATTCGCACACACCACTACTCCTGCATGGATTGAACAACCTATTCCTACTACTCCTCCTCCGTGGTGTACAGAAACCCATGTAGCTCCTGATGCAGTGTTTAAAAGCGCATTCAGTATTAGCCAGTCTGCTATAGCGTCACTTCCATCCTTCATTGCCTTTGTTCCTCTGTGCGGAGTAATTCGGCTATAACAACATATTCCTGCCGTTTACCGAATGAAGCAGTGCTGCGAAAAGAACGGACTTTATGTTCAGCATTTCTCACAAATTCTTACTCCTCCCAAGGACAGCTCCTATAAGTTTCTGTACTTTCTCATCTGAAGATTCGAAAAGGCACCGCAATTCGGAATTAATTTTGTTATGGTGCTTCCTCCAGGGCGGTAACCCCCTCCATGCCCTCAGCTGGCCTGATAACCACAAGTACCTGTCCAGTTCACGGGTAGTTACTGAAAAATTCAGAGATTTTTTCAGCGCTAGGAAACTATCTGCAAATTTCTCATACGAAAGACTTTCCTTGCTTTTCCCACTCAAGTGATATGGAAGCATTTTAACCGCGTACAGGTCGTAGATCTGGATCAATAAAAAAGTGAGCAGATTTGGACGCAAAACTTTGGAATACCCGTATTATAATTTTTGAATCTTTAGCAAATTTTACCTTTGACAGCTCCCCTACAAGAGCAGGGGTAGTCAGCGTCGTAGTAGTTTTTAATACATTGCATAAATGTTCAGCTACTTCTAAGTAAGTATTATGTCCATGAATTGTTAAACCTCACCAGTTATCGCGGGGTTGTTATTTATTATATCATGCTTAAATGTTATGAATCCGCATAATTTTCAAGGTAGCGAAGGTCTTTTATTATAATCTTTTTCCCATCTATCTCAATTAAACCTTCTTTTTTCAATTTATTTAGTCCTTTTGTAACAGTTACTCTATCACATCCTATTAAATTAGCAATATCCTCATGGGTTAAAGGGATGTCTATTATATAACCTTTTTCTATTTTCTTACCTTCCTGATAAAACACTCTAATTAGAAAATCGCATAGTCTTCCCATCGAATCTTTGAAAATCAAATCACTCATCTGCATAGTAACAATTCTAAATTTTCTGCTCATGCTATGAGCAATATATTTATACATCGTAGGATTTGTTTTCAGCATAGAATTTAATTTATCTTCAAAAATAATAGATATTTCACTATCTTTTATAGCTTGACCTTCAATTAAATCAAATCCTCCTCCTAAATAAGAAAATTCCCCAAATATTTCCCCTGGCTGCAACAAATAAAGAACTTTTATCTTCCCATTCTTATTTGAAATAAATTGCTTTATCAACCCTTTCGTTATTATAGCAATATATGTTTTGTCATAATCAATTGTTATAGTTTCATTTTTCAAAAAATTCTTTTTATATCCCTCTCTAGCTATATTAAGGAAAAATTTTCTCATATCTTCCTGTCGATTTATATCAAACATTTTACTATATACCGAACTTATAGTCATCCCCTTTCAGCTCCCCACTTCTCTCCTGTTTGAAACAATAAAAATTGCACCAACAATTTTACTATTTTTACAATATGTTTAATTAAAAAAGTTAACCTTTAAAATTAATTATACTATCTTTAAAATTACATTTCCATATCTTGATCTCTTATAGGTTTTTTATATCTAAATATCTAAAAGGCATGGAGCATAAAAATCTCCATGCCTAACATAGTTTCATCTCTTTACATCTCTTTACATCTCTTTAATAAAAATGTTCTCCAGTCACCTGTTTCGATATAAATATGAGGTTCTCTTTTTATGTCTTTTTTATATACATAAACATCAATATACTCTTTTTCGCCATTCTCATAAAATACTTCTCTTTTTTCTCTTAAATACATCATTTCATGCTTATCTCCAAAATATAACTCTAACTCATCAATACTTGACAAAACATTGCCATCATCATAGAAAGTAATAATCTCCCCCCATATTTTTTCTTTCCCTTCAATTAAAGCAGGACAACTTTCCCGTATCAGGTGATAGAGATTGCCGTAAGTATATCCTTTCTTTATCTCTTTAACTTTATCTTTTAAATATTTGTTGTAATTTTCAAAACCTCTCATTAAAGTTCCATATACAAATAGTTTTTTCACTTCTCCCAAATAACTGCTATCTACTTTTTTTGCAACTTTTTACAATTACTTTTATAGCAGTTTCTATAGCTTTAACCATATCCCCTAAAGACATGGAAGGAGTAAAAGGCTTATTCAAAACTTGCACTGGCAAATAAGGTATGTGAATAAAGCCCGCTTTAATGTTTAATTTGTTTTTGTGAATGTAATTTAGAATTCCATACATTAGATGATTGCACACATACGTACCTGCTGTATTGGAAATTGATGCCGGTATATTTTCTTTCTTTATCTCTTCCACTATCTCTTTTATTGGAATAGTGGCAAAATAAGCTGGAGCTCCTTCAGGGTCAATCGGCGTATCAATTGGCTGCTGTCCTATATTATCTGGAATTCTAGCATCATCGATATTGATGGCTACTCTCTCCACACTTATATCATATCGTCCTCCAGCTTGTCCAATACTTAAAACTGCATCTGGATTAACTTCCTTTATTTTTTCTATTGCCTTCTCAACAGAGAGATAAAAAACAGTAGGAACTTGAATCTTAACTATCTCCGCACCTTCTATATTATCTTTCAAGTTTTTTAATACTTCATAAGAAGGATTAATACTTTCCCCACCAAAAGGATCAAAAGCTGTTACAAGTATTTTCATTACCACATCACCCTTTCATAAAAATATTAAAATGCCCAAACATACATTAGTACTATGTGAATAATAAGCATGGCAATAGCTACAGGAACTTGATATTTTATAACTCCATATTTCTTATCTTCCATTTCCAATATTGCAGTCGGAACTATGTTAAAATTTGCCGCCATTGGTGTCATTAAAGTTCCACAATATCCTGCTGTCATACCTAAGGCCGCTACTATCACAGGATTCCCTCCTTGAGCTATTACAAAAGGAATTCCGATACCTGCTGTAATAACTGCAAAAGCTGCAAAAGCATTGCCCATTATCATGGTAAATAAAGCCATTCCTACGCAATAAGCAATTACTCCTAAAAGTATATTACCTTGAGGAATGACAGTCTTTATTCCACTTGCAATCACATCGCCTACTCCTGCAGCGGTAAAAATAGCCCCTAGAGCAGCAAGCAATTGTGGTAAAATGCTTACAGGTCCTACTACTTCAAGTAACCTCCTACCATCATCAGCCATTTCTTTAACTTTCCCTTTCGTAATAACTAATGCCAAAATTGCAGCTACTACAGTTGATATCCAAAAAGCCACAAGAGAACCCAGTTGTTTAGTCCATATTTGGGCAACAATAAACGCAACAATACCAAGAGCCAAGGCTGGAACAAAGATTAAATTGCCAATTTTTTGTGACATTTGTTGTTTAAATTCTGAGGTTGATTCGTCAAATTTTCCAATTTTGACTAACCGAAATGCAGATAACAGAGTCAATATAATAACCATGTATCCTGTGTAGATATCCGGTATATAAATGTTTTTATTACCCCACAATACGCCTATTCGACTAAATGTAAAAATTATTCCTAATAATCCCCAAAATAAAGCAGTAGGAATTTTTGAAGGATGACTTTTTTCTTTTAGTGTAGCATACACCGAGTAAAAACAAACTATGCCCATCATAATGTATAGGATTTCAGTTAAAGCATCCTTAAGCATCAACACTCCTCCTTCCTAAGCATTCTGCCTATTTTCTTTTTTAGGCCTTGTTTTTATTCCATATTTTTGGTCAAATTTTCTGTCATAATAGAAAAATTCCAAACTACCAACTACCATTATTATTAACGCGATAGGTATTGACGCTTTTGCAATATCTATAGCTTCTACAGTATAGTTTAATTCTTTTAATACGCCAACAATTAACAAAACTCCTCCTGCTGCAACAAAAGCATTCTGCCCAAAGAAATTGCCATAGTTTTCTACTGCAGCTTCTAATCCCTTAATTGTTTCATGGTCTTCGCTTTTTATTTCGCCATATCTATTCATTGCTGCCCCTTCTGCCATAGGTAGTATCAAAGGTCGTATAAATTGTACATGTCCGCCAAGCCTTAAACCGAACATCGCTGATAATGTTCTAAGTACTAGATATAAAGCAGTTACTTTCCCCACTGTAGCTGCTTTTATTTTCCCTATTACATATGCAGCTCTTTCACGGAGGCCATACCTTTCAAGGATTCCAATTACAGGCAATGAGACAATAAATATAGACATATACCTATTCTCTACAAAAGCTTTTCCTAAAATTTCTACAATTTTAGGAAAAGGTAACCCTGCCACCAGACCAGTCACAATACCAGCAATTAAAACCACTGCTAAAGTATCGAGCTTCAAGATAAATCCCACAATAATGATTAAAATACCAATTAACTTAATCATAAACTACCCCCCTTAAAATGGATTTATCGTTTTGTAATTATATCACAATACATAAATAAAACTGTGGTCACGGCCACAATTTTATAAATTTTTACTCATAATTATTTAGTTATCATTTAAAAATGCAATTTTGATTCTAGTGTAGAAACTCAATTTTAGAATCTGCTATTCTATGCTTTAGCAATTTTATTTAGGTAAATTGTGGTAATTTGTACCTATGATAGCAAAAATCCAGTGTAAAACCTGCCAAGAAAAGCTTATATTTTACCTTTATAATGCTTTATTACCATTTATTGGGCCAATATGAGCACACTTCCAGTTCGCATTTTTGGAATAGCTTTTTTAGCTCGCTCCAGCATGTATCTTGCAAAACGCTTAAAGTCCTGGGCTAATACCTTTAAGCCTACGTTTACTTTACATTTTATAAGCCCTCTTACTCGAAGCTTCGAAAGACCATGGCCCCTCTTCAACGCAGAATTGGTACCTTCTATTGCAGCTCTTTTGCTTTTGTCTTCCTCATACCTACACTCTATTCTTTCCCGCTGCTTGGCTGCTTCTATTGATTTTAGACTTATCCTCACTACGTAATCTCTTTTCTGTTCTTTACAGTAACATTGATTCTTCAATTCACACACCGCACAGGCTTCTTTTGGAAAATGGGCCACTGTTTGCCCATTCTTTACACCAGCATGGATAGGTATTATTCCTCTTGGGCACTTCATTATCACTTTCGTTTCTTCATCTATTTCATATTCGGTCACTGATATCCTAGAGATGGGTTTCCTGCCGCTTAAGTCGGTAAAGTGGAGTTCCACACTGTTTTCTTTTGCAATTTGCACTGCTTCTTCTGAATAATACCCACCATCTACATAGACTTCTTGGCATCCGGTATTTTGTTTTACAATAGGCAGTCTTTCTTTTAAAAGTTCTACATCGCTTTTTATGTTCTTTTCTACCATATAGTCTGTTATGAGCTGGAAGGGATTTTCTTTTGAACAGGTTTCACTGAGGTTTAAAACGTATCCGCTTTCAGCTTTGTTCCCCTTCTTGCGATAGGTAGCATCCTCATCGTATGCTGACTGAAGAGAGTCGCTGGTTATACTTTTGCTGTCTTTCGCCTTGAGCTTCCCGGTTTTTTCGTCGTAGTATTGCTTGTTCTGACAGGAATCTTGTGAGGATTCTATATGCATCGGATTTTTCAAATCCAGAAATGTTTTCGATTGCTCCCTTTGCTTCCTGGCACAAATTCAAGAGCATTTCGAGCCTGCTTTCGCTCTCTGAAGGCTTTGTTTTATGTATCACTTCTGTCTTGAATTTAGGGTTAAGGACTTCTTTCAGGTTCTTTGAAAGTCTATCCTCAGGGATGGATTTTACTGCCCTGTAGAGTACATCAAAGGCAAGGGCGATTCTTCCTGCTTTTTTGATGTTTGACATGAACATGGTGGAGTCCATGTGCTGTTCTTTCATGGATATGCCTGCTTCTTTAGCAAAAATCCTGGTAAGATTTAAAAACTGCCCGAATATCAAGTCTTCTTGTTCAGGATGTTTTATGAGGTACTGGTATATCCTCGATCTAAAGTCATAAAGGGTTTTCTCTGAAAGGTTCATACTTCCCAATGTTCTTATTCCTACGGCATAGTTTATCAGGTAATTGAAGTTAAAGTTTTCAATAAGTTCATCATCAGAGTAGTTTTTAAGGTGTTTTATGTATTCCAGGGAAAGGAGTATGTTAACCGGAAAGTTAGGTCTTCCTGTATCACTGTATAAGACCGAAAATGGTTTTTCGTCTATGTTGCAGAACACATATTTATAGAATATAGGTGCCCTCGATTTTTCTAGTTTAGCCTTTATCCTTGAATCCATGAAGTTAACACTTTCAAATAAAGACTGTTGGAGATGGTCGTTGTTTTATCTAAACAAAGTGTACCACCCCATTTGTTGTAGTTTTTGCTTCTTTGATTCTAACATAATTCTTTGAAAATTTGTACTATCTATATTTTTGTGTTTATTTATTCAATCTATTTTATATTTATACTTATTCATAAAGAAAAGGGACTTTTTACACTAGAATCAATTTTAAATTTTATTCTTTTTTCAGTGAACCTTGGCAATCGAGTTTCTCCTGATTTATTTCCTAATATATCCCATTTTTAGTAGGTTCGTACCATAAGTTTCGCTAGCTTGTTGATATTATGGGCAAAAATGGACAAATTGGCCCATATGCCTGTATTTTTACCGTGAAACAGGCATATATCAAAACTATATTTCCTTTTTAGTAAACCAATGGTAGCTTCTTTACCAGAACACCATCGTGTACTCGAATAAAAACCTCTGTCTGCAGTAACTTTCTTTTGGAACTTTGTTTAAAACTTTTATAATTTTCTTTACTGCTGGTACAGCTAGTATTTTGTCAGCAGGATTATCTTCTTCCACAATGCTGCAAATTATCTGATTCGGCCAGTGATACTTTTCTGCCAAATTCTATATCCGCTTTTGCTTTCCCTCTTTTTATTGGCCTTGCACCTTGGTTAAATATGCTTACCACCCTGTTAAAAATTGAAATAGCTCCTTTTAATACTTCATTGGTCTGGCTTATAACTTTATCCACTGTGGAAATAGTATTTTCTAATTTCTGAATAAGGGAAGCCTTAATAGCAACGAACTTTATGAAGGACAAGAAATAGCGATTTTAGCTATGCCAGCTCCTCTGAAACTTAGAATCAATAAAGCTTTAGATGTAGTTGGCCCCCAGTGTTTTGGATATAGAGCTTTGTACATACCTTTAGAAAAATTTCACTTTTTTGAAGAATACAGTGTGGAAACCCAAGAAACTGCTATCCGCTATCTTCTTTCCGGTATGTCCAGTTAAAAGTTTTTTGAAAGAAACATAAACTCTTGATTTTTTCCTCATTTTCGGCTAAAATAGAAATAGACCAGAGAATGTCTGGGTGTGGCGCAGCTGGTAGCGCGCCAGAATGGGGTTCTGGAGGCCGGGGGTTCAAGTCCCCCCACTCAGACCAGTGAAAAAAAGACCACTTACTCACACGTAAGTGGTCTTTTTGTTTAGATGATTATGAATATTATTCCTCCGCCACTGTCATTCACTACTCTCTCCAACGTATCTCTCAACTTATGACTTAAATTTTCAGGAATTGCACTTACTTTGTTTTGCATTCCTTCTTTTACAAGGTCGCTCAATGTCTTTCCAAATATGTTGGATTCCCAGATTTTTTCTGGGTCATTTTCAAACTGCTCTGTTATGTATTTTACAAAGTCTTCGCTTTGCTTTTCTGTACCTACTACAGGCGTCACTTCTGCTGTTATATCTGTGCGAAAAATATGATAGGAAGGTGCAGAGGCTTTAAGCCTTACCGCAAATCTTCCACCTTGCCTCACTATTTCAGGTTTTTCAAATTTCATCTCCTCTAAACTCGCAGGAACCACCCCTACTCCTGTCTCTTGTGCCTTTAAAAATGCCTCTTTTATTCTATCGTACTGTCTTTTTGCATGTGCCAGTTCTTTTATAACACTCATCAATTCTTTGTCATTTTTGATTGTAAGCCCGCTTT
>Ga0224486_100509_pt1 | contig 10820 bp, 10 predicted proteins | sample TexhydDE_CT_test_FD_172013 | JGI IMG/M metagenome (GOLD analysis project Ga0224486, IMG submission 172013) | Fracking water microbial communities from deep shales in Oklahoma, United States - hydraulically fractured wells DE_CT_test ...
CCTCCATTTCTATCAGGCTGTAGACGTACTCTGCCTGTTTAAAAGGATCATCAAACTGCTCATTACCATCTGCTATGGAGAAGGAAGTAGGAGCAGGAGATCCTATATGTTCTTTCTTTTCCCAAATACGGCCAAGTTTCTTAGCTCGATTTAGGCGCTCTATCTCAGTAGCTTCAAAGCTATCTTTATCAATGATTGCAGGGTAGAAATCATCACCAACATATTTCTTGTTTTTCAGGATATTACCTATTCCAGCATGGAAAGCTTTAATGCCAGCTTTTTTAGCAGCCGTTGCAAGTGAATCGCCAGATAGGTAAGCCTCAAAGAGCAACTTTATTTGTTCAGCCTTTTCATCATCGAAAATAGCTTTACCATTTTCAATTCTGTAACCGTAGGGTGTGTGGCCCATTCAACTCACCAACCTTTCTTTAAAAGTAATGCCGCATTTCAATTCAAACCCTATTTCTTCCCTTGAAAAGACAATGATCTGGTCTACAAATCTGTCAAAAACATCACTGTTAAATTCTAAGAGCATCGGAGATTTGGTCGTAAACCGCAAGAGCTCATTGACATATTTTTGAGTCTCGTCATCGCTGCTTAGTAATCTTATCAAAGACTCTTTTTGTTGCTGCAGGCGTTTAAGTTCATTTAAAAGTTCATTATTACCTTTCTTATAAACTGCTGGATCAAGATACCCTTTGGCTCTAAGACCACTAAGCACATTTTGCTGCTCGCCGTTTTCTTCAATTTTCTTATCGATCTCTTGAATTTTTGAAAGGCTATCTTCAGAGTTCATTCCAGTAAGACTATCCAGCAGGGGTTTTAAAACAAGCTTATGACCGAAGATAAGTTTATTGATCATCGTGACAAAGGCATACTCGATTTGAGTCTCGGGAATAGATTTCATCGAACAACTATCGATGTCTGAAATGTGAGTAGAGCAGGACCATGTGATCTTGTGTTTTCCTGAGGTCATGACCCTTCGCTTAAATTTCCCGCTGCATTCACTACAGATGATTTTTCCTGAAAAGGGGTAGCGGTTAAGGTATTTAGTGGTGTTTTTCTTTATGCCTTTTTCCCGTCCGCGTTGCTCTATAATAGCTTGAACAGCTTCAAATTCATTGTGGCTAATGATGGCGTCATGATGTCCCTTGAAAAGGTACTGATCTTTCTCGCCGTTGTTAATGTGTCTATTAAAGGAGCTATCAGTGTAGGTTTTTTGAAAGATAGCGTCACCAGTGTATTTTTCGTTGGCGGCCATTCCACGTATTGTAGTCGATCTCCATTTGCCACCTTTTTGAGTTGGAACGCCTCGCTGGTTCAAGTCATCAGCAATCTTCTGTGTGCCTTTTCCAGATAAAACCTCAGCAAAGATAAAGCGGACTATTTCAGCCTGTTCCTCGTTGATAATCAGCTTCCCATCGACACTGTCGTAGCCATAGGGAGGAGAAGAGATTTTATAGGTTCCATTTTGGAATCGTCTCTGTACAGACCACTTGTTATTCTCTGAAATGGAGATGGACTCACTTTCGGCCAGTCCACTTAGGATTGACAGCATGAGTTCGCTTTCCATAGAGCCTGTGTTTATATTTTCCTTCTCGAAATAAATGAAGATGCCAAGATCAATTAGCTTTCGCACCAGTTCCAAGCAGTCCGTGGTGTTTCTCGCAAACCGGCTGATGGACTTGGTTACGATAAAATCAATTTTTTTATGCTCACAGTCGGAAATCATCCGAAGTAGTTCAGGTCGTTTTTCTTTTTTAGTTCCTGTGATGCCTTCGTCGTAGTATAGGCCAGCAAACTCCCAATCAGGATTTGTTCTAATGTAAGATTCGTAATGTTTAACTTGTGTTTCTAGGCTTAGGATCTGGTCATCGGAGTCTGTAGAAACTCTGCAATATGCCGCCACACGAAGTTTTGAATGCTTTTGGTAATCACTTGAATTTTGGTTGATTTTCGTTACCTTTTTCAATTTTTCACCTCCTTGTAGTGTCACATATTACCTCTGAAACGCTTTAATAGCAACGATTTTCAGGCATAATCTGTGCTAAAGCTGGGGTGAAAGATTGACGATTGAGTTTCGTAATTTTGTTAAACTCGAGTTCGGATATTAGTCCTTTTTGAACCAAGTTTTCAAGTACCATTTGTGCCCTAGGGAAAGAGTGGAGTGGTTTTAAAGTTGTGGAAGGTCGCTCAGTTCGTAAGTACAAAGATGAAGATGCTGTAGCACAAAAAGCTGTAGAGGGTGGATATAAAGATATTTACCGTAAGAGCCTTATTCCTTTGACAGAGATGCAGAAACTGATGGGCAAAACCAAATTTGAGGAAATCTTAGGAAGCCTCATAGTAAAACCACCGGGAAAGCCAACGATTGTTCCTAAAACAGATAAAAGAGTGGCTATGAACGTAACGAACGCAAAAAACGAATTTAATGAAATTATGGAGGATTGATCATTATGAAAAACTATACGAATAGAACTAAGGTTATTACAGGTGTGAACACAAGACTTTCTTACTTCCACGGCTGGGAGCCGGTTTCCGTCAACGGTGGTGCTGAAAAATACAGCGTATCCGTACTCATTCCAAAGGACGATACAGAAACCATTAACGCAGTAAATGCTGCTATTGATGCTGCTATTGATGAAGGCATCGCTAAGTTTGGTGGAAAGAAGCCCAACAAGGCTGCTATAAAAATTCCTCTGCGTGATGGGGATGTGGAGCGCGATGACGAAGCATATAAAGGGCATTATTTTATCAATGCCAATAGCAAAACCGCTCCCCAAATTGTGGACAAGAGTGTAAAGCCAATTATGGATCGTGGTGAAGTTTACAGCGGATGCTTTGCTAGGGTTTCTCTGAATTTTTTCGCATTCAATTCCAATGGAAATAAAGGTGTGGCTTGCGGACTTGGCAACATTCAAAAGATTAAAGATGGCGAGCCTCTTGGTGGAAAGAGTTCTGCAGCAGATGATTTTACAACTCTTGCAGAAGATGACTTCCTTGCCTAATAGAAAAGGCCAATTGACGGTGGTGGGGGTATTTCCTCTGCCACCTTCTTTTTTTAGGAACGGAGGTATATTAAATGGATGAAATATGGAAAGACATACCCGGATATGAGGGGAAGTACCAGGCAAGCAGTGAGGGCAGAATTAAGAGTCTTGAACGTGTAATTCATAGTAGCAATCAGAATGGCGAGTTTGATTATTTATTAAAGGAAAGAATACTTCGACCCGGAAATCGAGGTAATTATCAAATGGTTGTCCTAAATGATCCAAGACAAAGCTTTGCAGTTCATCATTTGGTTATGGCTGCTTTTGTAGGTGAAAGAGATGGTATGTATGTGCTTCATGCAAACGGGGATCCAAAAGATAATCGCCTAATGAACCTTCGATATGATACGCAGACTGAAAATGTTTATGATGTTTATCGCCAAGGCAAGGCATGGAAGAAACTTACCACGGATGATGTTGAAGGAATACGATTTGGATTATTCTGTGGATTTACTTGCACTCGGCTTGGAGAGATGTATGGTGTGGGGCATCAGGCTATAAGCAAAATAAAGAATGGAGATAGATATGCATGGCTGAAATAAAAACATTACATTGTGATATTGAAACTTATAGTAGCGTCAATTTAGCAAAGTGTGGTGTGTATCGTTATGTTCAGGCAGATGATTTTGAAATTTTGTTGTTTGCCTATTCCACAGACGGAAGTGAGGTTAAAATAATCGATCTAGCCCGCGGTGAAAAGATACCACCAGTAATACTTTCTGCAATAGAAGATGATAATGTTATAAAATATGCTCATAATGCTTCCTTTGAGCGGATATGCTTCTCACGCTTTCTGGGATACCCAGTGGGTAAGTATATTCCTCCTGAATCATGGAGGTGCACAATGACATGGGCAGCATATATGGGGCTGCCGTTATCATTAGTAGGTGTGGGTGCGGTTCTTGGCCTTGGGAAGCAAAAAATGATGGAAGGTAAAGATCTGATTCGTTTCTTTTGTTCTCCTTGTAGCCCAACTAAGGCAAATGGAAACCGCACAAGAAATTTACCCTCTGATGACCTAGATAAATGGGAGCGATTCAAAGCCTATAACATTCGTGATGTCGAAGCTGAGATTGAGATTGAGCAGAAATTGATTAAATTTCCTGTGCCAGATTTCGTATGGGATGAATATCATTTAAGTGAGAGAATCAATGATCGAGGCATAAAGGTAGATATGGACTTTGTAAAACAGGCCATTACTATGGATGAGATGTCACGCACCAAGCTGATGGATCAGATGCAGAAAGTAACAGAACTTGATAATCCAAACTCAGTGCAACAGATGAAAGGCTGGCTCTCTGAAAATGGCGTGGAAACAGATACCCTCGGTAAAAAGGCTGTGGCAGAACTATTGAAGGAAGCGCCGGAGCATCTAGCTGAGGTGCTTAAACTCCGTCAGCAACTGGCAAAGTCCTCTGTTAAGAAATATTCTGCAATGGAAAATGCAGTCTGCAGTGATGGCAGGATTCGTGGTATGTTTACTTTTCTGGGGGCCAATCGTACAGGACGTTTCAGCTCAAAGATAGTGCAGCTGCAGAATCTACCACAAAACCATATGCTGGATTTAAAAGAGGCGCGAGGCATCGTAAAAAATGGTAATTCTGAAGCCCTTGAAATGCTTTATGAAGATATACCAGATACTCTTTCACAGCTTATTCGTACCGCGTTTGTACCAAAGAAAGGCTGTAAGTTTATAGTTGCCGACTTTTCTGCCATTGAGGCTCGTGTACTGTCATGGCTTGCAGGTGAAGATTGGAGAAGTGAAGTATTTGCAAGCGGCGGTGATATTTACTGTGCATCCGCATCACAGATGTTTAATGTCCCCGTAGAAAAGCACGGTGTGAATGGGCATTTAAGACAGAAAGGCAAGATCGCAGAACTGGCCCTAGGTTATGGTGGATCAGTGGGAGCTTTAAAGGCTATGGGTGCGCTGGAGATGGGACTTGAAGAGGAAGAACTGAAACCCCTGGTTAATGCCTGGAGGCAGGCCAATCCGTACATCGTAAAATTCTGGTGGGATGTGGATAGAGCAGCTAAGAAGTGTATTAAGGAAAAGCAGTCTCAAGAAATACAAAATATTAAGTTTCATTACAGGAGTGGAATGCTCTTTATCGTTCTTCCTTCTGGTAGGCAGCTTGCCTATGTTAAACCAAAGATTGGTGAGAATATCTTCGGTGGTGAATCGGTCACTTACGAAGGTGTCGGTGCTACTAAAAAATGGGATCGACTTGAAAGCTATGGACCTAAGTTTGTAGAAAACATTGTCCAAGCAATCTCTCGTGATATTTTGATGCATGCCATAAAGACTCTAAGCTCTTACCGCATTGTGGCTCATGTGCATGATGAAGTTATTATTGAAGCGGATCCTAGCATGTCACTTGAAAGGGTATGCCAGCAGATGAGTAGAGTCCCTCCCTGGGCAAAGGGATTGCTTCTTGATGCCGATGGTTATGAATGCGAATTTTATAAGAAATCATGAATTCATGATTTTTTATATTATCCTCAGGTTTACGTTATCCTCAACTTTTTCATAAATCCTTTATTTACAGTTTTTCCTCCTCAAAAGCTGAGGATAATATTATTGAAATGTGTTTCTCAAAAATATAAAAACAGGAGGAAAAACTATGAACCTCACTTACGATGAAGGTGTTGTCTTAATTAAACAATGCTGGCTCGACAACGGTCATGTCATTAATTTGGGGAAGATGGCTGCAATCAATTCCCTGCGACGACACCTTGAGCAAAACAACCTTTCCTATAGTCATGATGAAGCCTTAAATTGGCTCAACTTGAACAGAGAGTCCTGGGATAACCAAACTTTCTTTAGAATGAGACGTGCTGTGTATGAATTCAATGACGTCATGACTCTGGGAAAAATCACTGGTAATTACAAGTATTACGAGACTTCTTTTGACTGTCTTCCAGAATGCTGGCAGACAATACTCATTGAATATAAAGAAGATCTTTTAACTCGGCTGAAGCCTAGAGCAACCAGAGAACAAATCATTCACTGTACAAGCTTTGCAACTTTCCTTGTAAACAATGATATTTACGATCCTGAAGAGATTACAGTTCCGGTCATTTCCAAATACCATGAATATGCAGAGTCTATAGGCGACAAATATATCTGCATTTACTCTGTCAGATACTTCCTGCAATTCCTAGCTAATCAGGGATTTATTCCTAAACATAGGTCCTATTCACTTACCGCGCCTTTGCAGGCGAAAGCAGCCGGATTTGCATTGAAAAATATATCTGTCGCAACTATTTCTGAAATAAATGCCAAGGAGAGTGAACTCCGGTTATCAGCCGAAACTTTTCTGGAGCGATGCCAAGAACTTATTAAGTCTCTTGAAGAAACCTACCGTTTTGATCCTGCAGCTCTTCGGAGCAATTACCTGGCATATTTCCAGATGTTTTATGTCTTTGCCAGTGAATTGAATCTTGATTACACCCCAGCTGTTGCTGCTTACTGGCTGAAGTCAATGGATGCTTTTTCAAGTGATTTTCGCGTGGGTCCTATGAAATACCGTTGCTTTCATGTGCTGGAAACCTTTATTGAGTGTGGACAGACTTTTATTCCGAAGATTCCTCCGGTTACAGCACCTACTGGAATGGAAGTATCTCTGTTGGTCTGGTCCAGAGGTCTTCTTGAAGAATATCTTTCTGCAAGAGAAAAAGAAGGATTATCTGCTAATACAATCAGCCACCATAAATCTGCCGGTATTTCTTTTTTGCTTTATTTGCAGAGCCAGGGACTTACTTCAATTTCAGAGGTTACGCCACAGCTTATTAAGGTCTACAACATTTCAACAGCCCAAAAATCCTCAAATAAAAAGAATAATTATGCTTACTCGATTCGACAGTTCCTGCAATATTTGTTTGAGAAAAAGTATACAGAACAGAATCTGGTCAGATCGTTGCCATCACAATATGGAAAATCTCGTAAAATCGTAGACATTCTTTCCGATGATGAAATTCAACGTATCTATACGTATCGTAACAATGCACATACACCGTTGGAATTGCGTGACAGTGCGATTCTAATGATTGGACTTCTCATGGGGCTGCGAGGAATTGATGTAATTAATCTGCGTTTTTCTAATATCGACTGGAAGCATCAAACAATAGCCATTACCCAGCAGAAAACATACCGTTCATTAATTCTTCCAATGCCTGTACCAGTCGGAAACAGCATCTTTCAGTACTTAAAATACGGAAGACCCAATAGTCCCTCAGATCATATTTTTTTATCTCAGCGAGCACCATATGGGAATGCAGATCGTTCAGCCTGTAATACCGCCATGGAAAGAGTTTTCAATGGAGAAAAGCATTCCTTCCATATTTTAAGAAGAACATTTGCCACGAGGTTGTTATCGGCAGGGATTGGAACTGACACTATTAAGGATTCTCTTGGCCATTCTACTATCGATACAGTTAACCGATATCTCTCAGTTGATGAAGAAGGCATTCGCTCATGTTGTCTTCCGATTAAAAGGACGGTGAAATAGGATGAAGATACAACGCAACTATGATTTTTACAGCACTTTGGCTTCGGTTATTAAGGGACTTATCGATGAAAAACGTGCATCAGGATACTCCTATGCATCAAATGAAAATGTGTTAAAGGAACTTGACAATTTTTGTCTTGAGCATAACTTTACATGCGTCACAGTTACGAAAGAACTTGCTGACGAATGGTCTGTACAGCGCTCTACCGAAGGATTGAATGCTAGAAACATCAGGGTCAGCGTACTGCGCCAGCTTTCAAAATATCTGCTTTCTCTTGGTACAGAAGCATATCTTCCAAAACTATTTCAATCCAAAGAGACATCTGAAGCACACATATTTACTGGTGATGAGCTGCGGACATTCTTTGAAAATCTGGACAATCTTAAACCTGTTAGTCAGTCATATGGAGTGAGACTCATTAATGAATGCAAAGTCCTTTTCAGACTTTACTACTGCTGTGGGATGCGTCTTAATGAACCTTTACAGCTCACATGGGAGTGTGTTGATCTAGATGCAGGAACTATTCGCATCCTTCAATCCAAAGGTGATAAAGATCGTATTCTGTGGATTACAGATGACATCATCGACATGCTTAAAAAATATCGTTCCTATATCCAGAAAGAACGTCCATACACAAACTGGGTTTTCCCTGGAACAAAGGAAGATAATCATCTGAATGATGTTTCGGTAAGAGATTACTTTTTAAGAGCATGGGGCAACACTCCTTATTCCGGGATCAGCAACCCTCCAACAATCAAGTCGTTTCGACATACATTTGTTGTTGATCGTCTGAACAGTTGGATGGAGGTTGGTGAAAATATTGAGGATAAACTTCCATATCTCAGTAAGTTTCTCGGGCATGCCAGTATCCATGAATCCCTTTATTACTATCATCAGGTAACTGAAAGCTTCAAAATCGTTCATGCCAAAGATAAAACATCAGATTTAGTAATCCCGGAGGTGAATTTCAATGAAAAAAAAGATAACTGATACAAAACTCTTCTTCTCAATGACCCTTCAGTATCTTGAAAACTATCTTCCTAGGCAGTTGGGGCGTAGTCCGGAAACTATACGTTCTTACAAAGATTCCCTGTCTGTATTTAGAAAGTATTTATTCGAAGTAAAGAATATCTCCATTTCAAAATTTACTTTCACTGACTGTACCCGTGAGCTGCTCCTAGAGTATTGTGCCTATCTGAAAAACCATGGGAATTCTCCGGCAACCTGTAATGTACGCCTGGCAGCGATAAAAAATTATGTGCAGTATGCATCTGATAATGATGTGTCATTACAGTCCATTGCTTTGCAGGTATCAAAAGTCCCTGGCATGAAAGTTCCAAAGAGGGAAAAGCTTCTTCTCTCTAAAGAAGCGTTAAATGCTCTGCTTTCGCAGCCGAAGGATACAAAAATCGGCATCCGCGATCGTACAATCATGATTCTTCTCTATGATTCTGCAATCAGGGTCAGCGAATTGACAGGACTTCATGTCAACGATGTAAATCTGGATACCTTATCCATACATGTAAATGGCAAGGGCAACAAGGAACGAACTGTGGCTATAACAGAAAAGACAGCAGAACATTTAAAACTGTATAAATCCATTTATCATTCAGATACCAAAGATCCAGAACATCTGTTGTTTTACACCATTATCAAAGGTAACACTGGTAGGATTTCTACCGGTACGGTTGAACGCCTTATCCAGAAATATGCCGATGCTGTAAGAACCTCCTGCCCAGACATGCCGGACAGAGTTTATCCTCATTTGCTTCGTGCAGAACGTGCTACACATTTGTATCAAGATGGAGTAGATTCGATTATGATTTCAAAGATTCTTGGACATTCCAGTGTGGAAACTACCAAAATTTACGCAATCCCATCCCTTGATCAAATGCGTGAGGCATTGAATAAGGTTGATATGCCAGATGATGCTAAAGAACAACCTCTGTGGGAAAGTGATGAAGATGAACTGGCTCGTCTGTGTGGATTGAAATAAATTTTTTATCCTCAACATTTGCAGAAAACCGTCTGCGATTTCAAGGAATTTTGCATTTGTTGAGGATAACGTAAACCTGAGGATAATATAAGAAAGATTAGTTAAACAATCAGATTTCACCTCTTGCCGTGGCTACCAGGTAGGAGGTGTTTTTTTTATGAAGATAATTGAAGTAAAAGATGGCAGCCCGATCAAGGGTGAGACAGAACCAATGACAGAAGAACAGTTGCAGAGAGAGTATGACTTTTATATAGCAGAAAGCATTATCGGAATGCTCTATAAAGAAGGCAAGATTACAGAGGATGAACGACACAAAATATCTGCATTAAACAGACTGAAATTCTCACCAAAGCTAGCCGAGATTATGTCTTAAATCACTTGCTATTAGTGGCTTTTAGAGTGATATATGTAATGAAAGAAAGCGAGGTGAGACAATGAAAAAGATAACGAAAATCGATGAACTGACAAGATCACAGTTGTCGAAAAACAAGCTTCGAGTGGCCGCATATGCCAGGGTTTCAACAGATAGCGATGAACAGTTAGAAAGCCTTAAAGCTCAGCGGGAGCACTATGAAAACTACATCAAATCCAATCCAGAATGGGAGTTTGCAGGGCTTTATTATGACGAAGGGATTTCAGGGACGAAAAAGGAAAAACGACCTGAGCTTCTTCGCATGATTCGCGATTGTGAAAGTAATCGTGTTGATTTTATTATCACCAAATCTATAAGCCGGTTTGCACGTAATACCATGGATTGTTTAGAACTGGTAAGACAGCTCTTAAATATTGGTGTTTTCATTTATTTTGAAAAGGAAAATCTAAACACAGGTGATATGGAAGGTGAGTTAATGCTTTCTATTTTATCTGGGTTTGCGGCAGAAGAGTCCGCATCCATTTCACAGAATATGACATGGTCAATCAGCAAAAAATTTCAAAATGGCAGTTTCATTATTGGCAGTCCCCCTTATGGGTATGCCAATGTGAATAGTGAGATGGTCATCGTTCCAGAAGAAGCAGAAGTTGTTAAGCGCATTTTTTCAGAGTGCCTTTCAGGTAAAGGTGGAAGTGTGATTGCAAAGGGCCTTAACAGGGACAAGATTCCTGCAAGAAGAGGTAATCATTGGAGCACAGGAACAGTGATCGGTATTTGTCAAGTAAGTTGTCGTATTTTCTGTGCTAATTCATCTTTGTTAACTGGATTGAGCGAAACACAGTCTATGTAATCCCAATTTCTCGTCTTACCAGACCATCTACCAGGATTC
>Ga0224486_100513_pt1 | contig 10724 bp, 9 predicted proteins | sample TexhydDE_CT_test_FD_172013 | JGI IMG/M metagenome (GOLD analysis project Ga0224486, IMG submission 172013) | Fracking water microbial communities from deep shales in Oklahoma, United States - hydraulically fractured wells DE_CT_test ...
AGGCAGCTTGCTGCGAATTAGGGTGGTAACACGAAAGATTTATCCTTCGTCCCTATAGATTAATATCTATAGGGACGGGGGATTTTTTTATGAAGAAAGGGAGGATATAAATGACAAAGAGAATCAGGTTTTTCGACACTACATTAAGGGATGGGGAGCAGTCCCCAGGGTGCAGCATGAACCACAGGGAAAAGCTAATGATGGCAAGGCAATTGGAAAAGCTGGGAGTTGATGTTATTGAGGCAGGCTTTGCAGCTGCATCGCCTGGAGACTTTCAATCTGTAAAGGCCATAGCGGACCAGATCAAGGAATCAACCGTGGCGGTCCTTGCAAGGACAGTCAAGGAGGACATCGACAAGGCATGGGAGGCCGTAAAGGGAGCAAACAAGCCCAGGATCCACACCTTTATTGCCACATCCCCAATACATATGGAATACAAGCTGAAGATGACCCCACAGCAGGTTGCAGACAGGGCTGAAGAGATGGTTGCATATGCGGCAAGTCTGGCTCCACAGGTGGAATTCTCGGCAGAGGATGCCACAAGAAGTGATACGGACTTCCTGGCTGAAATATTTGACAGGGTGATCCAGGCAGGAGCAACCATAATAAACATACCCGATACGGTGGGCTACACAACTCCCGATGAGTTCTACCAGTTCATTATGGATATCAGGGAAAAATCAAAGTACATGGACGGGGTTGAAATATCAGTCCACTGCCACAATGACCTTGGTCTTGGGGTAGCAAACAGCCTGGCTGCCATAAAGGCCGGCGCCACACAGATAGAGTGCACGGTGAATGGAATAGGTGAAAGGGCCGGCAATGCTGCCCTTGAGGAGCTGGCCATGATCCTTGCTGTAAGAGGGGAAAAGTATGGTGCAAGCTCCAATATCAACACCGTTGAGATCACCAGAACCAGCAATATGCTAAGCAGTATAACAGGGGTAAACGTCCAGCCAAACAAGGCCATTGTGGGAGCCAATGCATTTGCCCACGAGTCTGGAATCCACCAGCATGGGGTTCTTAGCAACAGGGAAACCTATGAAATAATGACTCCTGAATCCGTTGGCCTGAGCAACAACAATCTTGTCCTTGGCAAGCATTCCGGAAGACACGCCTTCAAGGATAAGGTAGCCTCACTTGGCTATCAGATTGATGATGACCAGCTTAACATCATCTTCGCCCAGTTCAAGGACCTTGCGGACAAGAAGAAGCAGATATTCGACAGGGATATTGAGATACTCCTTACCAGAGGGATAAAGGAGACAAGGGACTACTACAGACTGGAGAGGTTTGTTGTAAACAGTGGAAATACCATTACAACCACAGCCTCTGTGGTTCTGGACACCCCGGAGGGAATCAGGGAGGGTATCTCATTTGCACAAGGTCCTGTGGATGCTTCATTCAAGGCAATTGAGCAGTGTGTCCACAAGGATATCACACTGGAGGACTATTCCCTCCAGTCCATCACAGAAGGGACTGATGCACTGGGATACGCAGTTGTGAAGCTGAGATACAAGGACAAGCACTTTGTGGGAAGGGATGCCAGCATCGATGTGGTGGAGGCAAGCATAAGTGCCTATATAAATGCAGTGAACAAGCTGATGCAGGAAGAAGAGACTCAAGAGGCCATGGCCGTATAGAAAGGGTGGATCATATGGGAATGACAATGACACAGAAGATAATGGCAGCCCATGCTGGAAGAGAGAGCGTGGCTGCAGGGGATTTCATAGAGGCGGACCTTGATATGGTGCTTGGCAATGATATAACCGCACCTCCTGCAATAGCAGAGTTTGAGAGGATGGGGTCCGGGAAGGTCTTCCACAGGGACAGGATTGCCCTTGTTCCGGACCACTTTGCCCCCAACAAGGACATAAAGGCTGCCCAGCAGTGCAAGATAATGAGGGACTTTGCCCACAGTCAGGGAATAACAAACTACTTTGAGATTGGGGAAATGGGAATTGAGCATGCACTGCTGCCTGAAAAGGGGATTGTGGTCGCAGGGGATGCAGTCATAGGGGCAGATTCACATACCTGCACCTATGGAGCTCTTGGAGCCTTTTCCACAGGGGTTGGCAGCACCGATATGGCAGCGGGGATGTCCACAGGCAAGGCATGGTTCAAGGTTCCTTCAGCCATTTCAATAGTCCTGAAAAACAAGCCAGGTGAGTGGGTGTCCGGCAAGGATATCATCCTACATATCATCGGCATGATAGGGGTTGACGGAGCAAGGTACAAGTCCATGGAATACTCGGGAGATGGAGTGGAACACCTTTCAATGGATGACAGGTTCACCATGGCCAATATGGCAATTGAAGCAGGTGCAAAGAACGGGATATTCCCAGTGGACCAGGTGACGGAAGACTATATGGATGGTCGGGCAAGAAGGGAATGGAAGGTCTACGGTCCCGACGGGGATGCAGACTATGACCAGGTGTTTGAAATTGACCTTTCAAAGATAAGACCCACGGTCTCATTTCCCCACAGTCCTGACAACACCCATACAATTGACGACATTCCAAGGGTCGGGATTGACCAGGTCGTGATCGGCTCCTGTACAAATGGAAGACTGGATGACATGAGAATGGCTGCAAGGATTCTGAAGGGGCGAAGGGTTGCAAAGGGCGTCAGGACAATAATATTTCCCGCCACCCAGGAAATATACCTTCAGTCGGTCAAGGAAGGTTTGATCCAGATATTCATAGAGGCGGGAGCGATTGTAAGCACCCCAACCTGCGGTCCCTGCCTTGGAGGCCACATGGGAATACTGGCAGAGGGTGAGAAGGCCGTATCCACAACCAACAGGAACTTCATAGGCAGGATGGGTCATCATACATCCCAGGTCTATCTGGCAAGTCCGGCAGTGGCTGCTGCCTCTGCCGTAAGGGGTTTTATTAGCAGTCCTGAAAATTTGGAGGTGGTCTAGATGGAATCAAGGGGAAGAGTCATAAAATTTGGAGACAATATAGATACTGACCTAATAATTGCAGCCAGGTACCTTTCTACAGCGGATCCAAAGGAGTTGGCAGTACACTTTATGGAGGACCTTGATCCTGAAATCAGCAAGAGGGTCAGGGAGGGAGATATTGTGGTTGCAGGCAGGAACTTTGGCTGCGGGTCATCCAGGGAGCACGCACCCATAGCCATAAAGGGAGCCGGAGTGAGCTGTGTCATTGCGGAAAGCTTTGCCAGGATCTTCTACAGGAATTCCTTCAATATAGGGCTGCCCATCATTGAAAGTCCGGAAGCTTCCAGGGACATCAGTGATGGTGACCAAATCAGGGTTGACTATGAAACAGGTGAAATCACAAACATAACTACAGGTAGAAAGTATAGTGGCGAGGCTTACCCGCCATTTATCAGGAAAATAATCGAAAAAGGCGGTCTTGTGGGATACGTGAAAGCGGGAGGGACGGAATAGATGACATATAGAATAGCGGTGGCAAGGGGAGATGGTGTTGGCCCCGAGGTGGTTGAAAGTGCAATGCAGATTCTTGAAAGGGTATCGGAGGTATTTGGAATAGATTTCACCTACCATGATGTGCTTGTGGGAGGGGCGGCCTATGATGCAACAGGCAATCCCCTGCCCGAGGAAACTTTGGATACGATCAGGGAATGTGACAGCGTACTCTTTGGTGCGGTTGGAGGAGACAAATGGGATGGTCTTCCCCATGAACTGAGACCTGAGGCAGCCATCCTTGGCATAAGAAAGGCACTGATGGCATACTCAAACCTTAGACCTGGGATTCTCTACCCCCAATTGAAGGAGGCTTCACCCCTCAAGAATCACATTGTGGAAGATGGCTTTGACATATGCGTGGTTAGGGAGCTTACGGGAGGAATATACTTCGGCAGGAAAAGGACCTGGGAGGATGAAAATGGTGAAAGGGCAGAGGATGTTGAGGAATACAGCCGGGAGGAAATAGAGCGGATAGCAAGGAAGGCTTTCCAGGCTGCCATGGGGAGAAGCAAGAGGGTAACCAGTGTTGACAAGGCCAATGTCCTTCACACATCAAGGCTGTGGAGAAAGGTTGTTGAGGAGGTCCATGTGGATTATCCCGAGGTTGAGCTCCTTCACATGTACATAGACAATGCATGCATGCAGGCTGTAAGGAACCCATCCCAATTTGATGTGATCCTCACATCAAACATCTTCGGGGACATACTCTCAGATGAGATAAGCATGCTGACAGGATCCATAGGATTGCTGCCATCAGCCAGCATGGGAGACGGTAGGAGGGGAATATATGAACCGATCCATGGCTCAGCTCCAACAATTGCCGGAATGGACAGGGTCAATCCAATCGGGACCATCCTTTCGGCCGCAATGATGCTTGAACATTCCTTTGGACTGCCAAAGGCTGCAAGGTCCATAGAGGATGCCATAAAAAAAGTTTTTGATGAAAAATACCACACTGAAGACGTTTTCATGGAGGGTGGCAAAACCGTGGGAACAAAGGAAATTACAAGGCTTATAGCCAAGAACATTGAAAATGGTGCCAATTGAAAATATTCTAAATAATTTAAATTATATTAAAAAAAGGTGTTGACACATATAATTTTAAGTTATAGAATGGGTTTAATTTAAATCACAAACAAGAGCGATGACGGAGACAAAACTGTAGAGAGTCTGATAACAGAGAACTGATGGATGGTGAGAGTCAGGATCAGAGGACGCAGGAATGATCACTCCGGAGCTGTTAAGGCGAAATGAAAAAAGTAGCTGCGACCGGGAATCTTCCAAAGGGAAGATGCGCCACCGTTACATGGCTATGGTTAAAGGCTTGTCCTTGGACCTGAAGAGTCAATCTGCGTGAGTGGATTGAAAAACAGGGTGGTACCGCGAATATTATCTCGTCCCTGAAATACATGCAAGTATTTCAGAGGCGAGATTTTTTAATACCCAAAAACAAAAAATAAAGGGAGGAAATGAAAATGACAAGAACTTTGAATGCAATGGTAAAAAACGGACCGGAGACTCTAATGAGGATTACAGGACTTATGAGAAAAAGAGGATGCCAGCTGGAGGGAATCGTATATGAGGTGGGCCTTAATGATGCACTTTCAAAGCTTACACTGACCGTAGGTGCTGAAAGCGAGGACCTTATGAACAACATGATCCTTCAGATGAAAAGGTTCCAGGATGTCTACGAGGTTACAGAATAGATTACATAACAGGGGAGAGATGGTAAAATGGCGAAGATGTTCTACGAAAACGACTGTGATTTGAATGTACTTAAAGATAGGAAGGTGGCTGTAATAGGCTACGGTAGCCAGGGTCACGCACACGCACTTAACCTTATGGAATCAGGTGTGGAGGTTAGGGTTGGACTCTACGAGGGGAGCAAGTCATGGGAAAGGGCACAGGAGGCCGGACTTCAGGTAATGACCTCTGGGGAGGCAACGAAATGGGCTGATGTGGTGATGCTTCTTGTAAATGATGAAAAGCAGGTTGAGCTTTATGAGAATAATGTAAGGGACAACCTGTCACCCGGAAACTACCTGGCCTTTGCCCACGGCTTCAACATCCATTACGGACAGATTGTTCCACCGGAGGATGTGAATGTGTTTATGGTTGCTCCAAAGGGACCGGGACACACAGTCAGAAGTCAATATCAGGAGGGCAAGGGAGTACCTTGTCTGGTTACGACCCACCAGGACCCAAGCGGCGACACCATGGACGTTGCCCTTGCCTATGCAGCAGGGATTGGTGGAGCCAGGGCCGGAGTCCTTAAGACCACCTTCAAGGAGGAAACTGAAACAGACCTTTTCGGAGAACAGGCAGTACTTTGCGGAGGAGTTACGGAGCTTATGAAGGCAGGTTTTGAAGTCCTTGTGGAAGCGGGCTATGAACCTGAAAGCGCATACTTTGAATGCCTTCACGAAATGAAGCTGATTGTTGACCTGATAAATCAGGGGGGACTTAGCTACATGAGATATTCGGTCAGTGATACTGCCGAGTATGGAGACTATTCAGTAGGCAGAAGAATCGTCACAGAGGAAACCAGAAATGAGATGAGAAAGGTACTTGGAGAGGTCCAGGACGGGACCTTTGCAAAGAATTGGATACTTGAGAACAAGGCAAACAGACCTTCCTTCACAGCCAGAAGAAGAATGGAGCAGGACCACCAGATGGAGGTTGTTGGAAGGGATCTCAGAAAAATGATGAGCTGGCTTAAGAAATAGGGTTGCCAAGGGCTCCATGAGAGCTGCTATGACTAGAATACAGGGGTGAGAAGATGAAGTTGACAGGTGCAGATGTAGTGATGGAGTGCCTTCTAAGGGAAGGCGTGGACACCATATTCGGATATCCCGGAGGTGCGGTGATTCCACTTTATGATTCCTTGACAAGGTACAGGGACCATTTCAGACATATCCTTACAAGTCATGAGCAGGGAGCGTCCCACGGCGCAGACGGATATGCCAGGTCAAGCGGAAAGACTGGGGTATGCTTTGCAACCTCGGGACCGGGTGCCACAAACACCGTCACTGGAATAGCAACAGCGTATTCGGATTCAGTTCCCATGGTTGTAGTAACAGGACAGGTGGCATCATCCCTTCTGGGACGGGACTCCTTCCAGGAGGTTGATATAACATCCATAACAATGACGATAACAAAGCATAATTTCCTGGTACATAGTGTGGAGGAGATAGACGGGACAATAAGGGAAGCCTTCAGAATAGCCGGCTCAGGCAGAAAGGGACCGGTTCTGGTGGATATACCAAAGGACATATTAATGACAAAAGTTGACTACGAAAGGTCCAAGCCCGATGGTGATCAGGAGGAGGCAACAAATGAGAACCTGGAAAGTCTGGACATGGTGGTTCAGATGATAAACAGTTCCAAAAGGCCAGTCATATATGCCGGTGGAGGGGTAATATCCTCGGGAACCACCAGTGAGCTGGTAGGCTTGGCAGAGAAGGGGGATATCCCCGTTGTTTCCAGTCTTATGGGAATGGGAGGATTTCCAAGGGACCATAGGCTTTCACTGGGACTTGTAGGGATGCACGGCTTCAAGGAAAATAACCTGGCCGTGTGTCACAGCGACCTTATCATAGCTGCTGGAGCAAGATTCAGCGACAGGGTTATTGGCAAGGCAGAGGAATTCGGGGCCAAGGCAAGGGTGATCCAGCTTGACATCGATGCATCTGAAATAGGCAAGAACAAGGCTGTGGATGCAAATCTCACAGGGCCTATGAAGAAGATCCTTGCTGCACTCCAGGAGAGAATTGAAGAAGCTGACAGAAGCGATTGGCTCCAGCAGATAGAGGATATGAAGGAAGAGAATTCATATGTGGAGGAATGGAGTGGAGTGGCAGCACTTAAGCTTGCAAACAAAAACTTTCCTGAGGCCATAGTTGCGACGGATGTTGGACAGCATCAGATGTGGACCGGGCAGCACTGGATTTTCAAAAGACCCAGGACCTTTCTGTCATCGGGAGGACTTGGAACCATGGGTTATGGCATGGGTGCTGCAATTGGAGCACAGATTGCAAATCCAGACAAGAGAGTGGTCCTGGTAACAGGGGATGGAAGCTTCAGGATGAACTTCAACGAGCTTGGTACGGTTGCAAAGTACAACCTGCCAATTATAATTTTACTATTTAACAACAATTCACTTGGAATGGTCAGGCAATGGCAGGGAATGTTCTGCCAGGAGAGGTACTCAGAGACCGACCTGGGAGATGAGGTTGACTTTATGAAGCTGGCCGGTGCCTTTGGTATCCAGGGAGCCAGGGCGGACAGCCTGGAAGAGCTTGAAGGGGTTCTTCAAAGAGTAAGTGATGAGAGGAAGGCCTTTGTTGTGGAATGCAGGTTTTCAAATGACCAGTGGGTATACCCAATAGTTCCTGCAGGTAAGGCCATAAATGAGATGGTATATGAAGGAGGAGATGTTTAGATGGAACAGAGCTTTGTATTTTTCAATGGTGAGATAGTGGATGAGAAGGATGTTAGCCTCAGTATCAGATCAAAGGTGGTTAATTATGGTCTGGGTTGCTTTGAGGGGATCAGGGCGTACTGGGATGAGGAAAAGGGGCAGCTTTACGGCTTCAGGTTGAAGGAGCACTATGAAAGGCTTCTGGAGTCTGCCAAGGCCCTTAATATGGATATCCCATATACTGTAAAGGAACTTTGTGATGTTACGGTGGAGCTTTTAAAGAAAAACAACTTCAGGACCACCACATACATAAGGCCCGTTGTATATAAAGGTTCCGAATCACTGACGCCAACACTTTTCGATGATGACAACAGACTTATGATCTACTGTCAGCCAATGGGGAAATACGCTGGGAAATCTGAACTAAGGGTAGCTGTATCCAGCTGGAGAAGGATCACCGATACAATGCTTCCACCCAGGACCAAATCAACAGGAGCATACCTAAACTCGGCACTTGCTTCCCTTGAGGTCCTTCAAAACGGATATGATGAGGCCATTTTCCTTACCCATGACGGAAAGGTCTGTGAGGGGCCGGGAGAGAATGTATTCCTTGTGAAGAAGGGCAAGCTTGTGACACCACCCTTGTCGGATGACATCCTTGAGGGAATCACAAGAGATACCGTAATGACCCTTGCCAGGGAGGAGCTGGGAATGGAGGTCGTTGAAAGGAGCGTATCAAGAACCGAGCTCTACAACGCACAGGAGGTTTTCTTCAGTGGAACTGCAATGGAGGTTACTGCAGTTGTCGAGGTTGACAACAGGAAGGTGGGGGACGGCCACGAAGGCCCCGTATGCAAGGAGCTCAAGGATATGTTCTTTAATATAACCACTGGAGGAAACGAAAAGTACAGGGAATACCTTACACCTGTATATGAAAAGTAAATATAATAGAGAATCTCCCCCCTTGGGAAGGTGGTCAAGAAAGCCTGCAGTCCACAAGGGGTATTTTTTTTGGTTATCTTTTTAACATATGGCAAAAGGCTTTACTAATGTGGTATCATTAGATTAACGAAATTTTATGTTAGGAGCGGAAATATGACACAACTACTAGTTACACTTGCATCATTCGGACTAATACCATTAATGATCAGGAAAGGTTTCAAACTTAGCCATGCAATTCTTGCAGTTACACTATCCATAAGCATCTTTTCCGGCCTGGGACTTTTCAAGCTGGGAGAGACCCTTATGGGTGTGGTCCTAGACCAGTATTCCAGAGATACCATACTTACTGTGGCGGTTATAGGGATACTTGGAAATCTCCTGAAGCAATACGGTATCCTGCAGAAAATAGTGGATTCACTACTGGGACTTATAACAAGCAAGAAGATCATCATGATGATAATTCCTTCAATGATAGGGATTATGTCCGTACCGGGAGGAGCAGTCCTTTCGGCACCCTTTATCAATAATATTGGGGAGGAGCTCCACATCGTTCCTGCCAGAAGAGCTGCAATAAACCTCATATACAGGCATATTGCAATGTTCCTGTTTCCATTTGTATCGGTTCTCATGTTTGTGAAGGCCGCTATCCCTCAGCTGAATGTATACAAGGTGATAGGATTTGGCCTTCCATTTGTTGTGGGTACAGTCTTCATAGGGTATATGCTCTTTATGAGGGGTAAGGGAAACGGAGAGAAAAGGGAGAGGGAGCTTTCATTTAAAAAGCTTCTGGATTTGGTCATCATAACATCTCCAATATACATGTCCGTGGTCATAAACCTTATCACGGGACTTCCATTCTTCGTTTCAATGTTTGGCAGCATTATAATAGTATACTTTTTAAGCGACAAGAAGGATTTTCTCTACAAGGCCTTCAATTCCATCAATTACAACACCATAATTCTTGTTACTGCAATACTGGTCCTGAAGGACATAATCCTGCAGATGGACCAGATGCTGGGGCTTATCAACGAACTCTTGATGAGAAGCCAGGGGGACATCAGGATAATGCTTATTTTCACCCTTGTATCCTTCTTTTTTGGATACATTACAGGCTATCCCACCTCGGCATTGGCAGTTACACTGCCCCTATTATCAATGATGGAGCTTGGAAACAATGCCCTGCACATATATACCTTCTTCCTCCTTGCGGTATCATTTGTCGGATATTTCTATTCACCACTGCATCTTTGCCAGGCACTGACCCTGAATGAAATGAAGGTATCAACAGGTGAGCTGTACAAGGAATACGGACCTTACTTTGCACTTCAGCTGCTACTTATATTTGCCACAACCCTTGTGCTTATGGCCATATTTGCTTAAAGAAAGGATGATGGGACAATATGAAAAGACCTAAGGTGTTTATTGCAAATGAAATCCCCAAATCGGCAGAGGAATACATTGGACAGCATTGTGACTATATAATGTGGGACTTTTCAAAAAGGAAGACCTTTCAAGGCATAGTGGATCATATTGGGGACGTGGACGGAATTCTTGAGGTCGGAATGAAGATCGACAGACAGCTTTTGGAGCATGCACCAAATCTCAAGGTTGTCAGTAATATCTCTGTTGGCTACAACAACTACAACCTGGAGGATATGAAGGCCATGGGAGTCCTTGGGACAAACACCCCTGGAGTCCTTGACAATACAGTTGCAGACCTGATAATGGGACTTATCATTTCAACCGGAAGAAGAATTGTGGAGGCTGATGCAGATACAAAGGCTGGAAACTGGAAAAAGGGGGAAATGGACAAGTTCTTCGGAAAGGACATCCACCATTCAACCCTTGGTATAATCGGAATGGGAAGGATCGGAGAAGCTGTTGCCAAAAGGGCTAAGGGAT
>Ga0224486_100514_pt1 | contig 10703 bp, 12 predicted proteins | sample TexhydDE_CT_test_FD_172013 | JGI IMG/M metagenome (GOLD analysis project Ga0224486, IMG submission 172013) | Fracking water microbial communities from deep shales in Oklahoma, United States - hydraulically fractured wells DE_CT_test ...
TCCAGCCGGGACCAGCTGGAGGCCGTGGTCGGCGAGCTGGTGGAAAAGCTGCGCGCCGCCGCTTCCGTAGCCGCGGGAAAACTGGCCCGCCCGGGAGCGGGCGAGGTGTTGCACCCGCCTGCCGCAGGAAAGGCCGGACCTGAACGGCCTTACCTCCCGGAAAAAAGGCGCCCGGATGCCCGGACGGCCCCCGGCGGGCCGTCCGGCCGCCCCGGTGCTTACGGTAAAAGGGGTGCATCCCCGGCGGCTCCGGCGGACTCAGGTACCCTCCCGGAGCGGCGCGCCGGAACATCCCCCTCCGGGGTCCAGCCCGCCCGGGAGAAAATCCTCTTCCCGCCTCCGGGCTTTTTACCGTCCGGGGCTTTTTCCGGTGCGGCTGCCGGGGTTACCGGCGCCGGCAGGACGGAGGCGGCCCGGGGTACTGTGGCCGGCGGCTCTTTGCCCCGGCCGGTGCTGCTGCCGAAGCGCTCCCCCCGCGTCGACCTGGTGGTGGTGGGCTCCTCCACCGGCGGCCCGGCCGCCCTGCAGGTGATCATCCCCGCCCTGCCGGAGGATTTTCCTGCCGCCGTGGTGCTGGTGCAGCACCTGCCGGTGGGTTTTTCCGGCCCCCTGGCCGAACACCTGAACCGGCGCAGCCGCCTGCCGGTAAAACACGCAGAAGAGGGCGATCCCGTCGTCCCGGGCCGGGTGCTGGTGGCCCCGGCCGGCTTCGACCTGACTTTCCGGGGGCACCCCGGCCGCGTCACCGTGCACCTGGATGCCGGCAGCGGGCCCGTGCCTCCCGGGGGGTTCCGCCCTTCGGTGGACGGGGTGATGCTCTCGGCGGCGGAAGTCTTCGGGGCCCGGGTAATGGGGGTGCTCCTCACAGGCATGGGCCGGGACGGCGCCAGGGGCATGGCCGCCATCCGGGAAAAGGGCGGCCCCACCATCGCGCAGGATGAGGCCACCTGCGTGGTCTTCGGTATGCCCAAAGCGGCCATCGACCTGGGGGCGGCACTGAAAGTCGTCCCCCTGGATGAAGTGGCGGGGGAGATGGTGAGGCTGGTGTGACAAATCAGGGCTTTCAGGCCAGCCTTACCCTGTCCCTTAATATTTCCTGAAGGAATGGATCGTCTTTGTGTTTTTCCATTTCCACCCTGGTGTACGGAAAAATATCCACCCCTATCCCCAGACCGCTGAAAAAATCCATAAAGTCCGTTACCCGCTCGAGGGGTGGCTTGGGAGAACTTTCCAATATAATTAAGATGTCGGCGTCACTTCCCGGCGCGGCCTTTCCCTTGGCCAGGGAGCCGAAGAGATAAACTTCCAGGACGTTTTCATCAACCTGTCTCAATTTCCTGGCGGCGGACTGCAGACCCTTCATTATCCGGTTCACGTCAAGCGAGATTATCCGCACAGAACCGGATGATCTGCTCCGCATAGCCGACCGCCTCCCGGGCTTCCTTTTCGGTAAAATAATCGACCGGGGCACCCGTGGCAAACCCGTTCGGGTACCTTGCCGGAATGTAATATTTATCCGGGATCTTGGCCCCTTCCAGCAACGGCATGATGTTCATAAACTCCCGCAGTCCCTCCAGCAGTTCTTTGACCGAATGACCCCAGGCCATTTCATTCCTGCTCTGGTAAACGGCCTTCAGAGCCTTTTCCGCCGCCTGCTGGGCAGAAAAGCAGGCCCACTTGTAAAACCCTTCTTTTAAGTCCATTTTTGCGTGCAGGAGATCTCTTTGCGCCTGCTTCAACCGGTCCATCTTTCTTTCCGGCATTTTCAATACCTCTGTTCTAATATTATAATGAACCGGAAGAATTTACAACGCAATCGACGCATTTTAGAAAAAGCTGGAGAAAAATTCTCAAGTTTTGCTTCCCTTAACCGATAGTACATTTTAGAGAAATGAAGCTGGAGGAGAATCCATTTATGCAGGCACCCGGTGAAAAGCAGGGCAGGGCCTTGCCCGCGGCCTCCGGAGCGCAAGCAGAGCCGCCGGGAAAGGGGCCCGGGTGCTCGGAATTGTTTGAAACCCTGGTTCACTTGCTGGAGCAGGAACTGGCCGTAATGCGGGACCTGTGCGCCGTTACCGCCCGCCAGGTGGACGCCTTGCGGCGGGCCATTACCGAACAAATCCTTGTCAATGCTCACCATCAGGAGGCCATGGCTCATCAACTGGCCCTGCTGGAGAGAGAACGTTTAAAATGGCAGCAGGAGCTGGAGCGTGTTCTGGGTTTGCCCGCTGGTGCCGCATTAAGCCAGGTGATCCCGCTGGCTTCCCCCGCGGTGCGTGAGAAACTGGCCGGGTTGAGGTCAGGGTTGCTCGAAACCGTGGAAGAGTTGGGCCGCTTGAACGATACCTGCCGCAGGCTGGCGGCCCGGGGGCTTGGGGTAACCCGGCAGAGCTTGCACCTGCTGTCATCGATAAGCTGTCAGGCGTATGGTCCGGAAGGTGTTTTAAAGAACCTTACGCCGGAAGGAGTCTCCCGCCTTGATCGCTCATGCTGATTAATGGGCGAGTATTGCTGCCGCATTTCTTTATATCCTGAAACTTTCAGACTCCCACGAAAGGTGGTATCGTTTCTTGCCTTCCACTTTTTTCGGGTTGGAAATTGCCCGCCGCGGACTTTTATCCAGCCGCACCGCCATGGACGTGACGGCCCACAACCTGGCCAACGCCAGTACCAAGGGCTACACCCGCCAGGACCCGGTTTTCACCGCCACCGACCCCTACACCATGCCCGGCGCCTGGCAGAAGCTGCTGCCCGGCCAGATGGGCAGCGGGGTGGAGGTGTCCCAGATCCGCCGCGTCCGGGACAGCATCCTGGACCAGCAGGTGCGCAGCGCCCTGGGGGAGGACGGCTTCTGGCAGGCCCGCCAGGACGCCCTGCAGCGGGTGGAGGCGGTGTTCCCCGAGCCTTCGGATGTGGGGCTGGGGGATGTCATCGGCCGGTTTTTCAACGCCTGGCACGAGCTGAACAACAGCCCCACCGACCCGGGGCTGAAGGCCGCCGTGAAAGAACTGGGGCAGGAGCTGGCGCTCAACTTCCGCCATACATACACCCAGCTCAAAGACATCAAGGACAGCCTGCAGCAATCCATCGATCTGAAAGTGAACCAGATCAACGCCATCGCCCGGGAGCTGGCGGGCCTGAACAGGGAAATCGCCCGCATTGTGGCCAGCGGCAACCAGCCCAACGACCTGCTGGACCGGCGGGACCTGCTCCTGGACGAGCTGAACGGCCTGGTGCCGGTGCAGGTTGTGGTTAATAAAGACGAAACCATAAACGTCTCGCTGAAATATTACGATGGTAACACAGAAAAGCAGCAGAGCCTGGTGGTCTACGACGGGAGTTATTACCAGCTGAAGACTTCAATCAACAATGATGAGCTGAGCCTGAATGTCCTGGATCAATACGGCAGCCCGGTCATGGATGGCAGCAATCCTGTCACCATCCCCTGGACCGCCGGCTCCGAATCCTTTAAGCTATCCGGCTCCCTGGCCGGGGTGGAGAACGCCCGCCGGCGGGTGCAGGACTACATGGACCAACTGGACCAACTGGCCTACGGCCTGGCGGCGTATGTGAATAATTTGCATCATGATAAATATGATAGCGATGGCAAATTAATTACAACAGGTAATGATAAAGGTGTGGATTTTTTTGCATTAAATGCCCCTACTTATGATCCAGGAAATAACACGGATGATAATTCATTGAACGATAGTATTGATTATAAAACATACCTTCAGTTTTCCACAGACAAAGGTTCAGAATATGTAAATTATGTCAAAGGCTATGCCGGAAAGATCGACCTTTCCGACAAAATCAAAAGCGACGTAAATAACGTCAACGGCACCCAGGCCCTGAACATCGCCGGGCTGCGCACCGAACTGACCATGCCGGATACCGCAGGTAAACTAACCGCCACCTTTGAAGCCTTTTACCGGGGCCTGGTGGCCGGCATCGGCGCCGACGCCCAGGGGGCCGACCACCAGGTGGGCACCACGCGGGCCGTTCTGCAGCAGCTGGAAAACCTGCGCCAGTCCGTCTCCGGCGTCTCCCTGGACGAGGAACTGACCCGCCTCATCCAGTTCCAGTACGCCTTCCAGGCTTCCGCCCGCCTGGTCACCGTGCTGGACGACATGCTCAACACCCTTATCAACCGCATGGCAATATAGTAAAGGAGCGTAATGACCAATGCGTATTACCCACAGCATGATCGCCGGCCGCCTGGTCAGCGCCATCCAGCTGAATCTGGAGGGCCTGGTCAAAAGCCAGGAGCGCATGTCCACCGGCAAGAAAGTGAACCGCCCCAGCGACGACCCCAGCGGCACCAGCCAGATCATGGCCGTCATGGCCGATCTTAGCGCCACCCGGCAGTACCTGCGCAACATCCAGGACGGCCTGTCCTGGCTGAACCAGGGCGACGCCACCATGGGCGACGCCACCGGCCTGCTGCACCAGGCCCGCACCCTGGCCGTCCAGGGGGCCAACGGGACGTTGACCAGGGACGACATGGCCCTGCTGGCCCAGCAGGTGGACGGCATTATCGATTCCATGGTCAACGTGGGCAACGCCTCCCTGGGGGGCAAGTACATCTACGCCGGCATAAACAACAACTACCCGCCCTTTGAAAGGGCGAAAAGTAGTGATGCGAGCGGCTACTTACAGATAGTTATTGATGGTAATCTATACAAGATTAATAAATCTGTGTATGATACTTCAGATACCAAGAAAATTACAATGCAAACAACAGACAATAATAATATAACAATCACACTCACCAGGGAGGCAAACAAAACCTACATTGAAGAAAAAGACAAAAACGATCCCACCAAGACTATTCGTACTATTACCTACTACTCCTTTTCCGGCACGATGAATCTGCCGGATGCAAATAATGTTGACGAACAAATCCCCCTGGCCGGCTCCATAACAATAGAGGAAAAACCCAACATTTCCGGTGGAACAGACAAAACAATCGCTTCCATCGACCTCATCATCTTCAAAGGAGACAGCGGGCGGGTACAGCGGGAGATCTCCGCCGGTTCGGTGGTGGATGTCAATTCCAACGGTAAAGAGGTTTTCCTGAATCAGCCCGCAGCTAACGAAGACCAGACCAAACCGAACATCTTTGAAAAGCTCTACCTGCTGCGGGACGCCCTTAACACGGGCGACTATGAGAGCGTGGAAAAGTCCCTGGGCAATATGGATAATGCCATGAACTGGCTCATGGAGCACCGGGTGGCCATGGGTTCCCGGACTTCCCACCTGGAGTCCCTGCAGAGCCAGCTGCAGGACCAGGAGGTGCGGCTCACCGGCGTCCTGTCCGGCCTGCAGGACAGCGACATCGCCCGGGCCGCCATTGAATTCCAGCAGAAACAGCTGTCTTACCAGGCAGCTCTTTCCGCCGGGGCGCGCCTGCTCCAGACCTCACTGCTTGATTACCTGCGCTAAACGCCGGGGGGATTGGGCTAAAAAGGTAGAAGCTATGCGGGTTATGTTGAGGATAAGAAGTTAGTTAGTATGAATTTAGGGGGTGTTTTAAGTGAAGGTCGGTGCCGGTGGCTTGCAGTCTTTGGCTTCTCAAGAGGTGGCGCCGCTTCGGCGGATCGAGCCACCAGCGGCATTAAGACGGGAGGATGTCTTTCCCCAGGGCGCCCCTCCTCCAGAAGAGGGTGGCCTGACCCGGGAAGAAGTGGTGGTTGCGGTGGGCAGGCTGAACCAGGCCGCCGAGGCCTACAACCAGCCCCTGGAGTTCCTGGTGCGGGATGAAGGGGAAAGGTTGAAGGTGGAGGTGGCCGACAGGCAGTCGGGGGAGGTAAAAGGGGAAATATCCCTGGCCGATGTGCTGGCCGCGGCCCGGGAGCCATACAAAACCATCGGTTTACTGCTGGACCGCTATCTTTAGAAACCGCCGGCACAGCCAGTTCCGCCTGGTGCGGTCACAGCTTGTCCTTACCTTGCCGGCGGCCGGTCTACCGGCTGGTGTCCAGCTTCCCGGCGCCGGAGGCCATGCCCTTCATATACTCCAGCGCCCGTCTTCCCGCCTGGAGGCGGGTAATTTTGTTTTTCAGTTCCTGCAGATAATGCTCCATCAACTGCCTGCTTTTCTCTTCCAGCTCCTGGATCTCCTGCAGCGCCGCCCGGGCTTCCTCCGCCCTCAAAAGGGGCGCCGCGGATGCCGCCAGCTGCCGGTCCAGCTCATTTACCCGCCGGATGGTTTCCTGCCGGGCGGCCAGTAATTTTTCCACCTGGGTTAACAGTTCCGCTTCAAGGGATCCCGGGTTATTGCAGCTTGCCTGACCCGTTTCCCCCGCTATTTGGGGCTGGATATTTTCGGCAGCCGTGTTCCGCCGCTCTCGGGCCGGGCCGGCAGGGGAAGCGCTTGTTTCCTGCCCCCGGGCTGTGTGCAAAGCCGCAAGGAGCCCTTCGGTCAAAGCCCGGTATTCCTGCAACAGGGTCAGTTTCCGGGCGGCCAGGTGGTCCCCGTCACCGGCGGCGCTTTCTGCGGCGCTTTCTATGGTAAGGCACCCTGGCCGGTGAAAAGCCGGATACTCTGGCTGCTGGCCATCGTCACCAGTGGCGTTATCCGTGATTAATCCGCGGCCACCCACCCCGGCACAGGCCGGGCAATCATTCTGCCCGTGCTCTTTCATTCCACGGCCTCCTCCTGCGCGGCCGGTTCACCGGCCTGCCCGCCGCCCTTTTGCAGCGCCTCCTGCCAGGTGGCCCCCAGATCCTCCAGCAGGCCGATCACTTCATTCAGTATGCCGCCGTCCTTTTTTATATTGGCCTCCACCAGCCGGCGGTACATGTAATCGTAAAGGGCGGCCAGATTCCGGCCCACATCTGTCTCATCGTTGACGGTGGACAGCAGGTAAATCATTATGTCCTGCGCCCGGATCATTTTCTGGTGGGCCTCCGGCAGGTCGCCGGCTTCCAGCGCAGCCCGGGCCTGGCGGGCAAATTTGGTCGCACCGTTAAAAAGCATCAAAGCCAGCCGCCCCGGGTCGGCGGTCAGGACGGCGTTCTGGCGGTACTGCTGGTAGGGGTTATTCAAAGCCAATTCGCATTCACCTCTTTACATTCACCTCTTTAAAGGTTCTTCTTTTTCGGCTATTATCTGTTTAATAATTAAGTTTAAGCGTGTATAGTAAGCAATTTCACGTGATCTTATTGATGAAGCGACTAATGTAATTAAAGCCAAAACGATAAATGCGATTAATATTAACCCATAAAGTCTGGAAAGGGCTTCTATCACAATTTTATATAATTCTGACACAAGATCAGCGGCCCGATTAATCATTTCGCCTGTTTGCTCCGCATTTATTGCTTGACTCAAACGAGGTTCTATTATTGGTTTAAATAGGTTTACGGCTACTATTGGCATACTTACAAACAAAGAAAGTAAGGGGGAAATTAGAAGTGTGAGCAATGCAACATAAATAGTTACCACTACATGGAAAATATTATCTTCCTTGCGTCTTATTGTAGACTCTTCCAGATATATTGATATATCTTTCAATTTTTCTAATGGATAATCTTTATAAGTATTCTTTAGTTCATCAATTTCGTTTAGATATTGTTTTTCCTTTTTAAGTAATCTAGCATAAAAGCGCTTTTCTATTAATTTTAAGCACATTTCTACTTTTTGATTCACTCCTTAAAAACGCATAACGCGTACCTGATTAAGAAGTGATAATCACCTTCCCCCGTACATGTTGAACTGCTGGGCCAGCCAGATGCTCTGGCTATTCATCTGGGCGATGTACTGTTCCATCAGGGTAAACTGCTCCCAGTACCGGGACTCCAGGAGGGCCAGCCGCTCGTTCTCCCGGTCGATTCTATCCTGCATCTCCCGGATGGAGGTGGAAAGGAAACTGTTGTCCACCAGGGAAAAACTGCTGGGTGCGCCGGCTTCCCGGGTCAGCCGGTCGATGGCCCGGTTCAGTGCTTCGTAAAAACGGACGCCGATACCCTTTTGGTCGTCGGTGGCCCCGGTTTGCGTAAAAAGTTTCATTACGCCTTCAGGATCGCGGGAGACGGCGTCACGCAGGAGTTTTTCGTTAATATATAGCTTGCCGCCTTCCGTGTACCCGCCCAGGATGATTTTCCCGCTGTCGTCCAGCATATACCCTTCGGTAATCCCTATATCGAACAGGGAATCCATATTCTTGTTCAAATCTTTTACTGTGCCCGTGATGGCTGTGCGCAGGTCATATACGATGTCCTGGAGCAGGGGGTCATTCTGCAGCAGGCCACTTCTGGCCTTTTCTTCCCATTTTTTGATTTCATCTTCGGATAATTCTTTTTTCTGGTCTTCCGTCAGGGGGAGGTAGTCCCGGTAGCGCGGCTCGCTAAGTTTCTTATTGATCTGGTCCAGGGCTGCGTTGTACTGCTCAACGAAATCTTTAATCTTCTGAACAATAGTATCGGTATCAGTCTGGACTGAGATTAAAACGGAAGATGGGGAGGTGGTTTTTTTCAAATTAAAAGTAACGTTATTCAAGATAAAAGTATTCTCATGTTGCCTGATATCAGTGAGGCCGTTGATGCTTAACTCTGCGTCTTGGCCATACAAGTCCTGGGGAGTTATTTTTAGTTTATCGCTTAAAAAATTATCTGCACCGTCACTAAAAGTAAATTTATTTTCGTTATAGTATCCCGTTTTGGTAGTGGAGATGACAACCTTTTGTGTGCTGGCTTCGTAAAAAGCGGTCAACCTGCCGGAAGTCTTCGTGTATATATCGGCTAAAAGCTGGTTGAGGGTTTGGTCGGGGCTGACGTTGATTACAATATTCTGGTCAGGGGAACCGTCAGACTTATACGTTGTGATCGTAAAACTAGTTGGATCAGTTAGGCCAAAGGACTTGTCTGAATCTGACATTTTGGCGTCCGGATCAAAACCGGTATTAGTACTACTAGTAAGTTTATCGCTACTAACAAGGCTGCCCACCTGGGCGAGCGCGACAACTGTAACCTGATAGGTTCCGGTAGAAGCATTAGCGCCGGCAGTTGCAGTTACCGCTGACTCGTCGCTTGAAACAGCCCTCTTTACAAGAAAAGTTGACTGCAGCTCTAGAGGAAAGGCATAGTTCGCTTTCAAATCATTCAGGGTTATGTTGATTGCCCGGTAGTCCTCCTGCTGCCACTTCAGCAACTGCTGGTTTTGCAGCATCCGGTCCAGGGGCATGCGGGCCGCCTTCATCAAATCTTCTACGATGCTTTTGGTGTCCAATCCGGAAGCCAGGCCAGTCATGCGGTTGACCGGGTTGAAATAAAAGCTCATGAATGAGTATCCCCCTTAACTGATAGCTATTCATCCTGGTTTTCTTCTCCCGCCCTGTTTCCATGCGCGCCGGGTATGGTCAACCAGCAAAACTGCGACCATACTGACGACGGCACCCCGGAGCCGTTTATGTGACGGGCCGACCAACGGCCCCGCCTGTCCCCGGCGGCACACCGCCGCCCGGGCGGCAGGCAAAGGGGGTGCCTTTGATGAACAACCTCACACCCTTTCATCCACCAGCAGCCCCATCAACTCCTGGATGTGCGCCACCAGGTCCAGAATCTTCTCCGGCGGGATCTCGTTCAGCACCTCGCCCGTCTCCTGGTCGATTACCTGCACCATAATCCGCCCGGTGGCCTCGTGGATTTTAAAGTGAAAGCGGTAATCATAAATGCGGGCCGTTTCGCTCAGCTTTTCCAGGGCGGGGGTGAGGAAACGATCTTCCTGCGCTTTTTCCGGGGCAGCCGGGAGTTGTTCGGTATCCCCGCCGGTCTGCCCGGATTTCAAGAAAGTACCGTCCGACATTAATTCAAGGGCCTTCTTGCCCTCTACCGCCGCAACGCCCATTTTCTTTCCCATTCCTTTCCCGGGCCCGGGTTATATTTAATTATGATCTGCGGTGTCAGTGCAGTTCCTGCGCCGGCTCCGGCCTGATCCGGGTAAAGGAGCCCTGCAACACCGGTATCAAGCTATCCCGCATGATATGGCACAGTGCCGTCAGATCGCCCCCATCCAGGGCCCGGACCATCAAGGGATATACGCCCTCCATTTCCGACATCGCCCGGGAGAAGGGGAAATACTCCCGGTTGGGCAGCAACTCGCTGGCCACCACGAAAGCCCGCCTTATGCTCTCCAGGGCATCGGCCAGATCCACCAGGCCAGCCATGGCCCGCTCCACCTGCTTCTCCTCCAGCAACTGGCAAATCTCATGGGCGGCGATGACCACGGTGGGCAGCAGCTCCGCCAGGGCCCGGGCAATGTCTACCAGTGCCCCGGGCATTCTCCCGGCCCTTATTTCCAGACACAGACCATTACCGGCATCATCTTCGTCGGCCCGAGCCTCCCCGTAATCTCTCCGGTCCACCTGTATGCTTTCGATAACCAGGCCCCTTTGCCATAAATGCAAAGAAACCCCTTCCACCGCTCCGGCCATCGTACCGGGCAGGGGAGGCGATAAAAATTCCTCCGTTACTTCCGTACCGTTTACGAAAATCTTCATGGGCAGTCCCCACCTCCCCGTAGCCGCCTCTTCCTGCCGATTCCGTCTTGTCAAATACCGGAACGGCTTTACAAAGGATATCGAGTAGGAGGGGGCGGCTAGCCCCCGTCCTCTCACACCACCGGACATGCGGGTCCGCATCCGGCGGTTCACCAAGCTTGACGAAGATAAGAATAGCGTTCGGTTAAGCTCATCAGGCCCTGG
>Ga0224486_100515_pt1 | contig 10692 bp, 9 predicted proteins | sample TexhydDE_CT_test_FD_172013 | JGI IMG/M metagenome (GOLD analysis project Ga0224486, IMG submission 172013) | Fracking water microbial communities from deep shales in Oklahoma, United States - hydraulically fractured wells DE_CT_test ...
CCTGTCGATAATGTTCGACAGGGTTTTCTTGACGCTTTTTCAGGAAGATACCTTTACCATGATGATTTTAATTATTGACATAATCAACTGCGGTACTGTACTATAATATTAATACACCAGTACATAAGTACAGTAGGGGATATAGAATGTGGTTTCGTGTGGAGCCCGGCCGGGGCGTGCCAATCTACGTGCAGTTAATGGAGCAGATCCGCCGTGCCGTGGCCAGCGGTGTCCTGGCGCCGGGGGAACAATTGCCTTCCGTGCGGGAGCTGGCCCTGCAGCTGTCTATTAACCCGAACACCGTATCCCGGGCCTACCAGGAGCTGGAGCACGAAGGCATAATTTACACCCTGCGCGGCCGGGGTACCTTTGTGGCCGCCCCCTCCCACACTCTGACCGACCGGGAGCGCCTGCGCCGGCTGAACGAAGCGGTGGAAAAATTGTTTGTGGAGGCCTACCAGCTTCGTTGCACGCCCGCGGAAGTGCTTGCCGCGGTAAAGAAAAAGGTAGCGGGTATGGGGGGCAAAGATACCCAAAAGGAGGAGATAGAGCATGACGATGAGTGAGCCGGCCGTGCTCACCCGCGGTCTCACCAAGATTTTTGGCGGGCAACCGGCCGTGGACGGTCTGGACCTGGAAGTGCCGCGGGGCAGCGTGTTTGCCCTTTTGGGTCCTAACGGGGCCGGAAAAACCACCACCATCAAACTGCTTTTGAACCTGCTCCAGCCCACCGACGGCGAGATCCGGGTACTGGGTCAGGATGCGGTGAAAGACTCGGTAGCCGTGCGCCGGAGGGTGGGTTACCAGGCCGAAACCCAGCGCTTTTACCCGAGGGTCCGGGTGGAAGAACTGTTTTGCTTATGCAAGTCCCTTTACCCGCGCTGGAATACGGAAAGGGTAACTCGTTACTGCCGAATTTTTGAATTACCGCCCCATGCCCGCGTCGGCGAGCTGTCCAAGGGAAAGCTCACCCTGCTGGCCCTGGTGCTGGCCGTCGGTCCCGAGCCGGAACTCCTGCTTCTGGACGAACCGGCCACCGGCCTGGACCCGTTGCGCCGCCGCCAGGTCCTGCAACTGCTGGTGGAAGAAATGGCCGGGGGAGACCGCACCATAATCATTTCCTCGCACCAGTTGCAGGACGTGGAGCGCATTGCCGACCGGGTGGGTTTTCTCCTCCGGGGGAAACTGATCCTCTCCCGGCCTCTGGAGCAGTTGCTGGGCGAAGAAAAGAAGGTGCGCGTGCTCTTTCCCGGATCCCCTCCGGCGGATTTGCCCGGATGGCCGGGTGTAAGGCGGGTTGCCCGGGAGGGTTCGCACCTGTTGATTTCCCTGTCCGGCCACCTGGATGAGGTGCTGGGCAGGTTAAACCGCTACGAGGGCGTAGCCTTTGAGGTGCTGGACCAGACGCTGGAGGACATTTTCGTGGAGTATGCAGCAGGCGAGGAAGTTAACCGGGAGGCGGGAGAAAATGATTAGCAGGCCTCTTTTGCGGTGGGAGATACGGCGGTTGCGCTGGTGGTACTACGGGGTACTGCTCTTCTGGTTAGGCAACTTCATTTTTACCTTATGCCTCATTGTCCCCGGTCAACCGGTACCGGTACATTGGGAGCACGTGGATTTCCTGTGGTTCGGGATGTTCTGGGCAATTTTTTGGGGCGGAGGACTGTTTGTGGGGAAATTCAGGGATGGTACCATGGAGTTTCTGCTGGCCCGGCCGGTTTCCAGGCGGGAAGTTTATCACAGCATTGTCCTGGCCGGGGGCATTCCCATCGTTTTCCTGGTGATATTACCTTCTTTGTTTGCTCTTACCCTTCCTCCCTGGAAAACTTCGCATTTGTTCCCCGGCCTCCTGGCGCTCAACTTGCTGGAGTCGGTCTGGCTGATTGCCGTTTTTCTGCTCAGCGCATGTGTGTATTTGTTTACCGGCAACAGTAACCGACGGTATGCCCGCTTTATCGAGGCTTCTTTCATAGGTGCGGCTGTAGCCGTTCTTATCGAACTGCAAAAAACAAATCTACCGCAGTTGATCCAGGCTCACCCGTTAGCTTCTCTGTTGCTCAGCTTGACAGCGGGCTGCCTTTTTTACGGCCTTGGCCGCTGGCGGTTCGAAAGAATGGATATCCGGACTAACTCGGGGTAAAGCACAGGACAAGAAAGCAGGAAATATGGACGAACTAATCCTGGGGTGCTACCGGGCGAAGTCCGGCTCCAAAACGAGCGTTTAGTTTGACGGGAGAGGAATCTCGTGATGGTCCCTTTAGCGGTGGCATAGACCCGGCGCCCGCCGGCGTTTAATTTTTTCTCGACGCCTTCACCGGTCAGTTTTGCCCTCTTTAAAGGCTCGATAAATGTGGAAAGGGGCAGCTCGTCATAATTTTTGCTGGTCTCCCGGTCTCCGGTGGTGATTCCACCGTTACCGTGGTCAGTTACTGCGATGACAACGGTGTGCTTATCCTTTTTGGTCAAGGGCAGTGGTGCCAGGCACTTAACTTATTAACTTATCGAGCCCCCGGGGGTACCTGGAATCCCTTTTGCGGGTATTCCGTTCAGCATTGAAGGAAGTGCAGAGCTGTTACCTTTGTCATGGTATTTTAATATTGACAAAATCAGGTGCTTTGGGAACCCATTCGTATGGGGAAAAGGATAGTTCGCCATCCCGTCAGAGTCGAGGAAGCGCCTGGGGATAGGTGAAGACAGAATCTTGAGGTGTTTCTGGCAGGTAAAGTGGCCCGCCTGCCCCATGTCCGGAGCAGACGGGCTACAAGCAAGAGGGCGGCAATGCGCGGACTGCTTTTTCAATCACTCCTGTGGGCCGGTCGCCGGTCGGCGAGTACACGTACAGAACCACATCTTCGCCGGTGTGGCCGTTGGTGGTCCACCCGATATGGGCCCGCTTGCTAATCATCGGTCCTACAACGTAATTTAACCTGCCTGGTTTGGCTTCTTTGATTGCTTTGATTTCGTCCTCCGTCAGGTCGGTGATGCCGTAATAAGTTGAATATGGCAGGGATGGGGGTAAAGGGGTTGCGGACGGCCGGCAGGCCGGGAGATTAAAGAAAATTTAACCGGAAATTTGCTTTTCTTTTTTGGAAAAGTAATAATGCCTTAAACTTGCTGCAATAAGCTTGTATTAAAAAGTCGGGTGAGTGGCCGTGATCTCCGGGATAATCAAGGGTTGGGAAGCCGCCTCCAGGTTCTTTTCTTTTCCCGGCTTTAAAAGAAGGACCATATTCCGGAGCCACAGCCTGAAGGACCCCGGCCTGGCCGGAAAGGTTCGGGAAAACCTCCAAAAGTCAAGGCCGGTGGTGCTCCTTTATTTTGACCTGGTGAAGTTCCACGAGGTGGAGCAGGTGAGCGGCTTTCAGGCTGCCTCGAAGATCCTGGCCATGTTTAAAAAAAGCCTGGAAAGAGAAATACCTGAAATTTTACCCGGTATCGAAATCCTTGCCGTAGAAAATCTCTGGGGTGACGACTTTGTCGTCCTGATGGCGATGGAAGGCAGGCCGGAGCACGGTGAACTGCAGAAAATAGCTGTCACTTCCCGCATTGGCATCGGGGAAAGGATAAAGCAGGAGTATTTGAAAATTACCGGTCGGGAACCGGACATCCACGTGGGGTACGCCGTCCTCAGTTTTAAGGCGGAAAACGTGGAGAGCCAGCTTTATACGGCGCTGCGCGAGGCCCAGGGGATGGCCAGGGGGTCCATCAGCCTGGAGACGGCCATGCTCTTATCCGAGTTCAGGGAAATTCTCGACCAGGCCCGGTTTGAGATCGTCTACCAGCCCATAGTTTCCCTGCGTTCCGGCGGTATCCTGGGCTGGGAGGCCCTGACCAGGGGGCCCCGGGAGAGCTATTTCCGCAGCCCCGAGATTATTTTTTCATTTGCTGAGAAAGCCGGGCTGCTCTATCCCCTGGAAAGGGTCTGCCGCCGGCTGGCCCTGGAAAACCTTGGGGACCTGGGGCCGGACCAGAAGCTATTTCTGAACATCCACCCCCGCACCATCAGCGACCCCAATTTCGTCAGGGGAGAGACCATGAGGCTGATCGGGGAGATGGGCCTCAAACCTTCCAGTATCGTGTTTGAAATTACCGAGCGGCACTGCATCAAGGACTTTCCCAATTTTAACAAAACCCTGGAACATTACCGCAGCCAGGGCTATATGGTGGCCGTGGACGATGCCGGCTCCGGATTTTCCTCCCTGCAGTCCATTGCGGAAATCAGGCCCGACTTCATTAAAATAGACATGTCCCTGGTCAGGGACATCAACCTTAACTCTATCAAGCGGGTCCTGCTGGAGACATTTATAAACTTTGCCGAAAAAAATTGGCTGCGCCATTATTGCCGAGGGCATTGAGACCGGGGAGGAACTGACCACCCTTGCCAGTATCGGCGCCCACTACGGCCAGGGCTACTTCCTGGGCAGGCCGGTATTCCCGAAAGCCTATCTGGATGAGACTGTGGAGGTTAAGGTGCTCCGGCTGGCTTCCAGCGGGCGCAACAGGGCCTGGAAGCATGCCTTCCCGGTAGGAGAAATCGCGGAAAACGCCGTGAGTGTCCGCAAAGACTGTCTGGTTCGCAAAGTTAAGAAAATACTGGAAGAAAATGACCTGCTTGATGGAGTGGTGGTGGTAGAAGAGGGAAAACCCGTGGGGTTGGTGATGCGCTACCGCCTGGACCGCTACCTGGGGATGCAGTACGGGGTACCCCTGTATTTCGATCGCCCGGTAACATCGCTAATGGACACTTCTCCCCTGGTGGTGGAGGAAGACACTCCCATTGAAATAGTCTCCCAGGTTGCCATGAACCGGAACAGGCTCAAGCTCTACGACTATATCATTGTTACAAGAAATCAGCTGTTAAAAGGGGTTGTATCGGTCCAGACTTTACTTGATACCATGACCAGAATCCGGCTGGAAATGGCCAGGGGCGCCAACCCGCTGACCGGATTGCCGGGGAATATAGCCATCGAGCAGGAACTGTCCAGGCGGGCCAGGGAAAATGAGGACTGCGCGGTGATCTACCTGGACCTGGACCATTTCAAGTCTTATAACGACAGGTACGGCTTTGAAAGCGGTGACCGGGTGATTTTGTTTACCGCCGCTCTCCTGAGCAGTGTCGTAAAAAAGTTCGGCGCCAGAAATGATTTCATCGGCCACATCGGGGGCGATGACTTTATCATCATAACCGTTCCGGAAAAGGCAGAGATTTTATGCGCAAAAATTGCCCGGTATTTCGACCGACTGATCCGCCGCTTTTACGACCCGGAGGACCGTGCGGCGGGAGGAATACGCGGCTGCGACCGGAGCGGCGGGGAGACTTTTTTCCCTTTAATTTCTATATCCATGGCCATTGTTGAATGCACTGGCCACGATTGCCTGTACGACCAGAAAAAATTTTCGGAAAAGGCGGCTCAGCTCAAACGCTACGCCAAGTCCCTGCCGGGTAGCGTTTACGTAAAAGACCGCAGGTCCAGCAGTGGTGCCAGGCACTTAACTTATTAACTTATCGAGCCCCCCGGAGGTACCTGGAAAAATAGGAAAACCAAAATGTAAGCAAAAGAGGGGAAAGGGATTGCTTTTACCGTGAAAAAGGATTTACGACCTTCACCTCGCCATAATACTGCCCGGGGTTCAGGTCTTCGGACCAGATCACTCTGCAATCCAGTGCCTCAGCGCTGCGAATAATCATCGCGTCCCAAAAGGATATGGCGTACCTCTGTTGAATCCTGATGGCCTTCAGCACGTCACAGGCATCCGGCGTATGCACGCGTCAGTTCGACAGATACTCAATGATCCGTGATGCCGTTTCCGGCGCAAGCGGCTTGCGGACCTTTTGCGTTACCGTCACGTAGAATTCCTGCAATACCTGCACGCTGAGGCAGCCGTTGCCCGATTGCCAGAGTTCTGCGACCAGAGCTTTAGCCCGGGCGTGCTTTTCCCCGGCCGAGGTATCGTGGGCATAAACCAGCACGTTGGTATCCACAAACTGCCGGTCGCCATTTTTACCGGTCATGGAGATCGCCCCTGGTCCACGTGGCGTTTCCCTTCGTCGCCAGGTCAAACTCGTCCAGCATGGCTAGGTGGTACTCCTTTGCCCTGCGGTACTCGTCTTCCCTGCGCGTGAGTTCCTCGAGCAGGTGGGTGAGAAGACCGGAGAGCGAGGTCCCCCGCTCAATAGCGATATGTTTCGCCCGGCGTAGCACTTCCTTAGGTAGCGAAAGGGTAACATTCTGGTATTCCACATGCTCCACCTCCACGTAACTGAGTGTATCACCTATTTGCGTGATAAATCAAGTCGTCCGGCATAATTTTCTTGATCAGGCGGCAGATTATAAACCCTTTTTGCACCGGCACCAAATTAGAAAACGGGCCGTTATTTGGTGCTATGAGTATTATTCAGAGCTTATCCCTGGAGGAAGAAAAACCGCGGCTGGTAAGCGAAGAGGGCCGAAGGCAATATTGACTTAGTCTATAACTTAGTCTATACTACCGGTAACGGAGGTGAATCCGGATGCCGGTGCAGGTGAATATTCATGAGGCAAAAACCCATTTTTCCAGGCTTTTGGCGCGGGTAAAAGAGGGCGAGGAGGTTGTAATTGCAAAAGCCGGCAAGCCAGTAGCCCGTCTGGTTCCAGTAACGGAGCGGCCGGCCCGGCGCGTTCCCGGCAGCGCAAAAGGGAGAGTCGGTATCAGCACAGATTTTAATGAGCCACTTCCCGAGAATATTTTAGAGGCGTTTGAAAAATGAGAGCGCTGCTGGACACCCACGTTTTCTTGTGGTGGATTACCGACGATCCTCAGTTGTCCCCGCGAGCCCGGAAAATCATTAGCAGTGGAGAAAATAAGCTGTACCTCAGTGCTGCCAGCGGTTGGGAAATGGCTATTAAGGCCAGGCTCGGCAAGCTCTCTTTGCCGGATAACCCGGAACCCTTCATTCTCGAACAACTTGCCGTAAATGCCATTGAACCCCTGGCTGTTTCGATGCGCCACGCCCTCCACGTTTATACCCTCCCGGATTTCCATCGGGACCCTTTTGACCGCCTTCTGATTGCCCAGGCTCAGTTAGAAAATCTGCCCATTATAACTGCGGATCCCAAAATTGCCAGTTACCCGGTAGAGGTTATTTGGTGAAAGGCTTAAAGTCCACTGTATCCTGGTCAGAGAACCAGTAGCACCGGTAAGAATTTTTGCCGGGGCTTTTTTGTTACTCCAAATTTGAGGATTTTTGCCCTTCCGCTACAACAATAAACTGGGAACAGATGTTTGCCCACGCGATCTGGCGAAGAGGCAAAAAATTTCCCTGACTGGTAGGTAATCGAGCTAAAGTGTCGAATTTCCCCAGATATTGAAGCTTTATTGGTAACAGCATTTAATTTGGTAAAGTAATAAAACCGAACATGCCGGGGAATATACCCCCCGCTGCACCGAGAGCTCGCCGCTTTACCTTCATGCGGTGACGGGAACCCGGCTGCCGGCCAGGACCTGGGGGAGATACCGGGATGTCCTTAAAAACCAGGATAGTTCTCACTCTCTGCGCCGCCTTTGCCATTCTTGCCCTTGTTTTTTTCGCGGTTTCTCATGTGATCGCAAATAACATTGTAGCTGAGCTGGAAAGAGATGATCTTAAGCAGAATATTGAGCGGGCCCTGCAGGCCCTGGAAAGGGAAATGGCGGAGTTGGATAAATATACCGAAGATTGGGCTGCATGGGATGATACGTATATATTTGTGAAAGAAAGAAACAAGGAATACATAAAAAAGAACCTGGTCGACAGCACCTTTGAGGTTCTTAAGATCAACTACGCAGTGATTATAAACACCGGAGGAGAGACAGTATACGCCAGGGGATACGATCCGGAAGAGGGGAAAGATATCCCCGTACCCCGGGAGATTGTTCTTCCGGTCCGCCAGGAAGCAGGCGGTCTTAAAGGGCTGGTGGTGACGCCGGAAGGGCCGGTGCTGGTGGCCGCCAGGCCCGTTTTAAAAAGCGATGACACCGGGCCTGCCCGGGGAACCCTGATTTTCGGCCGTATCTTAAATGATAAGCATTTAAAAGAGCTCTCGAAGATTACCCGCCTGCCCCTCACCCTTCACCCGCCGGGGGCCGTGGACTTCCGCGACCTGCAGCCGGCGGGCTCTTTAGAGAACGGGGAGGCCTGCTACGCCAGGATAATTTCCCCTGGGGAAAGCGCCGGCTTTACCGTAGTTAAAGACCTGCAGGGAAAAACCGCTTTAATCCTCCAGGTTAACTCGGACAGGCGCGCTGCCAGGGTGTTCCAGTCCGCCGAAAAGGCCTTCAGCCTCTACCTGGCGCTGGCGGCGATCATGTGCTGCGGCCTGGCTCTGTTCTGGCTGAACCGTGCTGTCGTATCCCGGCTGGCAAAGCTTACCGCTGCCGTAACCAGCACGGGCTACCAGTTTCCCCTTTCCTCCGGGTTCCCGGTTCTGGGGGGAAGGGATGAGCTTGCCTTTCTTTCCGCTGAAATCGGCAAAATGCTGGACAGGCTGGAGGAATACCGGCGGGAGATAAGCGACAAGGAAAAGAAATACAGGGCGGTGGTGGAAAACGCCGCCGAAGCCGTTGTGGTGGTTCAGGAGGGTGTGGTCAAATTTGCCAACCGGGCGGCTGCGGTCCATACAGGCTACACAACGGAAGAGCTTGTCTCCAGACATTTCCTTGACTTCATCCACCCGGAAGACAGGGAGGCGGTATGGGAACATTACAGGAAATTGCTGGAGAATAAATGCATCTTATACGCATTTCCCTTCAGGATAATAGCCAGGGACGGGAGTATCAAGTGGGCGGAAACAAACTCCGTGGTGGTCGAATGGGAGGGGCAGCCCGCCACCCTGCATTTTTTGACCGACATCACCCCGCGCAGGATTCTGGAAGAAGAGCTGCAGCGGTTGATGGCAGAAAAATCCCTGATTCTCGACAGCCTTACGGAGCTGGTTATATTTATAGACCGGGACATGCAGATCATCTGGGCCAACCGCGCGGCCGGCCAATCTGTCGGCAGGAGCCCCGGAGATCTTTTTGGAGCGAAATGCCACGAAATATGGCACGGCAGGAGCGATCCCTGCCAGGGCTGCCCGGTGGTGCAGGCTATGGAGACCGGCCGGGTGTGCACAGGGGAGGTGGCTTCGCCGGACGGCCGTTTGTGGAGTATTACTGCCTCCCCCGTTAAGGACGAAAAGGGAAACGTGATAGGGACCGTGGAAGCAGCCCTGGATATCACCGAGCGCAGGCGCTACGAAGAACAGTTGAAATACCTGAGCCTGCACGACCCATTGACAGGCCTTTACAACCGGGCCTTTTTCCAGGAAGAGCTCAGGCGCTTATCTTTCAGCCGGGAATACCCGATAACCATCCTGGTGGCCGATCTGGACGGCCTTAAACTGGTCAACGATACCCTGGGTCACGCCAGAGGCGATGAAATGTTGAAGGCCTGTGCAGATGTTTTGAGAAATTCCCTGCGCCGTTCCGATATCCTGGCCCGCATAGGGGGCGATGAATTCGCCGCCCTTCTGCCGGGAACGGATGAAAAAACCGGGGAAGATATTGTGTACCGGATACGCTCCCGGATCGGTGAGTACAACAAGGAACACCCCGAGCTGCCCCTGCACGTATCTACAGGCTTTGCCACGTGCCGGAGCGGGGACGAATCCCTCGAAGACACCTTCAAGAAGGCCGACGACCTCATGTACCGCCATAAGCTTATGCACAGGGCCGGCGCGCGAAACCAGATCGTGGGCGCCCTGCTGGCAGCCCTCAAAGAAAAAGATTACCTCGCCGCGGGGCACGCCGAAAGGCTGAAAGAAATGTGCCTTAAAATGGGCGAGAAACTGGGACTTTCTCTCCGGCAGATGGCAGACCTGGCCCTTTTGGCCCAGGTCCATGACCTGGGCAAGGTTGCCGTGCCGGACAGCATTTTATTCAAGAAAGGCCCGCTTACAGAGGAAGAATGGGAGGTTATGCGCCAGCACCCCGAAAAGGGCTACCGCATCGCCCTGTCCTCCCCCGACCTTGCCGGGGTGGCGGACTTGATTCTCAAGCACCACGAAAGGTGGGACGGGAAGGGATACCCCCTGGGGCTGAGAGGAGAAGAGATACCGGTGGAATGCCGCATCCTGTCCATTGCCGATGCCTTTGACGCCATGACCGGCGGGCGGCCGTACCTAAAGCCCAGGAGCAAAGAAGAGGCGATAGCAGAGCTTAAAAAGTGCGCGGGAAGCCATTTCGACCCGCACTTGGTTGATGTCTTTGTTTCCCTATCGCACTTGATATAGCCTTGACATAAGCCACGCGATCCTGTATGCTCTTAGCAAGAGAATCCTTTGCTGGATGAAAATGGGGGGGCGAGAGTGGAGTATATCCCTTTTGATTATCCGGACCGGATCAGGCGACTGCGGGCCAAATTGGGCTTGAGCCAGAAGCGCCTCGCGGAACTTCTGGGCGTCAATTCTCACTTTAATTTAGCCCAACCCCTGCCCTTTTTCGCAGACTAAACAATCTGCAACTATTTCCGATACCAGAATAATCTGCAACTGCTTCGCATATTGTTTTGGTATTTCAGGTCAGTCAGTCCGTCTATTCACCAGAATATGACAACCAGTGATTGACCCCTTTTCTTCCGGCTGTGGAACAGGTAGAATATTTGCTGGAAGTGACCGCCATGCAGCAGATATTTTA